>ENA-OZLH01001071-OZLH01001071.1-human-gut-metagenome-genome-assembly--contig:-NODE-1071-length-13727-cov-8.083675_pt1 | contig 13727 bp, 18 predicted proteins | sample MGYA00244832_ERZ653776 | MGnify/ENA primary metagenome ERZ653776 (study PRJEB26926, sample SAMN06165218) | human gut metagenome | biome: ENVO:00009003; feature: ENVO:2100002; material: ENVO:00002003...
CTCCGCCCCTGCGCCTGCTGCCCCTGCCTCCGGCACCGGGGCGGAGATCGCCGCCCTGGCCCGGTCCTTTGTGGGCAAGGCCCCCTATGTATACGGCGGCGCAGGCCCCTCCGGCTTCGACTGCTCGGGCTTTACCATGTATATCTATGGTCAGTTCGGCATCCGCCTGCCCCACGGGGCCACGGACCAGATGCGCTACGGCGCCGCTGTGGACCGCAGCCAGCTGCAGCCCGGGGACCTGATCTTCTTCCACGACGACTACTATTCCTCCAGCACCGCCTCCCACTGCGGTATCTATGTGGGCAACGACCAGTTTGTCCACGCTTCTACCTATGGCAGCGGCGGCGTCCTGCTGACGGCGCTGAACGGCAATCCCTACTACTCCGCCCACTATATCGCCGCCCGGCGCATGGGCTGAAACGATGCATGTTAAAAACGGTCCCCGCTTCGGCGGGGACCATTTTTTGTTCTGCTTTCACTTGTCGGCGTCATGGTGGGGGAAATCGTCCAGAAGCATCTGCCGCAGATGACGGCCTGCCGGAGGAAAAAGCCCTTGAAAAAGCCGCGTGTGAAATCACCCTTATATCGCATTTTTACCCCCCAAATACGGCAAAAAGCTGTGTCAGAAATGGCACAGCTTTTTGCCGCTTTTTTTGGAAGGCGCGGTACGTTCCGCTCCGTGAGAAAGCCTTGACTTTCAAGGCTGCTTTTTTTATAATCTTTGCATAAGAAAGGCGTGATCTATCGTGAATACCCAGACGATCTGTATCCTGTTTTCCATTCTCCTGGTGCCGGTCAACCTGCTCTGCACCCACTGGATGACCCAGGAGGCCGTGCATCTGACCGGGATGACCTATATGGAATTCCTGAAAACCACCTCCGGCATCAGTGCGTCGTCCGTTAGAAGAAAGCGGAACTGGTGGTACTACGTCCACTTCTTCAACGAGTACAGCGCCAACCCGGAAAAGTCCATCTGCTTTATGCGGATGCACGTGGCGGCGGTCCTCCCCAGCGTGGCGGCCATGTACCTCTTGGCCCGGGTGTATGCCAGCCCGGACCGGGTGTCCTTCGCCATGACCGGCAACTGCATCCTGCTTGCCGTCAACCTGGTTCTGGCCGCCGGGGGCGCACTCTACAGGCGAATCCATCCCCTGGACCCCGTTGCGGCGGAGAAGCTCCGGGAAAAGCACCAGACGGAGCGGGCATACAGCCGGGCGCACCTGGGAAAAACGGCGGCTCGTGTCGCCGTGCCGGTGGGCGTCCTTCTGGCGGTCCTGTATATCTTTGGAAGCGGCGCGGCCTCCGGGCGGACGGAGACGCCGGACCCGGTGCATTTTGCGCAGATTCTGCAGGAAAAGGGGTACGAAACGGCGGACGTATCCCTGACCTATGGGCGGATCGACCGGAACAAGCTCACCCGGGCCATCGCCGGGGCAAAGGGCGGCAGTCGGGTGGAGTGCTATCGCTACGCCGACGATAAAACGGTGGACCTGGTGTATAACCAGATATCCTATGAGACGGCCCCGGACCTGGAGCCCAGGGCGCGGGAAAGCCACGAGACCGCCCTCTCAGGCGGCGGCAAGATGTTCACCATAGTGGCGGACGGCGTGTACTATCTGGTGCTGTTCCGGGGTGACACGCTGATTTATGCCTGTTCGCCGGATTCTCTGACGGAGATCAACGAAATTCTGGCGGAGACCGGCTATCTGCGGAGGTAAGGGAACATGAAAGCACTGCCAAAACACTGCCTGCCGCACCATGCGGTGCTCCTGCTGGTCTATCTGTCCGCGCTTTTTCTCACAAGCCGCGCGGCCAACCTGCCTAACCTGTTTTACATGGCCTTCAACGGCCTTGTGCTGGGGCTGAGCGCCGCCTATATGCGCCGGGACTTTGACACGGACCTCTTCAGGCTGAAGCGGACCGCCGCCAACGTGGTCCGGCAGGTTCTGACGGGACTGGGGCTGGGGTGCCTGCTGGCGATGGTTTTCGCGGGCGTCGCCATGCTGTTCGAGGACATTTCGCTGTTTCCCCGGCTGGGCATACAGAATGCCGCCGGCTTCATCCTGGTGCAGATGATCGTTGCATTGGCTGAGGAGGCGTATTTCAACTACTACCTGTACGATACCCTGATGCGGCTGTTCAGAGGGAAGGCCGTGTGGAGCATGGCGGCTGCGGCCGCGCTGTTTGCCGGGGTACACTGGGCGATGAACGGCAGCGTGAAGCAGGTGGTCATCGCCTTTGCCTTCCGGCTGGCCGCCCTGCTGGTCCGGCAGATAATCCGCCGGGACAACGCCTTTTACGTCTGCGCCGGGATGCACTTTTTCTATAACCTGATGGTATTTTTTGTGATTTCTATCTGATGGAGGAGCACAGGCTCCACTGGTACGAAGCATAAGATTCTGTATGATAAGGCTCTGTTTCAGCGGGAAATAGAGGTGCTGATGGAGCGAAGCAAGGAGGCATAAGAATTAGGAATGTGGAGAAAACAAGATAGAAAATTTTCGCTTTATTTCCGAATCATGGGCTTAGTGATGCTAATCGTGGGCATCGGCCTGATTGTCGACGGAATCGGCAACTATGTTGATCAATCCCGCCAGAAGGACTGGATCACTACATCGGCCACGGTCACAGATGTCTCCAGCGAAGAAGGCAGTTCCTCGTCACTACATAACAGCCACATTACCTACTACATCATGACATATGAGTATGTCGTGGACGGGAAAACCTATACGGGCAGCACAGGACGTATGTCATCACCCCGCCTGGTCGGTGATACCATTACCGTGAAATACGACCCGGAAATGCCGGAAGAGAACACGGCGATTCTCTCTCCCAATACCCGTGATCTGGTGGTACTTCTGATTTTGGGAACGGCCATCGCAGTGGTGGGCTTTTTCCTCTCTGGGGGGTGGAGCTGTTTCGCAATCTCCTGCGAAAGAAGCACACTGAGGAGCCGAAGGAATCGGTCCCGAAGACAGATATAGGGTTTGATTCAACGGCCATTGCAAAGATCCCGGCAAAGCAGTGGGTTCCCCGACTTGCGGCTTGGCTTCTTGCGTTCGTTGCCGTTATCCTTTTCGTGAAATTTTTCCTTACGTCGGGAGCTGCGGACTTGGATGAGTTCCGCAATGCCGCAGTGGCGACCGGCTACACCGCTGTGGACTCCACGGAGGACGTTCGCCAGAGATGGGGCGTCGGGTCCATGTTGATCCGCTCTGTTTCCGTGCATGAGGACTCCTTGCGGTTAGACTTCTGTAGGCTGGATTCCGCAGACGGCTGCCGCCGCATCTATGCTGCTGCGACCCTCCCAATCACCGGTGAGGTGACGGAGAGCAATACCGCTGCTCGTCAGGTCTATGCCGTTGACAGCCCCACGAATTTCGCAGCAAAGATCCGTAGCGGCAGGATGATGCTTTATGTATTTACCACGCAGGAGGACAAGGCCGATGTGCTTGCGTTTCTGGAATCTGTGGGCTACTGGGGCAAATAAGAAAGCGGGAAATTTACCACTGCAGACCTACAAATCCTAATGTCAAAGTAATTGGAGGAGCTATGAAGAGGTTCAAGGGCTTTAATCCCGTGCTGTTTGCGGCGGCGGTGATCTTTCTCTGCGTCACGGTCTATAGCCTGGTCAGCAATGTCACCGTCTATGTGCGGCAAAGGAACTGGCCGGTCACCACGGCGACGGTGATCGACGTGGCCGAAAACGGAAAAGAATACAACATCACCTACCAGTACGAGGCCCGGGGCAACGTTTACACCGGGAAGCTGCACCGGGTGCGCTTGCGCTACGGTTTCGGGGAGACCCTGACCGTCCGGTATGACCCCGACGCGCCGGAGAAGTCCGTCCGGCAGGGGGCCATGACCCGCCGGTCGATCCTGACGCAGGCGGGGCTGTCGGTGGTTTTCTGCCTGGTGGGGTACTGCCTGATCCGGCGGGCCCTGCCCCAAAAGGAGCCGGAGGAGAGCGCTCCGGAGCGGCCCGCCCCCAAGACACCGGCCCGAAAATCCCGGCCCGCCGAAGGAACCGTCAGCGCGGCGGAGGTCCGGCAGGCCGAGGACCGGGTTTTCCGGGAGGTGTGCCAACTGGTGCGGGACGTCCAGGAAAAGCACCCGTCCGTGGGATACGCGGTGCGGCTGGAGCGGTCCGCCCCGCTGGAGGCGGCGGGCTATGCACCAGCCCGCTACGAAGCCTGGCTCATCGCCTCCCTGGGCCGGAACCGGACGATTCTGGAAAGCGGCCCGGACACCGGGGAGTGGCCCGACGCCCGGGACAGGATCACCCGCATCAGAGGCGGGAAGCTGACGGTTTCCGACGGCTATGGCCGGCTTTCCCGGGAGCTGGAGGCCATCACCGCCGACTATGAGGCCGGGCCCGACGCCTATGCCGAGAACAAAGCAGCCTCCGATGAGATGCTGCGGGAGGCCTGCCGGGTGGAGTGGATCGGATAAGCGGCAGAGCAAAAAAACTCCCGGCGCGGGGCACCCGCGCCGGGAGTTGATATTTTCTTGCTGTCAGCTTTTGCCGTGGATTTCCGCGCCGCACTTGGGGCAGGTGATGACGATGCGGCCCTTGCCCCGGGGTACCCGGCACACCGTGCGGCAGTTGGGGCAGGTGAAATACTTGTGCTCCTTGTCCCGGCTGCGGGACAGGGCCTGCCGCAGGGGATAGACCACCTTGTTCATATAAGCCGCGTTTTCTGCCCGGCGCTTGGACAGGTTCTTGGAAAACATGCGAAACACCATCCAAATGGTCAGCACCATGGCCACCGCCGACAGAATGCTGTAGGCCACCTGGTTCCGGACAAAGAGGTTGACCACGTCCAGAATAATGGCCGCCCAGAGGGTCACGAACCCCAGCTGGTCCACGCCGTTGCGCCCATACATGAACCGGGCCAGGGAGTTGCCAATTTTTTGGAAGAAATTCATACGAGCGCCTCGTTCTGCAAAAAAATGAGGTCCTTCCGGAAAAGGACGCACTTATTCTACAGGAATCTGCCGCAAACGTAAAGCCTTTCTTTGCAAAATTCACAGAATGGACATGATTTTTTCCGCCGCAGGCCTCTGGGACCGGGGAATCGGCCCTTTTCCTCGTTGCAATCTGCCGGGGGGATTGGTATAATGTATGTGTATTCTTTTGCCCAATTGAGGGCCGGCGAACCGCCGGCCCCCTATCTGAAAAGCGGCGGCCGGCGTCTCCTGCGGGGCGGGAGGGCTGCGCCGGACTGGCCGGAGAGCTTCCGGTCCCGGGCCGCTTGAGCCATCCTATGCCGTCTGCCGCCGCCCCGTCACCCTGCTGATTGAAAGGACCGATTCTCATGATCAAAATTTCCCCCTCTATCCTGTCTGCGGACTTTGCGTATCTGGCCCGGGACATTCAGGCCATCTCCACCGCGGATTACGTCCACGTGGACGTGATGGACGGCCTGTTCGTGCCCAACATCTCCATCGGCATCCCGGTGGTGAAGTGCATCCGTCCGGTGACGGACCTGCCCCTGGACGTGCATCTGATGATTCAGGAGCCGGTGCGCTATGTGGACCAGTTCTGCGACGCCGGGGCGGACATCGTCACCTGCCATGTGGAGGCCGACACCCAGGAGAACATCCTGGCCGCCATCGACAAAATCCACGCCAAGGGCAAGAAGGCCGGCGTGGTGGTGAAGCCCAGGACCCCTGCCAGTGCCGTGCTGCCCTTTATTGACCGGGTGGAGATGATCCTGGTGATGACGGTGGAGCCGGGCTTCGGCGGCCAGAAGTTCATGGCCGACATGATGCCCAAGGTGCAGGAGATCCGCCGGTATATCGACGCCATGAACCCCGGCTGCGAGCTGGAGGTGGACGGCGGCGTGGACCCCAGTACCTGCAAGATCTGCGTGGCCAGCGGCGCAAACGTCCTGGTGGCCGGGTCCGCCGTGTACAAGGCGGTGGACATTCCCGCCCGCATCCGGGAGCTTCGGGGCTGATGCGGCCCGATTTCACTTGAAAAGGAAGATACTATGGAATTTTTTCCCGCCCCTCTTGAAAATCTGGTGGAGCAGTTCGCCCGGCTGCCGGGCATCGGCTCCAAGTCCGCTCAGCGGCTGGCCTTTCATGTGCTGAACCTGCCCCAGGACCAGGCCCGGGCCTTTGCCGACGCCATTCTGGAGGCCAAGCGCAGCGTGACCCTGTGTCCCGTGTGCCAGAACCTCACCAGCGGGGGCCTGTGCCCCATCTGCGCCTCGCCCAAGCGGGACGAGAGCACCATCTGCGTGGTGGCGGACCCCCGGGACGTGGTGGCCATCGAGCGCAGCCGGGAGTATAACGGCCGGTACCATGTGCTGCACGGGGTGCTGTCCCCCATGAACCATGTGGGCCCCGACGATCTGCAGATCAAGTCCCTGGTGGACCGGGTGGCCCAGGGCGGCATTCAGGAGGTCATCATGGCTACCAATCCCGACACCGAGGGGGAGACCACCGCCATGTACCTGGCAAGGCTCTTAAAGCCCTTCGGGGTAAAGGTCACCCGCCTGGCCTACGGCATCCCCGTGGGGGGGCACCTGGAATTTGCCGACGACGCCACGCTGATGCGTGCCCTGGAAGGCAGGCGGGAGCTATGAAGCGTGTATGCTGCGCCGTGCTGGCGGCGCTTCTGCTGTGCCTTTCCGGCTGCGGCGTCCAATCGGAGCCGGAACAGCTGAGCCTGTTCGCCATGGACACCTATATGACCCTGGCCGCCTACGGAGACAAGGCTTCGGAGGCCCTGGCCGCCTGCGGTCAGGAGCTGAACCGCCTGGACGGGGCCCTGTCCCGGACCCGGGAGGGAAGCGAGATCTATACCCTGAACGCCCGGGACAGAGCCGATGTGTCCCAGGAGACGGCGGACCTGATCTCCGCCGCCCTGACCCTGAGCAAGGCCACCGGCGGGGCCTTTGACCCCACCGTTGCCCCGCTTGTGACCCTTTGGGGCATCACCACCGACAGCCCCCGGGTGCCGCAGCAGACGGAGATCGACGCCCTGCTCCCCCTGGTGGGGACGGAGCACGTGACCCTGGAGGGTACCCGCGTCACCCTGGATGAGGGCTGCGCCATGGACCTGGGCGGCATCGCCAAGGGCTACGCCTCCGACCGGCTGGCGGACATCTTCGCCCAATACGGGGTAGACAGTGCCCTGGTGAGCCTGGGGGGCAACGTGTACGCCCGAGGAACAAAGCCCGGGGGCGCTGCCTGGAGCGTGGCGGTGCAGCACCCGGAGCAGGACGGCTATGCCGCAATGCTCGCCCTGACCGACGCCTTCGCCGTCACCTCCGGCGGCTATCAGCGGTATTTCACCGGCCCGGACGGAACGGTGTATCAGCACATTCTGGACCCCAAGACCGGCTGGCCGGTGCAGGGGGACCTGCTGTCCGTCACCATTGTGGCGGATAACGGCACCATGGCCGACGCCTATTCCACGGCTCTTTATGTGATGGGCTGGGAGGCCGCCCAGGATTTCTGGCGGCAGAACGGCGGCTTTGATATGGTGCTCATCACAAAGGACGGGCAGGTCCTGTATACCCCGGGCCTGGCGGATAAACTGACGGAAACCGAGGGCAGCGGCTATGCGTATGCGTCCATCGAGCCCTGAGCTCCGGCCCACCTGGTGGGACGGACTGGCGGCGGCCATTGTGGCGGCCCTGGCCATTTTCACGGCGGCGTGGTATTACGGCGGCCTGGCCCGGTCCGGTCCGCTGACTGCCGCCATTGTCCACCGGGGGCAGGTGGTACAGACCGTGGAGCTGGACCGCCTTACAGAGGAGATGACCGTCACCGTGGAGGGAGACTATCACCTGACCATCCTCCTGGACAGAGACGGCGTCCGGGTGGCGGAGAGCGACTGCCCGGGCCAGGACTGCGTCCACACCGGCACCATCACCCGGGCAGGACAGAGCATTGTCTGCCTGCCGGAGCAGGTGGTGGTGCAGCTTACCGGCGGTGGTGGCGGCCCCGACGCGGTGCTGGGATAGGAGGGGCGGCATGAAGATATCTACCCGCCAGGTGGCCATGTGCGCGATGCTGACGGCCCTGGCTCTGGGCCTGAGCACCCTGGAAAACCTGTTTCCCGTGACGCTGTTCATTCCCCTGCCGGGGGTGAAGCTGGGCCTTGCCAATATCGTCACGGTGTTTGCCCTGTATCAGTTGGGGGCCGCTCCGGCCCTGTGCATTCTGGTGGCCCGGTGCCTGCTGGGCAGTCTCTTTGCCGGCAACGCCTCGGCCCTGCTGTTTTCCCTGCTGGGCGGCGTGCTGGCTATGCTGGTAATGATGGCCCTGACCCGGCTGCGGGGCCTGTCGGTATACGGCGTGTCCATCGGCGGCGCGGCGGCCCACAACATCGGTCAGATGGCCGCGGCCCTGATCACCCTGGGGAACACCGCCGTCCTGGGCTACCTGCCGTTTCTTTTGGCGGTGTCCCTGTTTACCGGAGCCCTGACGGGCTTCGTGTCGGCCCTGCTGCTGCGGGCCATGAGCCATGTAAAGCTATCCCACGGAAGGAGCGCGGATAATGGATAAAAAAGACGAGATCATCCTCCAGCAGCTGGACGTGATCCGCTCCATGACGGAGCGGAACCTGCGCAGCGTCAACAGCGATTTCTGGGGCACGCCCCTGTCCCCGGCGGAAAAGCCCGGGGAGAAGGCGGGCCCCAAGACCCCCGGCAAGGCCCCGGAGAAGAAGTCCGGCGGCCCGGAGCAGCCGTCGGAGGCCCCGGAGCCTCTGCCCAAGGAGGACATGAAGGACCTGCTGGCGGAGCTGGACGGCTACATCGGTCTGCAAACCGTCAAGGAGGAGGTCCACAACCTCATCAACATGGCCTCGGTGTATCAGCTGCGGCGGCAGCACGACCTGCCCACCACGGATATGTCCCTGCACCTGGTGTTCACCGGCAACCCCGGCACCGGCAAGACCATGATGGCCCGGATGATGGCCCGGATCTACCGCAGTCTCGACATTTTGTCCCGGGGCCAGCTGGTGGAGGTGGACCGCAGCGGCCTGGTGGCGGGCTATGTGGGCCAGACGGCTATCAAGACCCAGAAGGTCATCGAAAAGGCCATGGGCGGCGTGCTGTTCATCGACGAGGCCTACGCCCTGAACGGCCGGTCGGAAAACGACTTCGGCCAGGAGGCCATCGACACCATCCTCAAGGCCATGGAGGACCACCGGGACGACCTGGTGGTAATCGTGGCGGGGTACACGGACCTGATGGACCGGTTCATCCACTCCAACCCCGGCCTGGAATCCCGGTTCAACCGCTTCCTGCTGTTTGACGACTATACCACCGACGAGATGGTGGAGATCTTCCGGATGCAGTGCAAAAAGGGCTGCTATCAGCTGACGGAGGAGGCCCGGCCCCTGATCCGGGACTATATCGCCGAGGAATCGGCGGACGACAGCTTCGGCAACGCCCGGGGCGTCCGCAACCTGTTTGAGCACGTTCTGGTGGCCCAGAACAACCGCCTGGCCGCCATGGAAAAGATCACCCGGGAGGACCTGATGACCATCACCGCCGACGACGTCCTCCGGGCCCGGGGAAAGGTGGACTGACATGAAACGACTGACTGCGGGGCTTCTGGCCCTGATGCTGCTGGCGACCCTGCTGCCCGGCTGCGGGAAGAAGGAGCAGTGGAACGTGGATAACTTCTTCCTGTCCGACGACGGAACCACCTATTCCGTCAGCTATCGCCACGACGACGGCACGGAGGAGGTGGTGGCGGAGATGGGCAGCTATCCCCAGCCCCTGACCATCATCGCCGGGAAGCTGTACTATGTCCATGGCGGCAGCATGGTGGCCGTGGACCTGAAGGACCCCACCCAGCGCCAGACCCTCACGGAGCCGGGGCTGTCGGGGCTTTCCATCGGGTTTATCGACGACGGGGCGGTGTACTGCCCCCTGGCCACCGACACGGAGAAGTGCTATCGGGTGGCCCTGGACCTGTCCGAGTGCACCCGGGTGGCCATCCCCCGGGAGCAGCGGCCCACGGACTATGACGCCCTGCTGGACCAGATCTATGCCGCTGTGGGAGCCATCGACAACCGCATGGCCCTGCGGACCCTGCGGGCCCGGTACTCCGAGACCGGCAGCCTGACCTCCCTGGAGATGACGGTCTGGTCCCTCCAGGAGGAGACGTATTCTCTGAACAGTTGGGCCGATGTACATGTATCCGTCCAGCGCAGCGGCAGCGGCTTCACCGTCACCGCCCAGGACCAGCACCGGCCCCTGCCTATGGATTCGGAAACCGTGGCGGCTATGCTGTCGGTGCAGCGGTTTGTCGAGACCGTGAAGGCCGTGGACAGCGCGGACCTGTGGACCAGCCAGAAAACCGGCCAGCCCCTGTACTATCAGCTGACCTATCATGCCTCGGAGTATGAGGCCGCCGTGGCGGCAGACGGAGGCGTCCCCTGCCTGAACCCCGACGGCTCGGCGGCTCAGCTGCCCCAGGGGAGCCTGCTGGTGCTGGCCCAGTGCTATGACCGGGGCGATGCCAACATCGCCCTTACCGACAGCCAGGGCCTGACCACCGGTGCCCTGCGGGTCATCGTCCCGGCGGCGTAAATATGGATCCTCACGCCTATACACCGATGCCGGAGGGCGGCATTCTTCTGGACCTGACGTCCTGCCGGGACTGGGGGATGGTGCAGGACGCCATCCGGCGGGCCTTCGGTTTCCCGGCCCACTACGGGGAAAACTGGGATGCCATGTGGGACTGTCTGACGGACCTGTTCTGGGTGGCGGATGACCGTCACATCGTGGTTCGTGGCCTGGATGCCCTGCCGCCGGACCTGTGGGCATATGCCGAACCCCTGCGCCAGGTGCTGGAGGACCTGCGGACCCGCTGTCCCCGTCTGCGGGTGACCTACTGCTGAAAAATGCCCCGGGGTCTGTTATGGGTCCCGGGGCATTTCCCTCTTCCCATTTTCAACGATATGTGGTATACTCTCTGGCGACAGGGACCCGACCTGTCCAAGCGCCGCAAGGCGTTCGTTCGGCCCGGCGGGGCCGTTCTCTAAACAAAACATGGGAGGTACCACATGAAACACAAAAACACGCAAAAGCTGACCCTGGCCGCCATGACGGCGGCCGCCTACGCCGCGCTGTCCCTGCTGGGGGCGGTGTTCGGCCTGACCTTCGGCCCCATCCAGGTGCGATTCTCCGAGGCGCTGTGCCTGCTGCCGTTCCTGTTCCCGGAAACCGCCTGGGGCCTGGGGGTGGGGTGCCTGATCGCCAACCTGTTCAGCCCCTATGGGGCCCTGGACATCGTGGTGGGATCACTGTCCACCCTGATCGCCGCCCTGCTGACCGCCCGGTGCCGCAGTCCCTGGACCGCGGCCCTGCCGCCGGTGGTGTGCAACATGGTGCTGGTGGGGGCCGTGCTGGCCTATGAGACGGCAGGCACTTCCGCCGCCTTCTGGCCGGCCTATGGGCTCAACGCCCTGACCGTGGGCCTGGGGGAGGCCATCGCCTGCCTGGTGCTGGGGGTGCTGCTGGTGAAGCAGCTGCCGAAAATTCCCTATTTCCGGAACCGGCTTGCGTCATGATTTCAGCTTCTGTAATAAAATAAATGCTGGGGCCAGGCATCCGCCTGGCCCCAGCATTTATTATGAACCCAGCCTGCACGGGCTATCCGGCGGCGCAGTTGGTTGACGGAAAACCGGGGGTGTGGTACACTGAGGAGACTACTATAAAGCGAGGGATCATCATGGAAGAAACCAGGAGCTTCGGCTATATCTGCCCCAAATGCGGACGGGCGGTCATGGCCCGGCGCAGCGCCTTTTCCCTGGCGGCGGCCGCCGCCCATATCGAGTGCCCCTGCGGCCAGTCCGACATGCTCATCGAGACCGACGGCTCCCGCTTCCGCCTGTGGGTGCCCTGCGGCCTGTGCGGCGAAACGCACCAGGCCGAGTGCAGCGCCGACGCGGTGCTGCGGGGCCGGGGCATCGGCCTGGCCTGCCCCAAAACCAGGCAGATCTGCTGCTATGTGGGCCAGGAGGACCAGGTGTCCGCCCAGATGGAGCAGCTGGCCGTCCGGGCCGCCAAGGAGAAGGCGGAGGACCCGGAGGCCTTCACCGACAACATTATTATGTATGAGGTGCTGTCGGAGCTGAAGGACATCGCCGCCCGGGGCGGCATCCGCTGCCGCTGCGGCAGCACCCGCTATGGCATCCAGGTCCACCGGGACTCCGTGGACCTGTGCTGCCAGGACTGCGGCGGCAAGCTGCGTCTGCCCGCCGCCACCGACGAGGATCTGGACCGCCTGTGCTGCCAGATGACCCTGACCATTCCGGGGAGGGCGTGACATGATGGAGCTTCTCTCCCGCTGGTTCATCCGGGACCGGGATAACGTCACGGACCCCCGGGTCCGCCGGGCCTATGGCCAGCTGTGCGGCTTTGTGGGCATCGGGCTGAACATCCTGCTGTTTGCCGGGAAGTTCTTCGCCGGTACCCTCAGCGGCTCCGTGGCCATCACCGCCGACGCCTTCAACAACCTGTCCGACGCCGGGTCCTCGGTGGTGACCCTGCTGGGCTTCCGCTTGGCCGGGAAAAAGCCGGACCCCCAGCACCCCTTCGGCCACGGGCGCATGGAGTACATATCCGGCCTGGTGGTGTCGGGGCTGATCCTGCTTATGGGTGTGGAGCTGGGGAAGTCCTCTCTGGGCAAGATCCTGCACCCGGAAGAGGTTGCTTCCTCGCCGCTGGTGCTGGTCATTTTGGTAGTGTCCATTGGCGTGAAGCTGTATATGTTCTCTTATAACCGGGCGGTGGGTAAGAAGATCCACTCCACAGCCATGGATGCCACCGCCATGGACAGCCTTTCCGACGCCGTCTCCACTGCCGCCGTGCTGGTGGCAACCCTGGTGGGACAGTTTACGGGGCTGATGATCGACGGCTGGGTGGGCCTGCTGGTGGCGCTGTTTATCCTGTACTCCGCCTACAAGGCTGCCAAGGAGACCCTCTCTCCCCTGCTGGGACAGACGCCGGACCCGGAATTCGTGAGGCACATCCAGGAGATCGTATTGTCATACCCGGAGGTGCAGAATGTCCACGACCTGATCGTACACGACTATGGCCCGGGACGGGTGATAATCTCCCTGCACGCGGAGGTATCCGCCAGCGGCAACCTGCTGCAGCTCCACGATGTCATTGACAACATCGAGCATAGGCTGCAAAAGGAGCTGGGGTGTGTGGCTGTGATCCACATGGATCCCATCGTCACCGACGATCCGGAGACCCAGCGGCTGCGCCTGGCTGTGGCGGAAAAGGTGAAAACCATCGACCCCCGGCTCACCATACACGACTTCCGCATGGTTCCGGGCCCCAGCCACACGAACCTGATCTTCGACACGGTGGTGCCCTACGGGGTGAAGCTGGATCGGGCCCAGGTGCAAAAGCGCATCGCTGAGCTGGTGCGGCAGCTGGGGGAGCAGTATTTCGCCGTGGTGCAGATCGACAACAGCTATGTATTGTGAAAAAACGCCCCCGGTCACTTGACCGAGGGCATTTTGCAAAAACTTAAATAGAATAAAAAGCCTCGCAGAGTTCGCGTCCGCAGACGCGAAAACTCCAATCATTTTTCACCGCGACATGTGCGTGGGGGAAAATACCTCTCAGGCTGCAAGTGTGGAATTTTGAGCCATCGGCTCAAAATTATGCGCGCAGCAGACTGCAATCCTTTTGTCGGAAAAACCCGGAGGGTTTTTCGACCTGTCTCTTATACAC
>ENA-OZLH01001074-OZLH01001074.1-human-gut-metagenome-genome-assembly--contig:-NODE-1074-length-13715-cov-9.598682_pt1 | contig 13715 bp, 8 predicted proteins | sample MGYA00244832_ERZ653776 | MGnify/ENA primary metagenome ERZ653776 (study PRJEB26926, sample SAMN06165218) | human gut metagenome | biome: ENVO:00009003; feature: ENVO:2100002; material: ENVO:00002003...
GGAGATGTGTATAAGAGACAGATATAATGTTTGAGAGTAGTGTAATTTCATATGGTAGTAAAACGCAAGGTTATCGGAAACATATTTGACAATAGTTTGAGAGTAGTGTAATTTCATATGGTAGTAAAACTTTCCCTGCCATAAATCGCTATTGACCACAGGTTTGAGAGTAGTGTAATTTCATATGGTAGTAAAACCGAATTGGCTTTGTAACCTTGATAGGTTCTGTTTGAGAGTAGTGTAATTTCATATGGTAGTAAAACTCCGTATCTTCAAGCCCTGTTGTTTCTACGGTTTGAGAGTAGTGTAATTTCATATGGTAGTAAAACCACTTGTTCAGAGAGGCTACAGGGAAGCTCGTTTGAGAGTAGTGTGATTTCATATGGTAGTAAAACACGCGTACAGAGATTGCACGCGTTGAGAATGTTTGAGAGTAGTGTAATTTCATATAGTAGTAAAACCGGATTGTTGCAATGAAATCCCAAACATCACAAGCAGTACGCAACTATCGCATTCGTGAATTGGTTACAATGGTTCATAAATACCGGAATCGTCCAAGTGGCATGTCCGTAGACGAATGATGTCAGGTAAATAACATTACCAAGGCGAATTACTATTATCGCCTTGTACAAGTCAGAAAAGCCTACCTTGATTCTATTCCAAGCGACGTCATAGAACATGCAATTATTCCGGGTCCTATGGATTTGATGCATCCGGAATCGGAGCAGAAATCAAGCTCTCTTCTCAAGAGAGTGCCAGGGGTACTTGCATATGTTGAATGATGCTACATGTTTTGAACACATATACATCGCATTAGGGTATTCCGATTACGCAGCGGCACCGACCGCCTCGTTGCCATTATAAAGAATGACTTTGATCTTGATCTCTATGATAAGTTATTCAGAATGATCCAGATTATGCGTTTACGTTATTTTCCCTTTCTTCCTAAAACGGTTATTCCTATAGAAGTGCCCCACGGACAGTAAATATATCTTGCCCTTACATCCTACTCTTAATAAATCCTGCCAGCCACATGACAGCCGATGCAATAATAAATATAAGAACAAATGTATTAACCTGTTCTTTCCATCTCAATGAAAGAATAACTGCGTCGCCTATAACGGCTATGATAATTGGCAGAAGCATAAAAAGATTAACTGCATCATTATTGAATACCCTGTATGCCATATATGCAAAAGCAGCGACAAGCACAAGTGATACGACTGCCTCTATTATGTGGAATAATCCGGCATATTCAATATGTGATTTATATACAACCGGAATAGCCATAGAAAAAAATATGAGATACACAAGTGAAAGCCATAGTAATATGCTGTCATTTGCCATTGCATTATTTTTAGCTGTTCTGATGACAAGTGCGGCTATCAGAAATCCGTATGAGGCAAATTGTATTCCGGGGATTGTATATTCGGTATGCACCATTCCTGAGACCAGAATCACGCCGATTGTAATACATATCATCTTTGCATTAACCTGCGTTCCGTCTGACAGAAGTGCCTTAAGGAAATCTCTGTTGATTGTAAATAATAAAATAACGGATGCTGCAAGCGACAGAATACAGATGCCGTTTACATACCGGCTGAACCCATCTCCCCACATGGAAAGATTTTTATCCGCAAATGAACGTATGAGACTCTGGATTCTTTCACCAAAAAGAATCAGAAAATAACCCATGATAAGCCAGTTAATTAACATCTTTTGTCCTCCTTTAAAATTATAATTTATAGTAAATTATATCATATATGAATATCAATTTGCCATATAAAAATATATAAGATGAGTCCTTTTTTTGGGACATACAATATGAGATAATTATTATGGGGCAGGGAAAATACAACCCTCAGGCTTCTGTCCCGCATTATTTTTTAACAAATTGGAGGTAGCATTATGAAGAAAAAGTTTAGAGTAAGTAGTCTTATCAAAGGTATTGCAGTCGTATATTGTCTGGTTGGATTTGTATTGTTTGTAGTTTGCATAGCAATCAGTCTGAGCCACGATATTTCACTGTATAGAAATTTTGAATCAGCAATATCTATTTACAACTACGGAACATTGAAAACTGCAGGTATAATATGTCAGATGATTGCTATTCTTTTTAGAACAGCACTGATTTACGGATTTGGTATTATTGTAAATATGGCAGAAGAGTATCTTGACAGCCGAAAACATACGGATTAGATAACTGTGTGAATCTATGCCAATTTTGCCAGTGCCACATATAGCTGGGATATTTTATACCATGTGGCATAATCGACGGTGCCGGTAACGGGCATGTTGAAGGTCTCCTGGAATTTGCTGACGGAAGCTGCTGTGTCCTTACCGTAGATTCCGTCAACAGCAAGAGGAGGTATGTTGCTGTAGGTACGGCGGATGAGGGAAAGCTGTTCCTGAATGGTGGTGACAGGAGGACCGTATGAACCGATTTCAAGGGTGTATCCGGGATATGAGACAGGGATGCCCTCGATTATTTCGGCAGTGTTTATATATATGTCGCTGCCGTAGTAATTACGAAGAATCTGGAGAGCGGTTTTGCCGTCATCCCCAAGAGACTTGGAACCCCACTGGCTGAGACCGCTGCAGGTAGTCCTTTTGCCGTCGCAGTATTGGGTGAGGATTGGCTGCTTGACATCGGGACGGGATACATAATTTGAGAAATATTCATCAACAACATTGGAGATGGTGTCGAAAATATTACGCTTATTAATCCACTTATGGTCAAAAGCGGTAGAAGATGTAATGGTAAAATAATAACCTTTATTGCGGTACCATTCGGTATATACACGGTTCAAGGTAAAAGAAATTATGGCAATCACATTGGCTTTGATGGTTTCTTTTGGCCATGTAGGGTATATTTCACTGCTGGCAACGTTTTTTATATAATCGGCAAATGGAACGTAGTAGTCCGTTGCGGTTGAGTCGGATGGGACACCGTCATGGACAACAATGGTTTCGGGAACCACAACACGGTCAAGAACAATTTCACCGGTGTTTTCAATGGGTTTTATCTCAGCCTCGGGAATTTTTGGAGGATAGTTGCCGATTAGTGTATTGGGACCGATATTATAATTGCCGGGAATTCCCGTAAGAATAATATTTTGGATTGATAATATTCCGGAGAAAATATTTGAACCGGTAATGGAAACCGGGGCAAAGCCCGGAGCAGAAGCTACAATATTATACATAGCGTAAGGTATGATAATGCCGGGAGTTTCGCTGAAGCTCTGAGGCGGAGCCGGCAGTTCGATTTGTTCTGTCTGACCTATGGAATTGGTTTCTACAACGTCAACAGGGTTTTCTTCATCCGTACCTTCGTAGATGCTGACGGTTGCATCAATGGGAATTCCTTCTTCATTTGTGATATTAACCTTTAAAAAGCCGGTTTCATCATTTTTATTAAGCATAATTTTAACCTTTCCGGATATTATAATTCATATTGCTGCAATGCAAAATTAATCACAAATGGCAGCATCGATGCTTACATGATATTATATGATGAAAAAAATATTTGTTGAGTACAATTTGCATCTTGAAATCAGCCGGATTTTATGGTAAAATTTCTACAATTTGAAGAAAAAAAGCGCTATCAGTATGTTTAGTTGTTTTTTTTTTGCCTAAATAAATAATACATGTGAAAGGTTTGAAGGTGTGAAGATGAAAGCATTTTTGATTCTAAGTGACGGAAATGTCTTTGAAGGTACAAGCATTGGAGCTGAGAGAGAAGTAATCAGTGAAATTGTTTTTAATACCTCAATGACAGGATATTTAGAGGTTCTTACAGATCCATCATATGCCGGACAGGCAGTAGTTATGACATATCCATTAATTGGCAATTATGGTATTTGCCATGCTGATGAGGAATCAGGCAGACCATGGCCTGACGGTTTTATTGTCCGAGAACTTTCACGTGTTCCAAGTAACTTCCGTAGTGAAGATTCCATACAAAATTTTCTTAAAGAAAATAACATTCCGGGTATTGCAGGTATTGATACCCGTGCTCTTACCAAGATTCTCAGGGAAAAGGGTACTATGAACGGAATGATTACCACTAATGAGAATTATAATCTTGATGAGATTCTCCCTAAATTAAAAGAATATACTACAGGCAAGGTTGTTGAAAAAGTAACCTGTGAAGAGAAATATGTACTTCCCGGTGATGGATTTAAGGTTGCACTTATGGATTTCGGTGCCAAGAGAAATATTGCAAGATCCCTTAATAAGAGAGGCTGTGAGGTAACTGTTTATCCTGCTTTAACCACAGCGGAAGAAATCCTTGCAGCTAATCCTGACGGAATAATGCTTTCCAATGGTCCTGGAGACCCTAAGGAATGTGTTTCTATTATTAAGGAAATCAAGAAATTATATGATTCGGATGTTCCTATTTTTGCAATTTGTCTCGGACATCAGCTTATGGCACTTGCCACAGGCGCTGATACACATAAGATGAAATACGGACACAGAGGAGCTAATCATCCGGTTAAGGATCTTCAGACCGGTAAGGTATATATCTCATCACAGAACCATGGATATGTTGTTGATATGGATACACTTGATGATAAGATTGCAAGACCTGCATTTATCAATGTTAATGACAAGACCAATGAAGGTCTTGAATATGTAGGCAAGAACATCTTTACAGTCCAGTTCCATCCGGAAGCCTGTGCAGGCCCTAAGGATTCGGATTATCTTTTTGACAGATTCATGAATATGATGAAGAAAGGCAGGGATTAATTATGCCAAAGAATAAAGACATAAAAAAAGTATTAGTAATCGGTTCGGGTCCTATTGTAATCGGTCAGGCTGCCGAATTTGACTATGCGGGAACACAGGCATGTCGTTCTCTTAAAGAAGAAGGCATGGAGGTTGTTCTTGTGAACTCTAACCCTGCCACAATCATGACTGATAAAAATATTGCTGATGAAGTCTACATTGAGCCATTGACAGTTCATTCACTTGAGCAGATTATTCTCAAGGAGAAACCGGACAGTATTCTTCCTACACTCGGTGGACAGGCAGGTCTTAACCTTGCAATGGAAATTGCTGAGACAGGTTTCCTTGAAGAACATAATGTTAAATTAATCGGTACAACCGCTGAGACAATCAAGAAGGCAGAAGACAGACTTGAATTTAAGACAACAATGGAAAAAATCGGAGAGCCTTGTGCACCTTCTCTTGTTGTTGAGAACGTTGAAGACGGTATTGCTTTTGCCAACCAGATTGGTTACCCTGTAGTTCTCCGCCCTGCATATACACTCGGTGGAAGCGGCGGTGGTATCGCTAAGGATGAAGAAGAACTTATCGACATTCTTTCCAATGGTTTAAGATTAAGCCGTGTAGGCCAGGTACTTGTTGAAAGATGTATCGCTGGCTGGAAGGAAATCGAATACGAAGTAATGCGTGATGCCAACGGAACCTGTATTACAGTATGTAATATGGAAAATATTGACCCTGTCGGAGTACACACAGGTGACAGTATTGTAGTTGCACCTTCACAGACACTGTCTGATAAGGAATACCAGATGCTTCGTTCATCAGCTCTTAATATTATTGACGAACTTAAAATAACAGGCGGATGTAATGTACAGTTTGCACTTCATCCAACAAGTTTTGAATATTGCGTTATCGAAGTTAATCCTCGTGTAAGCCGTTCATCAGCCCTTGCTTCCAAAGCAACAGGTTACCCTATTGCCAAGGTTGCGGCTAAGATAGCACTCGGCTATAACCTTGATGAGATACCTAATGCAATTACACATAAGACATTTGCAAGTTTTGAGCCTGCTCTTGACTATTGCGTAGTTAAGATCCCAAGACTTCCTTTTGATAAATTTATTACTGCTTCAAGAAAGCTTACGACACAGATGAAGGCAACCGGTGAGGTCATGAGTATCTGCACTAACTTTGAAGGCGCACTTATGAAGGCTATCCGTTCACTTGAACAGCACGTTGATTCACTTATGAACGACGACTACTCATCATATTCTGATGATGACATTATAGAACTTCTTCACAATATTGACGATAAGCGTATGTATGTTGTTGCGGAGGCTTTAAGAAGAGGTATTTCTTACGATACAATCCATGATATTACCATGATTGATAAGTGGTTTATCGACAAATTCCACATTATCGTTGAAATGGAAAACCGTCTCAAGACAGAAGAACTTACCAAAGAACTTCTTGCTGAAGCAAAGAGAATTGAATTCCCTGACGTTGTTATCGGAAGACTTACAGGCAGGACAGAAAAAGAAGTTAAGGCTTTAAGGGATGAATATGGTATTCATGCGGCATTTAAGATGGTTGATACCTGTGCTGCCGAATTTGAGGCTTCAACACCTTACTATTATTCATGCTACAGTTCAGAAAATGAAGTTATTGAGACTAAGCCTGAGAAAAAAGTCCTCGTACTCGGTTCAGGTCCTATAAGAATCGGACAGGGTATCGAATTTGACTATTGTTCGGTTCACAGTACATGGGCATTCAAGGCTGAAGGATATGAGACTATCATTATCAATAATAACCCTGAAACAGTAAGTACCGACTTTGATATAGCTGACAAACTTTATTTTGAACCATTGACACCTGAAGATGTTGAAAGCATTGTTGAACTTGAACATCCGGACGGAGCTGTTGTACAGTTCGGTGGACAGACAGCCATTAAGCTCACAAAAGCATTAATGGAAATGGGCGTTCCAATCCTCGGTACAAGCGCAGAAGATGTTGATGCGGCGGAAGACAGAGAACTTTTTGATGAAATTCTTGAACAGACAGGAATTCCAAGAGCAGCAGGAAAGACAGTTTTTACTACAGAAGAAGCTCTTGAGGCAGCTAATGAATTAGGTTATCCTGTTCTTGTAAGACCTTCCTATGTCCTTGGCGGACAGGGTATGCAGATTGCCATAAGCGACAAAGATATTGTTGAATTTATGGAAATCATTAACAGACAGGTTCAGGAACATCCAATCCTTGTTGATAAATACCTTATGGGTAAGGAAATTGAAGTTGATGCCGTTTGTGACGGAGAAGATATTTTAATTCCTGGTATTATGGAGCATATTGAAAGAGCCGGTATCCATTCAGGAGACAGTATTTCAGTATATCCTGCCCAGAGTATTTCACAGAAAATTGTGGATATGCTTGAAGATTATACAATTAAGCTTGCAAGAGCTTTACATGTAAAAGGTCTTATTAATATCCAGTTTATCGTATACAATGACCAGGTATATGTAATAGAGGTTAATCCACGTTCTTCAAGAACTGTTCCATATATAAGCAAAGTTACAGGTATTCCTATTGTAAAACTTGCTACACAGGTTATTATCGGTAATACAATCAAAGGTCTTGGCTATACACCAGGACTTCAGAAAAAAGCAGACTACATTGCAATCAAGATGCCTGTATTCTCATTTGAAAAGATTCGTGGCGCTGATATCAGCCTTGGACCGGAAATGAAATCGACAGGTGAATGTCTTGGTATAGCAAAAGATTTTAACGAAGCATTATACAAAGCCTTTGTAGGTGCAGGCGTTAATCTTCCAAAACATAAACAGATGATTATGACAGTTAATGACCATGAGCAGAAAGATGCTCTTTCGGTTGCAAAACGTTTTGCAGCTCTTGGATATACAATTTATGCGACAAGAGGTACAGCACGTTATTTCAATGAAAACGGCGTTGAGGCAATTAAGATCAATAAGGTTGAACAGGAATCACCAACACTTCTTGACCTTATTCTTGACCACAAGATTGACCTTGTCATCGATATACCTGAGAACGGTATTGAAAAGAGCCACGATGGTTTCATTATCAGAAGACATGCAATCGAGACCGGTGTAAACGTTCTTACATCACTTGATACAGCCAATGCATTGCTTACAAGTCTTGAATGTCAGGCAACACAGTCAATGACACCGATTGATATAGCAACAATTTAATTGTTATGGAATAATTAAGAATTTCTAATGACAGCTATGAGTTTATCTGGGATTACCGGAATCCTCTCATAGCTGTTTTAACGTTAAAATTTCTTTACAACCGTAAATATGAAAAGTATAATGGAACATAACCAACGGAGGAATATTTTTTATGAAAAAAATTTTAGACCAGATTACAGAAATAGTCGGAAATGCTTTTAAACAATGCGGCTATGATGATAAATACGGAAAGACAGGAATATCCAACAGACCTGATTTATGTGAATATCAGTGCAATGGAGCAATGGCAGCAGCAAAGGAATATAAGAAAGCACCATTTATGATTGGTGATGAAGTGGTTGCAATTTTACAGGACAACAGTGCCTTTGAGAAGGTTGAATGTATCAAACCGGGCTTTATTAACATGGTAATGAGCGCAGATTTTATAGGTGGTTATGTGCGTGCCATGGCTTTGGAAGATAAGTTTGGATGTGACTGTGAACCTAAGGATGAGACGGTATTTGTTGATTACGGCGGAGCCAATGTAGCCAAACCTCTTCATATCGGACATCTTCGTTCGGCAGTAATCGGCGAAAGTGTAAAAAGAATCTGCAAATTTGCAGGTTATAAGACAATAGGTGATGTTCATCTTGGCGACTGGGGTCTCCAGATGGGACTTATTATTACAGAACTCAAAGAACGTAAACCGGATTTACCATATTTTGATGATAATTTCACAGGTGAATATCCGGCGGAAGCGCCTTTTACAATATCAGAGCTTGAGGAAATTTATCCATGTGCCAGCGGCAAGTCAAAAGAAGATGCCGAATATAAGAAATCGGCTCAGAATGCCACATATCTTTTACAGAACGGTCACAGAGGATACACAGCCCTCTGGAAACACATTATCAATGTGTCGGTTGCTGATTTGAAAAAAAATTATGACAACCTTAATGTCCATTTCGATTTATGGAAGGGTGAAAGTGATGCCCAGCCATATATTGCTGATATGGTTAAGGATATGGTAGACAGGGGAATAGCCCATGAAAGCCAGGGTGCCATTGTTGTAGACATAGCCGAGGAAAATGACAGCAGGGAGCTTCCTCCATGTATCATCCGGAAATCGGACGGAGCAGCCAATTACGAGACCTCCGACCTTGCGACACTTATCGAGAGGGAAAAATTATATGCACCTAAGTCATACATTTACCTTGCAGATAAGAGACAGGAACTTCACTATACACAGTTTTTCCGTGTGGCAAGAAAAGCAGGAATCGTATCTCCTGATACAGAACTTAAGTTTATCGGTTTCGGTACGATGAATGGCAGTGACGGCAAACCTTTCAAGACAAGACAGGGTGGTGTACTGCGTCTTGAATACCTCATTAAAGAAATTGAAGATAAGGTATACGAAAAAATTATGGCTAACCGTACCGTGGATGAGGGCGAAGCCAGAAATACAGCTAAGATGGTGGGACTTGCCGCATTAAAATACGGTGATTTGTCCAATCAGGCATCTAAGGATTATGTATTTGATATTGATCGTTTCACCTCTTTTGAGGGAGACACAGGTCCATATATCCTTTACACAATTGTACGAATTAAATCTATTCTTAAAAAATATGAAAATGCAGGAGGCATGGTGTCAGGTATCCATACTGCTAACCCTGAGAGCGAGAGCGAACGTTCACTTATGCTTGTGCTCACAGGCATGCAGGATATGATTAAGACAGCATATGAAGAAAGTGCACCTCACAAAATTTGTAAATTTGTATATGATCTTTCCAATGCTTTTAACCATTTTTATCATGAAACAAAGATTCTTTCAGAAGAAGATGAAAATAAAAAGAAAGGTTATATTGCACTTATAAGACTTACAAAAGATGTGTTAGAGACATGTGTTGACTTGCTTGGTATCGAGGCACCGGAGAGAATGTAATGTCAAAAGCAAAAGACTTAACAACAGGAAAACCAATCAGCCTTATGATAAAATATGCAATCCCTGTGCTGATTGGCAATCTTGTACAGCAGATATATAATTTTGCCGACACAATTATTGTCGGACAATGTCTTGGAAACCGTACATTGGCTGCTGTAGGTAATACCGGGTCAATGTTTTTCCTTGTCAATGGGTTTGTTATAGGAATAACAAGCGGTTTTTCGGTCCATATAGCACAATGCTTTGGGGCAAAAGATTATGACAAGATGCGTAATTCCGTATGTAATGCCATTATGTTGTGGTCCGGAATCACATTGTTTATCACTTTACTTTCGGTGCTGATAACCAAGCCGGTTCTAAGGCTTATTAACACACCGGACGGTATTTTTGATATGTCCTATAATTATATCGTTATTATTTTTGCAGGAATAGCTGCACCTATGCTATACAATGCCGTTTCGTGTATACTAAGGGCTCTTGGTGACAGCAAAACCCCGCTTTATTTCCTGATTTTTTCAGCACTCCTTAACATCGGTCTGGATTTGCTTTTTATAGTCGTATTTAATTGGGGCGTTGCAGGTGCCGCCATTGCTACAGTGCTTGCACAGCTTGTTGCCGGAATTGCGTGTATCGTATATATTTCCGTTAAGTTCCCTGTTCTTCATATAAAGAAAGAAGATTTTAAAATTAATCCGGGAATTATAAAGACACACCTTACCATAGGACTTCCGATGGCGTTCCAGTTTTCGGTTACGGCAATCGGAACAATCATCCTGCAGGGTGCCGTAAATGTATTTGGCGAGAATTACATTGCCGCTTTTACGGCTTCCAGTAAAACGGAACAGCTTATCATGCAGTTTGGCATATCGGGTGGCGTAACAGTTGCAAATTTTGTCGGTCAGAATGTAGGTGCCGGCAGATATGACAGGATTAAAAACGGAATATTGAAATGGAGTCTTTTTACGGTTGGAAGCGCAGTTTTATGTATGGGTGTTATTTTCATTTTCGGCAGACCAATCAGCCGGCTTTTCATAAAAGGCGGGGATGAATTAATACTTTCCCATGCAATGACTTATCTCCATATTTCAATGTTTTTCTATATTCCATTGTTCCAGATTTTTATTTTCAGAAATGCTCTTCAGGCAATGGGTAAGACAACAATGCCGTTACTTGCGGGATTTTTTGAGCTTGGAGCAAGGTCTATAGTCGCATACACGCTTCCAAAAGCGATAGGTTTTTCCGGTGTATGTTTTGCCGGTCCGGTTGCATGGGTATGTGCTGCCGTACCGCTTATTATTACTTATATAATTTATATGAAAAAATTTAAGAAAAAAGGGTATTTTAATACTCAATTTAGTTGACAAATACCCCCTAAAAATCCGATAATAGAGGTAGCTTAATTTTTGAGACTATTTGAACGGAGAGGGTCAGACATGAAAGATAATGACAAGCATGGATTTGGTACTTTCGGTGCCATAGTATTAGGAGTTACGGCAGTTGCAACAGCAATTGTGGCAGTCAGCAAGAGCAAGAAGAAAAAGCAGAGTTTGAACAGCTTCCTGAAGGATGAACTTGTAAAACTTCCGCTTTTTAGTAAGGACGAATCCCACCACGCTAAGAAAAGCACAGCAGACGAGGACGATATTTTTGTGGACGAGGACAACGAACCACAGAATGACAAGGCCACATCTTTTTACGATGAAGAGATTTCTTACGAAGAAGATGAGGAATTCCAGTCCGTATCCAAGGCAAAGCCTATCGTAGATTTCAAGCCAAAGCACGAATCAGCCGAGGAGCCGGAAACAGCAGAGACACAGGATGTAACTGAGGAGCCGGAAACAGCAGATGTGCAGGATGTAGCTGAGGAGCCGGAAACAGCAGAGGCACAGGATGCAGCTGAGGAGCCGGAAACAGCAGAGGCACAGGATGCAGCCGAGGAGCCGGAAACAGCAGGTGTGCAGGATGTAGCTGAGGAGCCGGAAACAACAGATGTGCAGGATGTAGCTGAGGAGCCGGAAGCAGCAGGTGTGCAGGATGTAGCTGAGGAGCCGGAAACAGCAGATGTGCAGGATGTAGCTGAGGAGTCGGAAGCAGCGGGTGTGCAGGATGTAGCCGGGGAGCCGGAAGCAGAACCTGATGATGCGTTTGTATTTGAGTCAGTGGTTGTTGGCAGGGAGTCAGTTAAAGACGAGCCTGTTGATATATCTGATAGGAAACTTGACAGGGAATTTATTGCAGAACCGGTTGATGCAGAACCGGTGAGAGATAATTTTGTATTAAATGATGAAGATTTTTCGGATGAAGTTCAAGAAATAGAAATCGATGATGTTACCGCTGAACCGGCAGTAGAAAAGGTTACAGAGCCTGAAAAAGAAGATGGTCCGGTATCAGCAGGTAAATATGATGATGTTAGTTCAGAAGTAGAAACCGCAAAAGAAGCTTTTGCATCAACGGTTGAAACACCTGTAAGAGAAACTTTTTCCGACGTGGAATTTTTTGATGAAGAAGAAGACACTGAAGAAGGCCTCCGCAACAACGAGTCATATTATGATTGGACTTATAATGTTGATGAGCATTACAGTGTAATAACTGATGGCACATGGGTATATTGTAAGTCAGATGATGTCCTCACAAGCGATTCTATCAACAAAAAAGGCGAAAGAGAGACAATCGATATAGCCGATACTTTTAAAAACAGAATTAAGACAAAGGGATATTGCCTGTTGAAGTATATCGGAACTGACAGGGAGGTTATCGTACCTGATACTATCAATGGCAAACCGGTTGTAGCTGCACTTAACACATTTAGAAGCAATCAGATTGTTAAAAAAGTCATTCTCCCATCAACGATGCAGGGCTTGAGAAGGACTTTCTATAGCTGCTATCATCTTGACAGCATTACTTTTGCACCGGGAACCAATCTGGTATACGAATTGGATGCAATCATGTGTGGTAACAATGATATGGACAGCAATACAGAGGCAACAACGGTATACTGTTCACACGCAATCGCTGAATATATAAAAGGTCACTACAGATTGGGATGTCCTGTTACATTTGTTGAAAAATAATAGTAAATCACAGAACTTTGGTTACGCATAGTTAAAAAGTGTAACCAAAGTTTTTTTATTGCAATAAAGCGTGTGGGATGTGGGATGCAACACGGGGCAGGCGCAGGCATTGAGTGGGTTGCTGTCATTAAATGCGTGGGATGTGGGATGCAACACCCGTGCACCCACGCCCCGCCGGATGTAAATCTCTACCCAAACAGCGAAAAACAGCCGAAAAGGGTAGAGAATCCAGTAGCCGCCGGTTGAAAATCTCTACCCAAATCGGGGAAATCGGCCGAAAAGGGTAGAGATTCCAGTAGCCGCCGTCCAGAAATCTCTACCCAAAAGGCGGGAAACAGCCGAAAAGGGTAGAGATTCCAATAGCCGCCGGTCGTAAATCTCTACCCAAACAGCGAAAATCGGCCGAAAAGGGTAGAGATTCCGGTAGCCGCCGGATTTAAATCTCTACCCAAACAGGGAAAATCAGCCGAAAAGGTAGAGATTCCCACAGCGGCCGGTTGAAAATCTCTACCCAAATCGGGGAAATCAGCCGAAAAGGGTAGAGATTCCGGTAGCCGCCAGTCGTAAATCTCTACCCAAACAGCGAAAATCGGCCGAAAAGGTAGAGAATCCCACAGCTGCCGTCTAGGAATCTCTACTCAAATAGCGAAAATCGGCCGAAAAGGGTAGAGATTCCCAGTTCCGCCGTCCAGAAATCTCTACCCAAACAGCGAAAAACGGCTGAAAAGGGTAGAGAATCCAATAGCCGCCGGATGTAAATCTCTACCCAAATCGGGG
>ENA-OZLH01001091-OZLH01001091.1-human-gut-metagenome-genome-assembly--contig:-NODE-1091-length-13596-cov-6.146370_pt1 | contig 13596 bp, 6 predicted proteins | sample MGYA00244832_ERZ653776 | MGnify/ENA primary metagenome ERZ653776 (study PRJEB26926, sample SAMN06165218) | human gut metagenome | biome: ENVO:00009003; feature: ENVO:2100002; material: ENVO:00002003...
AAGTGTGATCCTGTTCAGCGCCTTAATGGTGGGCACTGCAGGAACGTTTACGTCTTGTAAGGACTACGATGATGACATCGAGAATTTGCAAGGACAAATTGACAAGCTTGCGACTAAGGAAGATATGACTTCTCAAATCGCAGCTTTGCAAGCAGCCTTGGATGCCGCAAAAACAGAAGCTGCAGCTGCAAAGACTTCAGCAGAAGAAGCTGTGAAGAAAGCTAATGACGCTGCATCTACTGCAACAGAAGCTGAGAAAGCTGCCGCTCAAGCCGCTCTTGATGCTGCCAATGCAAAAACAGAGGCAATTAAGGCTGCTCAAGATGAAGTAGCCAAAGTAAAGGCACAGTTGGAGTCTACTATCGATTCTAAGTTCGATGCTGCAAAGAAGGAACTTGCGGCAACAATCAATGACTTGACTGAAAAGGTTACGAAACTGACAGGCTTGACTACGGAGATGATTACAAGTCTGGATCTTCAGACAGCAAATCCGAAACTGGAACTGAACTATGCACAGCTTCCTGCTAAGCTGAATCCGAACGCCAGCGTGAAAGATGCAAAATCATACGAATTCGGTAAAGGATTTACTGGCAGCTTCACAATCAATGCCAATGAGATTTACACAACTCCGGCTAGTTTCATGATTTCTGTAGCTCCCGTAAATGCTGTTGTGACAAACGAGATGTTCTCTCTTATCAATAGCAAGGGTGAAGCTCTCAGTGATATTACACTCAGCACAGAAGCATACGACGGCTTGTTGACCAGATCTGTTTCTAACGGTCTCTACGAAGTTAAAGTAGAACTGAACAAAGAGGCTGATCTCGAAGCTTTTGGTAAAAAAGTAGTAAGTGAGGATAAGAGCGTCCTATTTGCACTTGCAGCAACTAAGGATGCAAGAACTGTAACATCAACTTATGATATTACTGCGAAATCAGCACTGAAAACTTATACTAAGGCAGATGAGATTGCAAAGAACTCAACTATTCAATCTACGATAGAAGTTAAAAAGGATTTGACAGCTTATGAAAATCCATCTGCTACTGCGACACCTAATACAGAGAAATGTTACCCTGTAGCAAGTGGTGAAGCATTCCAAATCAATGTTGCTTCAAAAGAAGGAACCAGCCCTATCATGGGTAGCTATGTTGTTGTTGATATTGATAATAAGGCTCTTTCTACAACAGACAAAGCTGCTATCAAAAGCTTGACTATTGCAGGTGTAGAAACTGTTAGCAAAGACAACAAATTCGATATCACAATTAGTGGTGCTTATGCCAAGGGCGTAGTAGTACCTTTGAAGGTGGTTACTATCGACTATACCGGAGTTGAACAATCAGTAATCGTTTGGGTGAAGGCTGGTAATGGTTCTGAAATAGCTAGTGAAGCTAAATACGTAATCACTCCGACTGCATATGTCGATGCTCCGACTACTTACGCTTATGCAGGCCTGGCTAAATTCACAGTTCCTGCCGGTGCTGCCAAGTTCGACTTGAGCATTTATGCTAAGGATGAGATTAATATCACAGAAACTGCTAATGTACTTGATGGTATTGTATTCACATTCTACAAAGCTGACGGTAAGACTGAGGCTACTAAGATTGAAGATATCGCAAACGCTAAATTGACAGCTACAGTTGACCTCCAGACAATGAAGAATGACAAGGTTTACGAAGGTATCGTTAAATTCTTTGATGCTGAAGGTACATTCTTGTCACAAAGTACCATTTCTGTACAGAAAGTATTGCCGACTACATTGCCGGAAGGATTCTCTATCAAGACTAACCAGCTGGATGCTCAAGGCGTTTACAACTGCTACTTGATTCCTAACGATTGGACTGCTAAGAAGGCTATAGAAGGTACAATGGAAATGAAACAAGTATTCAACTTCGGTAAGGGTGAAGCAAAGGATTATCTGATAACATTTGCTGCTGCTATGGTAAACGGTGATAAGACTGTTGACAATGGTGTAACTGGTGCAGAAACTTTGTCTGTAGTTGAAAAGTACATTGACAATAAGACTCAGCATGCTACAACTGCAGTGTACAACTATGGTAAGATTTCTTCTGAGAAGAAAGATGGTGCCTTTGTTAATTACACTATCGACGCTGCTTCTTTCCCGACTGTATTCAATTGCATCTACAACGATACATACACTTGGAGATGGGCTACTAAGGATGACCTTGGTTTGAAAGCTACTGCGACATTACCTTATAGCACAGAACTGACTTATGGTAAAGATGTTACTGTAGAGTATGCTAAGTATATTAAGGGTATCAGCTCTCGTGACAGTGAATATAGTGCACTTTTGAGCGCACCTTATGAAAAGTCATTGGAAATTAAGGAAGCCCACTTGGTATCCAATGCCAACGGTGAAGTGGATGAATACTTCACTGTAAACATCGAGGAAGGTAAAATCACTGGTTTCACCGTAAATTCTAAGGCAACTAACCCGACAGCTGCTGTTCCTTCTACATTGAAGATTACAGTTGTTGACATGTACAAGCACGAACGTGTTATCGAACTTGGCATGACTGTAAACAAACGCTAATCAATGTATTCCTAAATAAGTCCTTTATTATGGAGGACTTATTTAGAGAAACCTTGAAATAACATTAGAATCCCTGGCTTCTTTGAGGCCAGGGATTTTTTTAATCTTTAATTTTACTTTCCTGCTTTCTTTTTCTAAATCCCCTCCAGAAATTTATTTTCCATCACTTTGCTTCCACACTTCCACCCACCTCCTGCATCCCCCCTATCCATCGGCATTTGCCCCGCTGTGGAAGCAACCCAAAAAGGTGGAAGCAAAATCTGCTTCCACCTACTCAAAACGCCTAAGTTTTACCGTAACCTACTCGTCTCTACCATAATACCCCGTGCAAGGTACATAAATCGGTTGGTTCAGTTTTCCCACATTTTCGAGCTTACCCTCGCTGCGGAGCAGGCGAATATGAAGCTGCGCAGTGGAACGCATCATCCCGCAGAGAACCTGAAAACTCTCGCGCGTAAGGAACTGATGCGTAGAGAAGTAGCCCGTCAGTCGCCTGTCAATCTCCTTGTCACTCAGCTTTTGGGAATGCTCATTCAGCCCCAGCGGTTTAACTTTGATGGCACCTATCTCATTCTTCAGCACCTGGTCGGCACGAAACTTGATGCCCTTCAGCTTAATCTTGGTGGTTTTTCGTTTGGTCGCAGCGGTCACCGGCTCCGTGCTCGTCAGTACGGGATGAAAATAGCCGATACCGTCCAGATGCACCTGCCGCCCCTCGGCAAGGTCTTCCCCCATGACGTGCGACAAGGCATCCAGTACCGCCGAGACATCAGTCTCCGTCAACGAGCTGCGTTCCTGAATTCTGCGACGCAGTTCGTCGGTAGTGGTAGAGCCGTTCAAGCGGATGCGTGGATGAAGTATCTTTTCTTCCCGCTGTTTGTCTTTTGGTTCCGGAAGTTCATACCAATCAAATAAAATTGCCATAGTTCAATGTCTTTTAAGTTGTTATATAATAAGTTTGCGCCCTATGCGGAATAGGTGCGGGGTGCGTACTTCATCCGTAAAAGCTATGGAAAGAGAGACGCCTAACGACCATGAACAACTCTGCTTACGGCCATGAAGCAATCGCTTGACGACCGTAAGCAGAGTTGTTCATGGTCGTTAGGCGTCATCTATTCCCTATACAAAAGTAGACAAACAAAGGGAGAAAAGCAAAGGAATGCCAGTGTTTTGACAAAGAAACTCACTTGCTTTTAACACTTCTCTGCATGAGTCGTGGAGACTTGTATCCATTTAATAATTATTCCGCAGAATGCTTGCTTTCAGCTCTTCAATGTAGTATCTTTACGAGAATTATATTTACCCAAACAAGCTGACAAACAGAATGAAAATTACCTTGATTAGAGCAGAAAAAGAGAGCGGAAAGGAAGCCCTCAGCACCCTGGAAGCGGATGCACTGATTAAAAAACTGAAAACCGAAACCAAAGCCGGACATGTATCGACCCTCCGGGCCATCCTTCCTCAACTGGAGGGTACTTGCGCCCAATACGAACATATAGACAAACTGCCACGCATCTACCCTGCCGTGGAATATAGCCGTACACAAGAGGGAGAACGGCGGATGAAGAACTATAACGGACTCGTACAACTGGAAGTAAACCGTCTGTCGGGCATTGCCGAAGCGGAATATGTAAAGCAACAAGCCGCCCTGCTGCCACAGACCTTTGCCGCTTTCTGCGGTTCCAGCGGACGGAGTGCCAAGATATGGGTATTGTTTGCCCTGCCCGACGGCACAACGCCGAAGCGGGAGAGCGATGCCACCTTGTTTCATGCCCACGCCTACCGTATGGCGGTGAAGTGCTACCAGCCCTTACTGCCGTTTGCCATTACATTGAAAGAACCTTCCCTTACCCAGAGTTGCCGCATGACTCTGGACGGATATCCATACTACAATCCTGCCGCTGTACCTTTCTGCCTGGAACAGCCCCTCGGCATGCCCGAGGAAGAGAACTTCCGGCAACGAAAACTCGCAGAAAAGAATCCGCTGTTGCGGCTGCATCCGGACAGTAAAGCCTCGGACACCTTCGCCATACTCTTCGAATCAGCCCTTGACCGTGCATTCCGCGAATTGGACGGCTGGAAACGGGAGGGGGATTTACGGATACTGCTGGTGCCTCTGGCCGAACATTGTTTCAAGGCAGGCATCCCCGAAGAGGAAGTAGTCCGCCAGACATTGATGCACTATTACCGGGAAGCGGATGAATTCATTGTTCGTCAAACGATTCATAACCTATATCAAGAGCTTAAAGGCTTCGGGAAAAAGAGCAGTCTGACGCAAGAGCAGGAGAGCGTTTTCCGGCTGGAAGAGTTTATGGGCCGCCGGTATGAGTTCCGCTACAACACCGTTCTGGATGATTTGGAATACCGTCAGCGCGACTCCGTCCATTTCTATTTCAAGCCTGCTGACCAGCGTGCCCGCAGTACGGTCTCCATGAATGCCCTGAAGGAGGGTATCCGCGTATGGGACCGCGACATCAATCGTTTCCTTACTTCAGACCATGTGCCACTCTATAATCCCGTCGAAGAATACCTTTACGATACCGGCCGCTGGGACGGGAAAGACCGCATCCGGGCGTTGGCCGATCTCGTCCCGTGCCACAATCCTCATTGGCGGGAGTTGTTCTACCGCTGGTTCCTGGGCATGGTGGCACACTGGCGTGGAATGGACCGGCAACACGGAAACAATACTTCTCCTCTGCTTGTCGGTTCCCAAGGGTTCCGGAAATCCACCTTTTGCCGCATTTTGCTGCCACCGGAGCTGCGTTTCGGCTATACGGACAGCATCGACTTCAAGAGTAGGCAGGAAGCGGAGCGCAGTCTGGGACGCTTTCTGCTCGTCAACATCGATGAGTTCGATCAAATCAACATCAACCAGCAGGGCTTCCTGAAGCATCTGCTGCAGAAACCGGTTGCCAACCTGCGCAAACCCTACGGCAGCACCATCCGTGAGATGCGGCGGTATGCCTCCTTCATCGGCACCAGCAACCAGAAGGACTTGTTGTCCGCCCCCAGTGGCAGCCGCCGTTTCATCTGCATTGAGGTCACCGGCCCCATCGATACAAATGTCACCATCAACTACCGCCAGCTCTATGCACAAGCTCTGAATGCCGTAGCCAAAGGTGAGCGCTACTGGCTGGATGATGCCGATGAAGCCATCTTGAAGCGGACGAACCGGGAATTTGAACAGCTCACCCCACTGGAACAACTCTTTCACAGCCATTTCCGTGCGGCAGAAGAGGATGAAGAGGGGCAATGGATGATGCCCATGCAGATTCTTTCCGCTTTACAGACAAAGACGCGTGACCGTCTGGCAATCAACAAGGTTGCCGTATTCGGGCGGACGCTCAAGAAGCTTGAAATACCGAACAAGAAGTCAAGGCAGGGGACACTGTATCATGTAATGCCGCTGGATTAAATGCTCTGCAGTAACCCCGCACAAGCATCTTCCAGAATGTCCAGCACATACTCAAAACCTTCGGAACCGCCGTAGTAGGGGTCCGGTACATGGTCGGCATGGGTAAACTTTGTACAGTATTCCGTCATGCGGTGTATCTTGCTCCATTCGGCGGTTGAAGGGGCACGATCTTTCAGGTCGTCGATGTTGCGGTCGTCCATACCGATAATCAGGTCGAAGTTGTAAAAATCCTCGGTACGTACGGGTCGCGAAAGATGCGTCAGATTGTATCCACGGCGGGCAGCATGGGCACGCATCCGGCTGTCCGGCAGTTCGCCCTGGTGATAGGACAGAATGCCTGCAGAATCGATTAAAAACTCATCCGCACGTCCGGCTTCTTCTATCAGATGTTTCATGACTCCCTCTGCCGAGGAGGAACGGCAAATGTTGCCGAGGCAAACGAAAAGTATCTTCTTCATATTTCTTTAGTTACGAGTTATTTACATCGGGTCTACATCATAATACACTATCAACGACTTGAAGCGGTCTTCCGCCACCATCTCCTTTTGCACCTGGACGAGCAGCTCGCGGGCACGTGCCATCGGGGCATTGGTTTCTATCTTCAAGATAATCTTTCGGATGAACAGGGTCTGTACGCGTGCTACGGGCGGCTTGTCCGGTCCCAGCACACGGTTGCCAAAGACGGTGCGGAGCTTGGCGGCCATAGTCTGTGCCATGAGGTCGAGCAGGGTCTCGTTCCGGTTCTTCAGGTAGACATACACCAGGCGGTAGTAGGGCGGGTAGTGGAACATCTGGCGTTCGGCAAGCTGCCCGCCTACCATGGCTTCGTAGTCGTTGGCAATGACTTGCGGGATGATGGGATGGTCGATGCTTTTGGTTTGTAGCACCACCCTGCCGCGCTTGTTCTTCCGTCCGGCGCGTCCAGCAACCTGCGCCATCAGCTGGAAGGCGCGCTCGTAGGCGCGGAAGTCGGGATAGTTCAGCATGGTGTCGGCATTGAGTATGCCCACAATGCTGACGTGGTCGAAGTCCAGACCCTTGGACACCATTTGCGTGCCTATCAGGATGTCCGTCTTGCCTTGCTGGAAATCGGAGATGATGCGCTCGTAGGCGGTACGGGTGCGGGTGGTGTCCAAGTCCATACGGGCTACGCGGGCGTCGGGGAAGAGGGCTTTGATGTCATCTTCTATTTTTTCCGTGCCGAAGCCGCGGTTGCGCAGGTCAGTGCCCTCGCAGGCGGGGCAGATGCGGGGCAGTTGGTAGGTGTAGCCACAGTAGTGGCAGGTCAGTTGGTTCAGCCCCTTGTGGTAGGTGAGGCTGACGTCGCAGTTCTTGCACTTGGGTACCCAGCCGCAGGTGTTGCACTCTATCATGGGGGCGAAGCCGCGGCGGTTCTGGAAGAGGATGACTTGTTCTTTCTGTTCCAGCGCTTCGCGGATATATTGCAGGAGCAGCGGAGAGAAGGGACTGTTCATCATCTTCTTGCGGTGCAGCTCCTTGATGTCTACGGGGATAATCTCCGGCAGTTGTATCTCTTTATAGCGTTCTTTCAGTTCCACGAGGCCATACTTACCGGTAGTGGCGTTGTGCCAGGTCTCTACGGAAGGGGTTGCCGTGCCCAACAGAGTTTTGGCGCCATACATGGAGGCGAGTACAATGGCTGCATTGCGGGCATGATAGCGGGGAGCAGGGTCTTGCTGCTTGTAGGTGTTTTCGTGCTCCTCGTCCACAATCACAAGACCGAGGTTGCGGAAAGGAAGAAAGACGGAGGAGCGGACGCCGAGAATAATGTCATAGTCTGCTTCCGACAACTGCTTCTGCCAGATTTCTACCCGTTCCGCATCGGGGAACTTGGAGTGGTAGATGCCCAGACGGGAACCGAAAACGCGTTGCAGGCGCTCTGTGATTTGCGCAGTGAGGGCTATTTCGGGCAGGAGATAGAGCACCTGCTTTCCTTGCCGGATGGTTTCTTCTATCAGATGAATATAGACTTCGGTCTTGCCGCTTGCCGTGACACCATGTAGCAGGCAGACGTTCTTGCTTTGAAAATTCTCTAAGATGGAGTGATAAGCGCGTTGCTGGTGCTCGTTCAGCGGGTTGACGGGGATGACTTCTTTGAGGAGTGCTTTGTCTATGCGACCTATTTCCTGCTGGTAGACTTCGAATACACCACGGTCCACAAGACCGTTGAATACGGCAGGGGTGGTGGAGGTGCGTTGCAGCAGTTCGGCTTTGGAGACTTCTTTTATATCTCGTCCGCTGAGGTAGCCGGAGAGTTCCAGATATTTCATCAGCAGGTCCAGTTGCTTGGGGGCACGGCGCTGCAACTCGTCGAAGAAGATGTGCAGGCGGTGTTCGTTGCGGGCGGCGGCGGTGAGGCGTACACGGGTTTCGGTCTTAGGCTTATAGGTACGGCGCAATTCTTCCTTTACGAAGATGGCCTCTTTGTCGAGCAGTGACTTGATGACAGAAAGTATGTTCTTGATGCCGGTCTCCTTCTCCAGTTTCGTCACGCATTGCTCCGGGTCGGCAGAGAGCATATCCAGTATCTTCTGTTCCTTCTCCGGCAGGCGGACATCGGATTCGAAATCGGGGTTGTACTCTACGATTGTTTCGCTTTCCAGCTTCAAGCCAGAGGGTAAGGCAGCTTTGTAGACGTCTCCTTGCGTGCAGAGATAGTAATCGGAGAGCCATTCCCAGAACTTGAACTGCCGCGGAAGCAGTATCGGGCGGGCATCCAGCAAAGCGGACACTTCCTTTACTTCGTATTCGGTGGGGGCACAATAGTGCACGTTGCGCACGATGGCTGTATAGTATTTCTTCCGTCCGAATGGCACTACCACCCGGCAACCGGTCTGCACTTCATCCACCCATTCGTCGGGCAGGGAGTAGGTGAAGTAGCTGTACAAAGGCAAAGGCAATATGACGTCGGCAAACTTTTTCATCGTGGGGACAAAGATAGTGGAAAGTGGAGGGAGAATGAAATGAACGGGGGCATTTTTTATGCTGAGAATAGGATAGCCGAATGAAAATGAAGGGGCAAATTTCAGAAGTGTAAAAAGGGGATATGCTGATTATCAACATATCCCCTTTTCAATTTAGAGTACTTCTAGAAGTACAGTTTTCTCTATGTTAGAGAGTAGGCTTAACTTCTACATCGATTTCTTCTATCACACTACCCCATACGTAAACAACTTCAATAGGAATACGCAGGTAGAAAGAAGAGTGAACTTTCACATCCTTATTGTTGTAGGTCACAGTACCAAAGTTTGGAACTTCTGTAGGAACATTCTCGTATGTTTGTGGTTTAGAATCAAATGTCAACAACGTTTCTGCACCAGTTTTACCAAATACTTCTTCGATAGGAACAAATGTTTCACTGTTATTCAAATTAGTCAGGATGTCTTTGTCTTCAGCTAACTTGATAGCTGTTACGTTGTAGTACTTGTAGTAATTCAAGTGCTTAGAGAACTCATTCAAACCACTGCTTGCATCCAGACGCCAATCTTTCAATACAACCAAGTCTCCTAAGTTCAATACGCTCTTACCTTCATTGTTACCATCCTCGAAGTATTTGCCTTCATTTCCGGAAATATTAACCGGACGGATAAATTTGGCATTGAATGTACCATCGGTTACAGGAACATACTGGTCACAGCCATTGTAATACTTCATATCAATAGTAGCATACAACATTTCATCTGTATCACGTGCAGCCCAGTTAAGTACAGCCTTGGCAACGTCATTGCTCTGGTAGGAAATCTTAATATTTTCGGCAATAGTCACATCATCCGATGTTTCAGTAGCAGTACCATTGTCATCAGTTTCATTTTCGCTGAGAGTTGCAATTACATTTTCATCAGAAGCGATAGCTGTGAAATCACCTTCCAATACTTCAAGAGCATGAATTTGAGTGCCGTCGGCATTTACAAACAATTCATAATTCTTGCCGTCATTCCCCTTTACGATACGCTTGTTGTTTTCTGCAGAGAATACAAACTTAACAGTCATATTTTCATGAGCAAATGATGGATATTTTTCTTCTGCATCCTCCTTGTTATATTTCAGAGCTACAGTACGTCCATAGAAATTGCTCAACAAGTCTTGTTCAATAACAGCCTTCGTTGTTGTTCCTGCATCATCCGGAGTTGCACAGTAAATGTCAATAGCCGATTTTCCCTTGAATGTTGACCAGTATTCTGCAATCTTAGCGCCTGCGGTAGAGCCTTGTGGAGTATTAGCAGTAAAGTCGATATTTTTCACTTCAACAACATACTTGATAACCACATTTTCAGGATATGTACGGCTGTTGGCAACAGCATCCAATTTAGTGTCTTCTGTTGTTTTAGTAAATACGGCATAGCCCACATAAGACTTCACTTCAAACGGAGTTGTTTTAAGCACGAATTTTACCACTTGGTTAGCTTCATTATTCTCATCGTACTCAGTTGCAGTTATCGTCCAGTCACCTACCTGATTTTCGGCATATTCGGTGGTGGCATCTTCATCGAATGCATAGATATGATGCCATTGTTGTTTGCTCAGTGCTTCCAAGTCAGCATTGTTCTTGAAGTTATAAACCTGTGCACTCATGAACTCGTCTTCAGTCTCGTACGTCCAACCTGCACCACTGTTGCATCCCAGATTTGTTTCCACTTTCTTTTCTGCTACATAATCATCCTCAATATCAGTAGAAACTTCACCTGCAACAATCAGCAGTTTAATCCATGCAGCTGCAACCAACTCGTTGTTGTTAGTTTTGTCTGTCAACTTAGCCAATACAATAGGAGACTTACCGATAGCGCTCTTGTCTACACCGCCATAATTCTTTGCATGGAAAATACCATCTTCCAAAGTCATATAATTTTCTTGCGGAGTATTGTTCACCTTATATTCCACTGCCTCAAATGTCAGTTCATATGTATCGGCATAATTGGCATAATTGAAGAATTTATGTTGAGAACCGGCAATATTACAAGTTGTAACCAAAGTCTTCAAATCAATACCTTGCTCAGAAACCGCATCATCATAAACAACATTTTGTACCAAATGATTGTTGTCAGCAGCAGGCTTATTGTCTACTCCAATCTTTGCTTTTTGTTCTTCGGCAGCAGCTAAATTCGTTGCAAAATGGCACTTATCATCCTTTGCATTTTCACTAGTTACCTCTTTATCAGCTAAAACAAGTTTCAATTCCTCTGTACGGTTTACAACACCTACATATTCTGTAGTAACCTTGTTTCCCGCTTTGGTTGTAAACTGAAGAGCTATTTCGTTCAGTTCGGGTTTTTCATTATCTTCAGTCAAACTAGAATTAGCAAACAAATTCGGGTTGGCTTCCAAAGTCACAGTAGCCAATCCTCCTTCAATAACAGTGTTTTTCCAAGTAACAAGACCCGCGTTCACACCTTTGGTCATTGTAACGGTCTTATCTAGTACATCTGTTTTAGTAATTTGTTCTTGTGTAGCAGAAGAAGGATTTACATGGAATTGAGGTGCTGCTTGATTCGGCAAATAATTTGTTTTTGCAAGTGCAACAATTGCATCATTTTTAATTTCTACCGGTTTATAGCTATCCTTGTGGAATACAATTACGCGTTCACCCCAACCTTGCAGAATAGATTCTGGAATATATTCGAAGCTTGTGATAGGCAACACATCTGAAATTCGCAGATTGATAGGAGTAGCGCTACCATATTTTATAATATAACCCAATTTGACACCGTCTTCGTCCAAAATCTCCATAGTAAGAGTAGGAACTGTGGGCAAGTCAATCTTTCCACCAGTTTTTTCATCATCGTACAATATATTGCCATCCTTATCTATGGAGAGCAGAGTAGCATCAAACCCTTTAGGCATATCAATTTTTACATCTGACGTGCTACCGTCACTGCCCTTCAAAGAGATTGTAACTTCGTCCCCATCCTTAGAAACAGACAATGTATAGGTTACACCTGCCGGAATGTCATACGAATGTGGATTACCATTTTTGTCAACGACAACTAGTTTGCCGTTCTCAATTTTTGCATCCTTCACGTAAGTTAAGTTGTCGACTGTAGTACCTAAAGTCGTCAAATCGCCTTGTAGCTTTTTAACGTCTCCAGCCAAGCCGTCAACTTGTCCCTGCAAGTCCTTGATGTCGTCATCATAGTCCTTACAAGACGTGAACGTTCCTGCAGTGCCCACCATTAAGGCGCTGAACAGGATCACACTTAGAAACTTTTTGTTCATAATTGAAAACTTTAAATTTATAAATTTAAAAAAATAAAAAGTGAATAATCTCTCATTTTGAACCCCTTTCGCATACTTGTTTTGTTACTAAGTATTCCGTTACTTCGCAGGTAATGAAATCTTGTTAATTTCGTTAATAATCAGGGAATAAGGAGAAAATAGGTGGGGCTTGTCCAGAATAGTAAAAATCTGTTCGTTGGGATATTGGAAAGAGGATTGGAAGTCCAGAAAGATGACAGTGGGAAAGGGATGAAATGAGGCTCTCAAAGAATGAAAGTATGTATTTTTCAGTTCAAAAGGTTGAATGACAGTCCATTGATAGCACCAATGGGAGCTCCGTAAAGACAACACCATTCCGTTCCTCAAAACTCATTTTGAAGACTCCGGAAAATGCGCAACAAATCTATTCTATCCTATCAAAAGAAGTAACGTCTTTTATACTGTACACGCTCCGCTTCTTACAAAAGAAATTACCCTCTGGTTGGCCTCGTCAATCTTTCTGTTGCTGAAAGGCTTCAGATAGGTTTCCGTCACCGTGATGGAGGAGTGCCCCATGGCTTCCGATATGATTCCGGGGTGTATCTCGCAATGGTAAGCCATTGTAGCCCAGGTGTGTCTGGCTGCATAGGTGCTGAGTGCCGACTGCATTCCCAGGCACTGCCTGAGTACTGCCAGCCGCTGGTTGAATGCCCTGAGTGCCGACTGGTATTCCCGGTATGCGGCTTCCGATCCTTCCTCACTTTGTAATATGGGGAATAAATAAGGAGAGTCCTTGTCCTTGTTTGCTATTATTCTCACCATCTGCATGGCTTCGGGTGTGAGTGACACGGTCAGCGCCCGTCCCGTCTTCCGCCTTCTGTAAGACAGCACATTCCCCTGCAGGTCCCTTTTGTGCAGGTACGCCAGGTCCACGAAGGGTATGCCCCTGAGCATGAACATGAGTACGAAGAAAATCCTTGTTCTCTGCTGTGTGTTTGGGAGCGTCCCTCTTTGCAGGCTCCTTTCCGTCTCCCTTACCAGGCTGCTGATGTCGGATGCCTCGAGCGCCTTCTTCCTGTCCGCCCGTGTGCCGGTATATACATGCTCGAACAGTCTGGGTACATACCGTATGTACTTTCTGTCCACTGCCCGATGATACACCGAGCGTACTGTCTTGATGTAGGTGGACACGGTGTTCCAACTGCAGTTCCTCTGCCTGAGGTAGTTTTCGAACCTCTTCAGTACGGTCGGGCTCAGCTTGCGCATGGGCATTGGTTGCCATTTGGTGAATGCCGAGAATGCATTCACCGCTGACTGGTAGATGTGCGCCGTCCCCCATCTGCCGCCTTCCCGGAGTTCCCCGATGACTGAGGAGAACATCTCTTGTAAGGTAATTTCATTTCTGCTCATTTCCAAATTATTT
>ENA-OZLH01001107-OZLH01001107.1-human-gut-metagenome-genome-assembly--contig:-NODE-1107-length-13488-cov-16.757835_pt1 | contig 13488 bp, 13 predicted proteins | sample MGYA00244832_ERZ653776 | MGnify/ENA primary metagenome ERZ653776 (study PRJEB26926, sample SAMN06165218) | human gut metagenome | biome: ENVO:00009003; feature: ENVO:2100002; material: ENVO:00002003...
ATCCTTGATGAAATGACAGAGGAGGATAAAGAGAGCTGCAACGATGTTCTCACCGAGGAAGGCGATGCTTTCGTTCCGAAAGAAGTATCCAAAAAGATTAAGGAACTGAAGAAAGACCGTTCTCCTGAAAGCGTTGCGCTTCGTACACTCTTAGAAAATGTAGAGTCTTTGGTCAAGAGCGAGAAAGAAATCAAGGCGGAGATCAAGGCAAAGAGTGCTGCGTTGCAGGCAAAAACAAAGGATACGATTGAAAGTCTGAGCGATGAGCAGGCTTTGGATTTGCTTGAAAAGAAGTGGATTGCTCCTCTCATTGAGAGCATTCACAAACTGCCTGATACCGTAATCGACAGCTTGGTGAGCCAAATTCAAGCCCTTCAAAACAAGTATGCTACCACTTTCTTCGAAGTCGAACAGCAGATCAGTGAAACTGAAGCAACGCTTTCGGGAATGATCGATGACCTTGAGGGTAACGAGTATGATATGCTGGGACTTAATGAGTTGAAGAAATTGCTGGGAGGTAGTGCAGAATGACGAAAAAATCAGATGCTCCCGCAATTCGCTTCAAAGGATTCTCAGACGCTTGGGAACAGCGTAAGGTTGGCGATTTGCTCATAGAGCGTAACCAGCAAGCACCAATGAGCGACGAATATCCTCTTATGGCATTCATAGCAAATGAAGGTGTTGCCCCTAAAGGTGAGCGTTATGACCGAAGTGCCTTAGTTACGGACACGGTAAACAAGCTGTATAAGAAAACAGAGAAAGGCGATTTCATATATAGCTCTAACAACCTCGAAACCGGCTCAATAGGTCTGAATAAGTACGGAAAAGCCTGCATTTCACCGGTATATAGCATTTTTGAGCCTACTGGAATTGCTGACTCGGATTTTTTGGGAAGAAGATTAGTCAGAAAAGACTTTATAAATGCTATGGTCAAATGGCGTCAAGGTGTTATCTATGGACAATGGCGAATACACGAGTCTGATTTTCTGAAAATTGAAATACCTGTACCTTCAGTCGAGGAACAACGGAAGATCGGTGCTTATTTAGACCAACTCGACAACCTTATCACCCTTCATCAGCGTAAGTTTGAAAAGTTGACGAATGTGAAAAAGTCTATGCTCGAAAAGATGTTCCCGCAAAATGGCAGCAGTTACCCCGAAATTCGCTTTAAGGGATTTACTGACCCTTGGGAACAGCGTAAGTTCTCAGAATTGGTACAAATAGAACGAGGAGGTTCACCAAGACCGATTGACGATTTCATAACGGATGCACCAAATGGGTTGAACTGGATTAAGATTGGTGATGCTCCAACACAAGGAAATTACATAACCAAAACCGCTGAGAAAATCCGACCTGAAGGACTGTCTAAAACGAGAGAAGTTCATCCGGGTGACTTAATTCTTTCCAACTCTATGAGTTTCGGAAAGCCCTATATAATGGGCATAGATGGCTGTATTCACGACGGCTGGTTGCTCATAAGAAACACCTATGGAGTCTTTGACTTAACTTTCCTTTGTCATCTACTTGGTACACCACAAATGCTTAGCCAGTACAGGTCACTTGCTGCTGGCAGCACAGTAAATAACCTTAATAAAGAACTTGTGGGAAACACAGTTGTAACTATTCCAAGTATAACCGAGCAGCGAGTTTTGGGCGATTACTTGGAGCAACTCGACAACCTTATCACCCTTCATCAGCGTGAGTTGGAAAAGCTCCAAAATATCAAGAAATCTATGCTTGAAAAGATGTTCGTGTGACATCAATATCGCAGGAAGGAGGAAATCGAATGACATTCCAAAAAGAAGCGGACTTTGAGGAAGCCCTGATTAAAGTCTTGGCGGATAAAGGCTGGGAAAAAGAAGTTATCAAGAACCCAACCGAGCAAGACCTCATCCGAAATTGGGCAAAGATCCTGTATGATAACAATCGTGGAATTGACCGCTTGAATAACTATCCTCTTACGGATGGCGAAATGCAGCAGATTATTGAGCAGATCACGGAACTTAGAACCCCGTTAAAACTCAATGGCTTTATCAACGGAAAAACTGTGTCCATCAAGCGTGATAACCCTGACGACAAGCTCCATTTTGGCACTGAAATCAGCTTGAAAATATATGATCGCAGAGAAATCGCCGCTGGACAGAGCCGGTATCAGATCGTACAGCAACCAGCCTTTCCGAGCAAGTCAAAAATGCTGAATGACCGTCGTGGCGATTTGATGCTGCTCATCAATGGTATGCCGGTTATACATATTGAGCTGAAGCGCAGCGGTGTCCCCGTCAGTCAAGCATATAATCAGATTGAGAAATACTCATATGAGGGCGTTTTTACCGGATTGTTCTCGCTCGTTCAGGTGTTTGTTGCAATGAACCCTGAAGAAACTCGTTATTTTGCGAATCCCGGACCTGACGGAAAGTTCAATACGGATTACTATTTCCATTGGGCTGACTTCAATAATGAGCCTATCAACGATTGGAAAGCTATCGCCTCCTCGCTGCTGTCCATCCCTATGGCGCACCAGCTCATTGGTTTTTATACTGTTGCCGACAATGCTGACGGTGTTCTGAAGGTAATGCGAAGCTACCAGTATTACGCAGCCAGCGCAATTTCCGATGTTGTGTCTAAAACGAAGTGGGATAGCGGTAAGCAGCGTGGCGGCTACATTTGGCATACCACCGGCTCAGGCAAGACGATGACGAGCTTTAAGTCGGCTCAGTTGATTGCAAACTCCAATGATGCTGATAAGGTTATTTTCCTTACCGACCGTATTGAGTTAGGAACGCAGTCGCTCAAGGAATATCGGGCATTTGCGGACGAGAACGAAACCGTGCAGGCAACAGAGAACACATATGTCCTTTTGACTAAGCTGAAAAGCAACGCAACGGCAGATACCCTAATTGTTACCTCTATTCAGAAGATGAGCAATATCCGAGATGAGGACGGAGGACTTAATGCAAGCGATATTGAAATAATCAACGGCAAACGGCTTGTTTTTATTGTTGACGAGGCTCATCGTTCAACTTTTGGAGATATGCTATCCATCATCAAGGAAACATTTCCCAATGCCATCTTCTTTGGCTTTACCGGCACACCGGTGTTTGAGGAGAATGCAAAGAAAAACAATGCCCAAACAGATGTTTTTGGCAATGAACTCCATAGATATAGCATCGCTGATGGTATCAGGGATAAGAATGTGCTTGGATTTGACCCTTATAAAGTCCTGACTTTCCGTGATAAGGATGTCCGCAAGGTGGTTGCTTTGGAAAAAGCAAAAGCAGCAACCGAAGAAGAAGCAATCAGCAATCCCCAAAAGGCAAAAATATTCTATGAGTATATGGACTCCTCCACCGTCAAGATGGCGGGCTTCTTGGGCGATGACGGAAAGTGGGTCAAGGGCATTGAAGATTATCTTCCAAAGACTCAGTACCTTTCCTCGGAGCATCAAAGCAAGGTTGTTGAGGATATTCAGGAAAATTGGCTTACCTTGAGCCACAACGGGAAATTCCACGCAATCTTTGCAACGAGCAGCATCCCCGAAGCAATAGACTACTATCGACTGCTGAAGGCTGCAATGCCGAAACTTAGGATCAGTTGCCTTTTTGACCCCAATATCAGCAATGAAGATGGTGACTACAAAGAATACAGAGGGCAGCCGATTGCTTTCTATAAAGAGCAAGGCTTAATCGAAATTCTTACTGACTATAATATGATGTTTGGTCAGGATTTTTCGATTGCTACACACGCTCGCTTCAAAAAAGACCTTTCTCTACGCCTTGCCCACAAAGAGCAATATAAGCGGGTCGAAAGAGAGCCTGAGAAGCAGCTCGACCTCCTGATTGTAGTGGATCAGATGCTTACCGGCTTTGACTCTAAGTGGGTCAACACGCTGTATATGGACAAGATACTGGAGTATGAGAACATCATTCAGGCATTTTCCAGAACCAACAGACTTTTCGGACCCGATAAGCCTTTTGGCATCATCAGATATTATCGCAAGCCGCATACGATGGAGCAGAATGTGAGCAAAGCTGTTAAGCTCTATTCCGGCGATAGACCGATAGGTCTGTTCGTTGAAAAACTGTCTTACAACCTCGGAAAGCTCAACGCTGTGTTTGATGATATTGCCTATTTGTTCAAGAATGCTGGTATCCCTGACTTTGAAAAGCTGCCTGCGGACGGAGCCGTAAGAGCTAAGTTCGCCTCGCTGTTTAGAGATTTCAACGGATACCTTGAAGCTGCTAAAATCCAAGGATTTAGGTGGGACAAACACACCTACTCATTCAAGGACGAGGAAAGCGGTAATTCGATTGAAATTACAATGGAGTTCGATGAGAACGCATTTTTGATTTTGGCACAGCGTTATAAAGAGCTTTCCGCTGCTTCTCCCGATGATCCCGGATCACAAGACATAGATATACCATACGATCTTGTTGGATACCTGACTGAAATTGACACAGGGGTTATTGATGCCGATTATATGAACAGTCGTTTCGATAAGTACCTCAAATTGATTCGACAGGAAGGTTCTTCCGAGGAATCTATTGAGCAAGCAAAGGCAGAACTTCACAAGACTTTTGCTGCCCTAACGCAAGAGGAGCAGAAATACGCAAATATCTTTCTGCACGACATTGAGCGAGGCGATGTCATTGCCGAGGACGGAAAAACGCTTCGTGACTACATCACGGAGTATCAGTTTAGAGCAAAAGATGACCAAATTCACCGTTTTGCAACCATCTTCGGTCTTGATGAGGATAAACTCAGGAATATGATGGGGCTTAACCTGAATGAAGCGACTATCAATGAGTTTGGCAGGTTTGACGAGCTGAAAAAGAGCGTTGATAAGACAAAAGCAAAAGCGTTCTTTGAAGCATATGAACAAACCAAGTTGATTCCACCCAAGGTCAATATGAAAACGGATCAGCTTTTGCGGCAGTTTATTCTTACCGGTGGATTTGAGGTTGATATGCCGTAATGAGTGCCATCACCGCTAAAGCAAGCCGAAAAATGAAAAAATATGCGGTCTTAACAAGAGAGCCAAGGTGTTTCCTTGGCTCTTTTGATTTTTCTTGGGAACAGCGTAAGCTCGGAGATATTGCTGACATTGTGGGTGGTGGAACCCCAAGTACAGGAAATCAGAGCTATTGGGACGGTGATATTGATTGGTATGCACCTGCTGAAATTGCGGATCAAATTTATGCAAATTCGAGTCAGAAAAAGATAACCGGCTTGGGTTATGAGAATAGTTCAGCCAAAATGCTTCCTCCCGGTACAGTCCTGTTTACATCTCGTGCAGGGATCGGGAAAACAGCTATTTTAACCCGAAAAGGCTGTACTAATCAGGGATTTCAGTCCATTGTCCCACATCGTGGAGAGCTTGACTCTTACTTCATTTTTTCTCGAACCGAAGAATTAAAACGATATGGAGAGCTTGTTGGGGCTGGATCAACTTTCGTCGAGGTTTCGGGAAAGCAAATGGCTGTAATGGAGCTGATGATGCCGCCAACGATGCGAGAACAACAGACTATTGGAGGTTTCTTTCAGCAGCTCGACCACCTTATCACCCTTCATCAGCGACAGCCCATTGTATATGCGGTAATACACAGTATACGAAAAGCAAATTTAGTCGAAAGACAGTATTTTGCTCCACCGATGGTACGAAAATTCCTCTGCTCACTCTCTGCAAATAATTTGCAATACTATTCTAAAGGCATCAATGCGATTGTAATGCAAGCATTGGGAAAGACCGGTGTTTTATGGAGAAGAACTGCACCATAATGTCCATTGCCTTTTTGAAATATCTCACTAATTTGTTTATGGCATTTTGAAACACATTATTTGGTTTTGATCGACCATAAATGCCATCAACCAAAAAGTATGCCTTTTGGTGCATAGAGGGCCAGCTCTAATGGGGCTGGCCCTCTGTTGACTTACTGGAGTTACATCCAAATAAGGAAGAAGTAGAAATTGGCAGTAAAAAAGTTGAGATTGCCATTTCATCCTGCACTCGGTATAATAGTAATATGTCAGAGATATCCATGCATGAGAAGATGTTCGTTTATGGAGGAACGAGGAAATGGGAATGACTGTTATCTGTTTTCACAACAATAACGAAGAGAATGGATACCTTAGCAACTGGTATCCTTCCACATTTACGCACAATGGTATCACCTTTTCCTCAATGGAGCAGTATATGATGTACCGCAAGGCACTTTCCTTTGGCGATGAAAAGGTTGCCACACAGATTCTTGCTACGGATAATGCTGCCGAGATAAAGGCTCTTGGACGGCTTGTATCCGGCTATGATGAGAGCCTATGGAACGGTATTCGACAAATCGTCGTCTATGAGGGGCTTTTCGCAAAGTTTACGCAGAACCCTGATCTAAGGGAGAGACTGAAAGATACTGGAAATGCATTTCTTGCTGAGTGTGCTGTAAATGATCGGATTTGGGGCATTGGTTTATCCATGCGTGATCCAAGCAGACTTGACCGGGCAAAATGGCAAGGCCAAAATCTACTTGGTTATGCCCTTATGATGGTGCGTGAAAAACTCTAAGAGGGTCTTGCCATTTCATTCCATAGGCACCTAAACAATTATACAGAAAACAAAATAACATCAAGGAGAAAAACTATGAATAAAACCGAACTGATTGCCGCAATGGCTGAAGCGAGTGGCCTTTCCAAGAAGGATTGCGAGGCTGCTCTCGCTGCATTTATCACGACTACTGAGAGCGCTTTGAAGGCTGGCAACAAAGTGCAGCTGGTGGGCTTCGGCTCTTTCGAGGTCAAAGAACGTGCTGCCCGTACTGGCAAGAATCCTGCAACAGGTGAGCAGATTGATATCCCTGCATCTAAGGCACCTGCGTTCAAAGCAGGAAAGGCTTTCAAAGACGCCATCCAGTAATTTGAAAACCCATAGAGAGGCATTTACGGTATTGATCCGTAAGTGCTTCTTTTTTAGCTAATCTCATAACGCCCCAACGCAACTGCCGTTTAATTGCGGCAAATTCGCCACAAATAAAATGCAGTTTCTGCTTTCTATTGCTGATAATTTGTACGAACCTGTTGTTGGTTACCAAACCTCCTCGTAAGTATTGATATAGATTACTTCACAGGAGGAATGCAAAATGAAAAGTTGCCAGTATAAGAGTTCCGATGAGCTCCCCCTTATCCTCAATGTTCAAGAGGTGTCCAATTTTCTCGGCCTCGGGCTGTCTCAGGTCTATGAGCTTGTGAAGCGCATCGACTTTCCTGCCTTCAAAGTTGGAAGTCGTATCTTCGTGCCGAAAGACAAATTCCTTACCTGGCTAAATGTGCAAACGGAAGAGAAGGACTCTCTCTTCTATACGGAGTGACAAGGATGGACGATAGTAAGATGCCGCGAATCCGGCGCAAAGAAGATCTTCCGGATGTGATGACGATGCCGCTCGTTGCAAAGACCCTCGGATGCAGTCTTACGGTTGCATATAGACTTCTAAAGAGAGATGACTTTCCCCATACGGTAAGTGGTCAAAGGGTCTATATTGACAAAGGAAAATTTCTCTCGTGGCTTGATGCTCAGACGCATATGGAAAAGAGAGATCATTATGGCTGGTAGGCAAAGAGCGAATGGCGAAGGCAGCATTCGAGAGAGATACCCCGGCTGTTGGGAAGGTCGATATACTGCCGGCTACGATATTCTAACGGGAAAGCGTATTCAAAAGGGCGTTTTTGCTAAGACACGAAAAGAATGCGCAGCGAAGCTGGCACGAGCCATCCAACAGGATACAGGGCCTTATTATCGCAAGGGCAAAGGATATGATTCACAGCCCCTTTCTACATGGATTCGGCTTTGGTTTGATTCCTACACAAAGCCAAATCTTCGCCCCAGCTCAGCAGATGGTTATAGGAGCATGATCGAGAACCACATCATCCCGGTTTTGGGTCATATCCAGCTTTCAAAGCTCAGCTCAATCCAGATTCAGCGCTTCTACAATGATCTGCACGCACAGGGCCGCTTAGACAACCATGGAAATCGGAAATATGAGCCATTGTCTACAAGCACTGTGAAGCACATTCATGCGGTATTGAGCGGCGCTCTGAAACAGGCAGTTAAGGAGCGGATTATTCCCTTCAACCCTTGCGATAACTGCAAAATTCCAAAGCGTGAAAAGAAAGAAATGCACGTCCTGCCGCAGGACAAGATAGGTGCATATCTGGATGAGGCAAAGCGACTTGGGGTCTATGCGCTTTTCTATTTGGAATTGACAAGTGGGCTTCGACGGGGAGAATTACTTGGCCTGGAGTGGGCCGACTTGAATCCGGAAACACGAATGCTGACGGTTAACAAGCAGCTCACTCGTTCTGGGGGAGAGTTGTGCATTTCTGTACCGAAGACTGAGAATTCGATTCGAACAATAGCTCTTCCAGAGAATACTGTTGCTTTGCTCATAGATGAGCACAACAAGCATCCGGATAGTCCCCTCATGTTTTGGTGTCCAAGAACTAATGGTTACTGGAGTCCGGACTCTCTTCGACATTTACACAAACAAATGCTCGCCGCTGCCGGAGTGGATGAAAGCGTTCGCTTTCATGATTTGAGACATACATTTTCGACCTTAGCAATTCAGAGCGGCGTAGATGCAAAAACGGTCGCTGGCATGCTCGGCCACTATAGTGCCGCATTCACGCTGGACACTTACACGCATGTGACAGAACAAATGAAGCGAGGCGCGGCTGAAAAGATCGGCGTTTTTATGAACGCAAGTGTCAATGTGCAGGTTAATGTCGTTCACTCACCGAGTGCGGTAGTGCGTGGTGATTATGAATCGGATCTGGCTAACTGCCTAAACCCGTCGAATTCGACGGATTTAGATCCAACATCACAGTAGACATTGAACAAGGAAAAGGGACTCTGAAATCAGCAATTTCAGAGTCCCTTTTTTCGTTGGTCCGAGTAGTGCGACTCGAACGCACGGTCTCCTGGTCCCAAACCAGGCGCGATACCAACTTCGCTATACCCGGATGCATTATATTATTATAACAGGTCAAAATGCGCATGTCCAGTCCTCTATATAGCTTTTTGCATTTTATGGAATCCTGCGCTCTAAACGCCATTGAGTGCGTCTTGCACAGATTAAATCTGCTATGTTAGAGTCAGGGCTGTTTCGACCTTTTGTAATTGCGCTGAAGTGTACTCTGTATAAAGGGATGCCTCTATTGTATTCCCATCTTCATCAAAGAATTCAACGGTAAATGCTTTGCCGTTACCGAGTACATCGACAATGGTTCCTTCAGTCCCTGCTTTGACCCCAGTTTCGGGATCATCATTTTTCAAGGTAACGGTATCGAAAAGCTTCAACATGGTTATTTCCTCACAGTCAAAACGAGTATGCGGGGATCACATATTTGCTCCATGCAGCAGCCTGCTCCATACACTGCTGATAGTCCGTTCGCAGTTCATCCGTCAGAGCATAGACCAGCCGCTTCACAACAACCTTATTCTCTGCAATCGGTCGGAATTTGAGGCTAATAAGGTATTCTTGTCCATCGCTGCACTGTGATAGAGACAGGAGATTTGTACCCGTCTTTCGGATCCAGTTTTCTCCCCAGACGATCTCGCCGCAATGTGGACACTCGAAGGATACAACGTAATCATCGCTCAGAGCATCGCCAATATCGGCATAGGGCTCTTCAAACTCGTAACTCTCAACGATGCCATTTCTATTCTCTACGGTCTCCTTGTACTCGTTCAGCCCCCTTATGAGGTCTAAATGTGTACAGAGAAGCGCTGTGCTCCTTGCGTCATTTAGGGCATCGTGGGAATCAAATGCAACCTCGCCGACGATCGCCAATGCATTGGCCAATGCGTATTGCTTTGTATCGTGTGTAACTTGATCCACAAAGATGTTCTGTAGATTGAAACACGGGGGCATAAAGCTGGTATCAATATTATGGAGATCCATATTCTTTCGCAAAATACGAAGATCTTCCGTCCCCCAGACCAGGAACACAAAGTCATCGCCACACCAATCGCAGAAAGAATTAAACACCGTATGGAACCCTTTCCCTTTTTGTAAATCCCGATTGGAAAGTTTAGTGATCTCCGCAACCTTGGGGTGAAGCTCTGTATAGTACTGAGGCGCAATCCGTTCATTGAAGGAGTCTACCACTTCAAGAGTCTGATTTAGCTTGATTGCTCCGATCTGAATAATCTCACCTGTCAAGAAAACCGGATCTTTGACCATCTCAGAAAAGGTAAAGCGCCTGATTCCACTCCATATCCATGACAATGTACTCCACGGCAATTGCTCCTTCTTTCGTTCGATTGTAATCATCATAGAGCTGTCGGTGTCCAAAAGAACGGACAATGCGAATTATCCCTATTGACACCTTGAATACAGATGATTATCAAATTACCTGCAAACAAAAAAAGCCCCTTTCGGGACTTGTGATTTACACGAAAAAGATGAGCCTTGACCACCAGCAAAAGCAGTCAAGGCTCATCTTTCGTTCTTAGTATCTAACATCAATTTAACCTCGCTTTCTTGAGTTGAGAGGGAGTTAGCTGTACATTGGACTCACCCTTTCTGTACCTATAAGATAGCATAGGATAGACAAAAAATCAATGCAGGAAAGACACAACTTATCTTTCAAAAAACTAGTCATTACAATGAAATGTGGCGCGAATGTGCAAGACCAGATTGACATCTCTGCGCGATTACTGTATCATTAAATTGTTGAGGGCTTTCACACATGTAGTGAAAGCCCTCATTTTTCTGTTATTGACTGAATCCTCTGGCTGCATACAATGCCTGCTTTTGAATTCGATTTCTCATGAGTTGCCGAAACGTAATGGGTGCCACGACCTCAAGGACTGGCCCGAAGGACAATACGCGGATCAGCAACTCTGTTTCATCATCTTGGTCATATCGGAGTGTGATTCGATATAGCCGCTCGTCCAACTTCTGCGTCTCCTTTTCAAAATGGGAGAAATGCAATAGGACACGCTCCAAGCCATTGCGCTCATCATGGAGAAGTAGCGTAAGTGCTTTGAGGCGTCCTTTCGGCACGGTCACAGCGCCTGGGTCATATTCTTCCAGCAGCTCGCAGGAACGAATACGGGCCATGTTGATCGTGTTCATCCTCCGCATCCCCGTCACTAAGATCCGGAATTTATCGTCCTTCTCCGAATACTCCAAGCGGTACGGATTGCAGACAAAAGAATGGCGGACTCCAGTATGTCCGTGGAATCGAATTCGCATCTTCCGATTCTCATGGATCGCTCGCAATACCATGCGAAAGCAATGAACATAATTGGGATCGGAATAGGGATCTCCGTCTGCGTACTGGTCAAACCGGACGAAGGTATCCTGGGTATATAACGGTTCCACGTCTTCGAGACCTCTCATGTCTGGATCGAATAAAGCGATCCTCGGATCTGAGAGAAGGGCCTTCAGCCATCGCTTTTGCAAAGTGGTTAAAGGCATTGTCGGCTTTCCTCGCAGCACCGTATGGTAGCCGCTGTCCAGTAACGGCCATGCTCCGGACTGCAAGGCGGCAGGAATGGACAGTACGCTTTCTGCAAACGCTTTTTCCTGCACGATAGCAGTCAGTTTGCCAGTTGTCAGTGTATTTTCCGCAGCCTCGGACAATACAGCGGCAACGACATTGAAGTAGCTGCCGTAGATCTCACTAAACAGCATCTGTCTCACCCCCATAAATGGCTTCCATGTGCCTGAGATCATCATTGAAGGTTTTAACAACAAATTTGTTGCTGCATTGAAGGTCTACTATGCGACCGATGAAGGTTCGAATCCACGGCAGCATCTCCGAAGCGTCATAAACATCGGCGATAAAACGGCAGGTCTGATCGTCCAAGAGCTCTATGCGGCCGTGGCGCTTTTCGCGATCCAGTCGATGAAGAATGAATTCCTCACCGGGACCGAAGTGGATCGTCATCTCAATATGATCCAGGTTATAGTCCGGGCCAGTCGAAACGCCCCAGAGATGCTCATCGAATTTCTGCTGGAAACCTAAGTACTTTTCATACTGCTTTTCAACGCTTCCGGCTGTGACTTTCTTGATCGCGTCCAAGCGGAAGAATATCAGGTGCCTGCCACGGTAGTGGTAGCCGAGGAGATATTGCCTGCCGGATTGCGTGCTGCTGTAGATCTTTAGCGGGCAGACAGTTCGTTGGTAGTCGCGCCCATTGCGCAAGCTGCAGATAGAGAGCTCCACTGCTCGGCGCTCGTTGATCGCCAGCAGCAGATCACACAGAATATCGCTATCAAGCGCGTGCAGAATGTAATGGTGCTTGAAGCGAAAGATGTCCTTTGTGTGTTTCAGCTTATCCAAAAGGAAGGAACCTACGACACCAAGAGGATCTGCTTCTGAATAATAGGCAAGCGCATCCGCCCAGGAATCCAAGTCGATTTCAGCATTGTCAGTCCTCCGGTAGATGACTTCACGCCCGATTTTCTCCGACTGCAATAAACCGATATCTTCATATTCCTTGAATTTCTTCCGCACGGTGGACTCATCCAGGGAGAAGTCTCCGTTGAAATGTGAGAGGTAGTCATCGTTGATCCGGTCAACAATCTCCTTGGAAGATAACGCACTGCCATCCGCAAGAAGATCCATAATATAGAAGTGGAGGGTAATGTCCTTATCCGTGAAGCTCTTCGCTTTGAATGCCTTATAAAGCGGATTGCAGGGAACTCTCCGGCTATCCATAGAGAGAAATACTCTCTTTCCGGATGACTCTTGATGAAAAGACATGTAGTCGCCCAGCCAGCTTTCAATTCTGCGCCGTTCGTTGTCATAGCTCCTGGCGCTCTTCATTCCATACTCATCACGGCTCTTAAATCCATAGACATAGAACTCGCGCATATAGTTCCGGATCCGTTCAAAGCTTTTGACCAACTCGCTGTATGCCATGCACTCCACCTCCTCTTCGCCAGATAGTATCACTTTAGATTGTTAGATGTCCAAAAGAACGGACAGCATCAAAGCAATCCTATCAATACCGGATACTCGACACAAAGTGTCTTACTATGATTATGTTCAGACTGCGAAAAAAATCAACACTTTTCGGAAGAGCATCAGACTACATTGATATTCTTCCAAAATGGAGAATCCCTTCTATGCCCACCTGATGAGTTCGCAACTTTTTTTCCGTGATTTTTCCTGATCCAGAGGGTATCCTTAGGTAAAGAAAAGCGCAGACAGCAACACTACGAAGCATATGACTTTTAATCATAGAGGCTACTTCCGATGAGCTTTCCGGCGAAGTTGGAACATGAATGCGCTTTGTGAAAGACGCCAACAGCAATCCACACTATCAACATTATCTCACTTATGGAGCATGCGGCTTCAGGCCGGACGATAAAGGGTGAAAGTCCCTTTGTGATGATAACCAGCGGCGTCTTGTAAGATGTAGCGGCTGGCAGTACTGTAAGACTTCTGACGCCAGGCCTCGTAGCCAAAACCGTTTGAGTTTTACAATGCCAG
>ENA-OZLH01001116-OZLH01001116.1-human-gut-metagenome-genome-assembly--contig:-NODE-1116-length-13421-cov-13.301362_pt1 | contig 13421 bp, 10 predicted proteins | sample MGYA00244832_ERZ653776 | MGnify/ENA primary metagenome ERZ653776 (study PRJEB26926, sample SAMN06165218) | human gut metagenome | biome: ENVO:00009003; feature: ENVO:2100002; material: ENVO:00002003...
ACGAGATCATGCCTAGTCTCGTGGGCTCGGAGATGTGTATAAGAGACAGATTTAAGAACGCTAATGTTTTTGGTATTACATGTACATCTAAAGATCAATTTAGAGGAAGAGATGTTGAAGCTTTATCTGAATATAACATTGAAGGCCTTGATATTAAATCTATTGGTATCGATGTTGTTATAATTGATGAAGTTTCAAAATCTAGCTTTATTGATTTATTAATACCTATTCTTTATGGAAAAACTGTCATACTTGTCGGTGATCATAGACAATTACCTCCAATGTATGAATTTTCTAAATTAAGAGAAGATGATTTTGAAGGATTAGATGAAGAAATTATAAATAAAGAAATTAATAAGAAGTTTACTAAATTATATGAAGAATGTTTCTTTAAAACACTTTTTGAAAAAATTCCTGATTCGTATAAGACAATGCTTGTACAACAGTATCGTTGTCATGAACAAATAATGAATGTTTTTAACCATTTTTATCAAGGAGAACTGAAACTTGGTTTTGAAGGTCAAAATAATATAAAGAATCATAATATAAGGCTTATTTCAAATGGTAGAAGTATTATTGAACCGAGTAAACATATTTATTTTGTAGATTGTAAAAAAAATGAAACTCATGAACAAGATTCTACATCGACGACGAGTAAACATAGGGGGGGGACAATCAAACGGCAAGTTCGTAAATATATTGCCATAAAAACATCGAAATATAATGCTTTAAGTAAAAGAGATTGTAATTAAAAAGACAAACAGTCTCTTTTTGCTTTGAAAATATTGTAAGCGTTTATGGGGTCCGTATATTGCGGTTTAAGCACAGAAAAGGCAGAATGAATTGGTTAAATTGGTCTAAAAATATTGCGTTTTAGTTGTTTACAATTTTTTTGTTTTATAGGATATAAATTAGACTATTTTAGACAAAATATATTGGTATTATGTTTTTAATATAGTATAATAATGTCAAGCGGATAAGAAGGCGTCAAAATGACAACGAAATTATTTGAAAGACTCGTTACAAAATTTTCTATTAAAGTTACGATTTAATTAAATATTTCGAAATATCCAAGGCGACGATTTACAATTATCGGAATCTTGAAAATTTTTCGGATATCCCTAAAGATAAGCAATATAAAATCTTTTATCTTTTCGGGAAGGAAAGCGAAGATGAATTGGAATTGGTTCTCGACGAGTCTGACCCCAATATTCTCGCTCAGTACGTCAACAGAATTTCGAGTATTCTGAAAGACAGTATCCAGGATAAAAAGCAGTCGCTTTCTTCTGTGGAAAATCTGACAAACGAACTTGAACGATTGCAAAGCGAAAACGATGCGCTAAAACAGCAATTGACTGCGGGGCAAGCATTAAACGGACTCGATCCGTTTACGAAAAGCGTTATACTCGATAAAGTCGGCGGCATAGTAACGAATATGTCGTCTGTGGAAATAAAGGAATTTTTGGCTTATATAGATATATTCGATAAGTATCATAAGTTTACGAAGGGGGAGTAAAATGGCTTACTTATATCTGAATTTCTTAGATAATTTGGATAAAGGTTTAGGTGATAAGGCTTGGGGAGAAACGACTTTTTCACGCAATCGTTAAACGAGCAATACGAAGCGCTGAAAAGAAAGCTCGGCGGTTATGCGCCCGACACTCTTCAAGAATTTATCGGATACACATTTCCGTCTACGCCTAAATATTACAACGTATCATTGCCGTCGTTTGACAGAACAATGGATGAGAATAAGCGCGGGAATAAGATTTTGCGTAATATCGTAATTCGCCCCGAAGTTGACGGATATTCTAGCTACGTTCTGCCCGAAACATACGATTTTATGGTAATCGGCGACGTTACATTTGGGAACGTTACGGAAATATCCGTCAAAGGGATAGATTTGATAGACAGACGAACAGTAAAATACGGAGAAAAGCGAGTTTTTTGTTACTCGCTTTGCGCGTTTGCAAAGAAGGAAATATATAGCAGAAATACCGGAAATACGTTTTCGGTTCCCGATTACGGTAACGGCGAATTGCATGATTCTGTTCTTACAAACGACTTTGTAAATGAAATAGCCACGGAATTATTTCCTGTTCCAAACCCCGATGAAGCGATTGGTGTTTTTAATCAATGGTTGCGGTATATCGATTTTCGCAGATACTATTTAGGAAAACAATCCGAGCGTTGTGAAGAGATTACCGATGTTCACGTATGCGACGCATATATGATAACGAAAGAATCCTATCGAAGAAACGAAGAGGCTTTTTCGGAACTTCTTTTGGATGGAATTAAAGATTTCGGGAAAAGCGAGCAAATAATATTATCGAAAGAAGTAGCTGGAGCCGATGGTTTTCCGCTAATTTGCGTTGCGATAGAAAAGAAGAGAAAAGAGGTATTGTCTGAAACGGTTGGCAGAAACGGAAAAGGGAAGCCGAAATTTGAGGTTAACCTAAACCGATATACTCGGGACGCTATGGGATTGTCGCCGTATCCGCCGAAATCGGACGATAAAGGTAATATCAGAAGTATCAAATCATATCTTCTTGGCGAACGATATTTATTCACATACATAGACATAGAGCCTGATTTATCTGTTCTCGACAAGAATTACGAAAAAGATTTAACTGCCAAATATGGAGAAATAGACAGCAAATATAACGGTATAATCCTTGCCGGGGTGAATCGTTATATGGCAGACGTTTCTGCTAAAACGCAAGAAAAATACGACTTACAACTCATTGAATACAAAATAGAGCTTGACGATAGACTCGATTCCGACGTTATAAATAATTCTGATAAAGACGTATGCAAGGCATACCAAGGCGAGATTACTCAACTTATCGTGCCGATAGAAAACGATAGAAAGAAACGGCTCGGCTCAATTCGTGCCAAAATAGATAAAATCAGACGCTCAAAATTGTCTGCAGCCGAAAAAGACAAACAAATCGATGCTTTAAACGGTGAAGAATCGGCATTAAATGACGAATATGATAAGCGTATAGAAACAGCGAAAGCACAGGTATCTTTGCGCGACTTTTATATTCGTCGCAATACAGCACTTATCGAGAAAAAGCAAAAAAGTTTGGCAATACGCTGTCAGGAGGAACTCGATAAACTTAAAAAGGAAAAGAAAAATCAATTAGAATTTCAATATATAGATAGTATTGATTCCGAGAAAACCGAAATAAAGAAGGTCCTACTTCAAAAATTAAACGAAGATAAGGCTGATAAAATCGAGAACGAAACGATACGCCGTTATCAGATTTACTTCCGTCCGCAAGATATCACGGACAAAGTAAAAGAAATCGAAAAGCAAATCGAGGAAATTGCGCCGAGGTATCTTACTTACGATAATCGTGCGGAAAAAGCGAAAATAGACAGGCAAGAAAAGGCGTTGACTTCTATTCGGGGCGGGTACGTTAAAAATCCGTTCTTGCCGACATATCTTTTTTCGCCCGAAACGCTTGCGCAGTCTTCCGTAGAAGATATCAAAGATCCCGAGTGGTGTCTTGAAAGTTTGAACGACAGACAAAAACTTGCCGTAAAACGCGCGCTTCAAAGCGAAAGTATATTTTTGTTGCAAGGTCCTCCGGGAACGGGAAAAACACAGGTTATAGCCGAGATTACGGCGCAACTGACGAAACGCGGTAAGAAAGTTTTAATATCTTCCGAAACACATAAGGCAATCGATAACGTATTTGACAGATTGCCTAAAATCCCCGAAATACGTCCGCTTCGTCTTATTCCGTTGCAAAACGGTAAAGAAACGAATTACAGTCCCGAAAGGCTTGTAGACAATTTCTATCTCAATATTTGCGGAAACCTTGAAAAGCAAGTAGCAAGATACGACAATTACAAAGAAACGAGAGAAGAATTCGATTCGACGATGAAATCTCTTCGCCTCGATTACGATCGCCTTTTGAAATTGCAACGGGAGAATGCAGATACGGAAAGAAAGCGGAACAATTTGCTTTCAGAAATAAACCGTTTAACCGGAGAAAACGAAGTCTTAAGAGAAAAACTTCTTGCCGCAAAAGAAGATACCGAAAAGTATACGAGAACGCTTAAATACGTTGAATCGTATCGTTTTTCGGGCGAAGGCGCAGATAGCAACGTATTGGATAAAAACGTATTGGATAAATACGCCGAACAAGTAGAACGCCTGTTAAAGTGCTTTGCTTGTTTTGAAGAGGTAACGCTTGATAAGGTTGCCGAGCTTGTTAATGCCGATATTCAGACAATAAACAAAGAATTAGAGCGTTTTTTGAGCGAAGACGCGATTGTGGAGTTAAAAAATCGCCAGCGTGCTTTGCGAAACGTTTTGAGCGGTTTGCGAGATCCCGATACGGACGAAGCACCGAATGAAGGAAATTCTAATTACGAAGAGTATAAAAAGAATCAAAGCGAGTTGATTGCCGTAGGCAAAAAGATTAAAGAATACGAAAATAATTCGGAGTTCGATATTGCCGAAAGCGTGATTTACTTTCTTGTTCCGGAAATTACGGGGGCAAAGGAAATATTGAAGCAATTGCCTTCCGAACTTGCGCAATTCAAGGTAAAACTTGCCGATATTGTAAACGCACAGATAAATATAATCGAATCCGCAATCAATGGCGATATAGACAACGAAAATGCTATATCCGATGAAATAAACGTGCTAAAAATCCAGATAAGCGAGAAAAAACGTTTATATGAAGAACTCGGAGAAAATCCCGGAATTGAGGAATACGGCGAATTAAGTTCAGGACTAAAACAAAAGATTACGAGATTTTTCAGAGATTTCGGAATTGTCAGGGAATACGATTCGGACAATCTTGAAACGGCGTTCGATATAATCAATGAAGAGTGGAACAGGCTTGAAACCGAGTATAATGCTTCGTCTGCCGAAAATAAGATAAAAATTCCGATGTATAAGGATATTGTAAAATACTTATCGCAGGAAGATATTTTAGAGGAAGACAGAGCCGCATATACGAGAGAACTTTACAATTCGGCAAACGTATTCGGTATTACCTGCACAAGCCGCGATAGATTTACGCCGTCGCAACTTGCCGAACTCGGTAAATACGGAATCGAATCGGTAGATATCAGAACGCAAGGTATAGATGTTGTAATCGTAGACGAAGTGTCGAAGTCGTCTTTTCTCGATTTGCTGATACCTATTTTATATGGCAAGACGGTTATTCTTGTCGGCGACCATCGTCAACTTCCGCCTATGTATGATTTGCGGCATATGCGGAGAGATGATTTCGACGGACTCGACGAAGAAAAAATCACAAAGGAAATCAACGACGGATATACAAAGTTATACGAAGAATGTTTCTTCAAAACGTTGTATGAGAAAGTTCCGGGCGATTTCAGAGTAATGCTTAATAAGCAATATCGTTGTCACAGCCACATTATGGAAGTGTTCAATCATTTCTACGGCGGTAACGGAAAAGGGCTTGTTGTAGGGAAAAAACAACAAGACGACGAAAAAGAGCATAATCTTACCATAAAAATCAACGGAAATACCGTTATCGATCTCAAACGTCACATATATTTTGTGGATTGCGACCAAAAAGAATCGAGCGCATTCGAAGGCAGTACGTCCAAAATCAACGAGCAGGAAGCGCAGGTTGCGATAACGCTATTAAAGGAACTTGATAAAGCGGCGAAAGGACTGGTTTCAGAGCATAAAATTATCGTCGATCCGTCAAGGAAAATTGACGAAAGACCGAGCGCGGGTATTATTTGTACATACGGCGATCAGGCGGGACTAATAAAAAATAAGCGCAAAGGCTATCAATTTTCGGGCTTTTCGGGAAAACCGGACGAAAAACTTGTTATCAGTACCGTTGACGATTTCCAAGGCGATGAAAGGGATATCATTATCGTTTCGATGGTAAGAAATCCGAGCGGCGCAAGGTACGATGCGGAATTTATTAAAAAATTCGAGCGTATCAACGTTGCCTTATCAAGAGCGAGAAAACTTTTGATTATAGTCGGCTCGAAAAAGTTTTTATCGGAAGCGGGCATCATCGACCTTCCCGATCTCGAAGGCGACCACAGTCGCGATAAAATCAACTTCCACGTATACAGAGAAATTATCGACACGATAAACTTCCGCGGAAGAATACTTGCGGCGAAAGATATTTTAGGAGAGTAATATGGAAGAGAAAAGTTTGTTGAAATTCACTACGGCAATTCCGTTTCCGCTACTCGTCTATAAAGTAAATGTGCGATATAACGAAGTAAGAAAGGCGTCGGGCATTGCATATATTCTACTCGACGTAATCGAAAAGACTGCGGATTCGGAAGACAAAATATGCGACGTGCTTCTTAAATTCGGTATTCCGAGAGATTTGCACTATATTTTCGGGAAAGAAATTACAAACCTAATCGGTACCGAAATACTCTCTTACGATTACGATCTGTCGCATTTTATGAATCCGAAATACTTCTCGGAAATCAGAATTAAAGATGTTTCTCTTACCGCAAAAGGCAGAAAAATGTTCCGCGAAGGCGCGATTCCCACAGGCGAAGAAAAAGTAAAGACGAAAGATATTTTTTATAGCCCCGTAACGCGGAAATTCGACGTGAGTTATTCGCTTCCGTATACTTTTCTCGATTCGTCCGTTCTTTATGAAGATATCGAAAGGTTTTTAGGAAAAACGATAGATATAAGCGGACTTAAAGATTATATCGAAGCAAATCCGACAAAAGTAGGGCTAAAAGCCGAAGAACGCGTTGTCAAAGTTGAAATTCCCGAGTTCGGAGAAGAAAAACAAGTCAGAAAAGAGGACGGAACGCAAGTTGTAATAAACAAAAGTGGCGCTGTATTTTCGTTTGAAACGTCGGACGAAACTGCATATTTCAACAAGTGGTATTCTTCCGCGTGTATGACAAAATGTTTGCTTGCGAAAGAGAAGTATAAGTTTGTGGACGCACTTAAAAATATGGTAGACGTGCCGACGGTGTTACTTTCCGAGCTTACCGATATCGTGGGTGCGTATATCCCGAACGACGTATCCAAGCAGGCGAAAAGACCTTGTACAATCTTTATCGACGGCGGCAGACTTGCGACCGACAGGACGGATAACGTTTTAAGAACGGATAAAGATTTTTCGATAAAAATACTTGTCGAAATAGGCGGGAACGCCGAGTTTGCTTTGCTTGATACTTCCGCGCTTCACTACTATTCCGCAGTAAACGTAAAAATGCCTTGCAATCAGCTTGGCGATACGTTTGAAATGCAGTTGCTCACCGAAAGCGTTTTGGACGAAACGCGCTATAAAGAAACGGTAGAAGAAATTTTTGAGTATTACGTACAAAAAGATTTTGACGACGACGTTGCAAAAGTGGTTTTATTTACGGTCGCCGCGATGAAAGACTCTTCGTATTTTGGTAGAACTATTAGGGCGCTGTTTGAAAATACAAAAACTGTTGATGAAAAGATAGAAGTTGTATTAAAACTGAATAACGCCTTTACCAAGAATGTCGAGTGGCAAAACTATTTTGTATCGACGGCAAAAGAATTGTTTGAAGAAAGCGCAAGTGAAATAAAAATCGATAATGCGATTTATAAATCGTCGGTGTTGAATCCGCTCAGAAAAGCACTTAGGATAAACGACTTTGAATACGTTTCCGCCTTTGCAAAAGAAATGAAACAAATGGAAGACGACGATATTGTTTATGAAGCGCTTTTAAGTGCAGGTTTTACCGTTGACGCCGTTTTAAGCGTTGTTAACGTGGTTGCGGATTTTGCCGAGAAAGTTGTAAACAACGAAGAAATTTACTCGGATTCCGATCTCGGCAACGCTTTTAATAACGTTAAACGGAATTTGTGGAAACTGAACAATATGCTCGGTGTAGAGAGCCTTTCGGAGTATACGCTTAAAGACGATTATAACGAAGACGAATTTTTCAATGCTTACGCCACGCTTAATTCGGAGTTGAAATCGGTGACAAAATACGAGAAATATGCGCCTAAATCCTATGCCGCAATCAGAAAGTTTATAGAGATTTACGAGCCGATTCACGATTTGTTGTCTATTGAGCGCAGCGCGTCTTCTCATCCCGAAAAAATTACTAAAAAATACGTTGACGAGCAGATTGCACGCGGCAAATATAAAGACGTAATTTGCGATTTATTCGTAAAACTGCAATACGATTTAAGAGATATGCTTAACGCCGAACCTATGACGTCTGCACACGATTTACTCGTTATGGCAAAAGATAAAGGCATTCTCGACGGCAAGCAAGAATCCGCATTACATAAACTTCGTATGTGCAGAAACGGATTGCAACATCCGGAAAAGTCGCAAATACGTTTCTATAAAGAAACGATTGAAATTTGGCGCGATATAGTATTTTCAGTAAAGGGGGAGCGCAAATGAGCCATCAGGTACAAATAGACTACGAGGCGATAGCGATAAGATGCGAAAGCATTTGCGAAGTTGCCGAAAAGCAGATCGCCGAACTCGATCAGATACTTTCTGGCATAGAAAACGGCTCGCAAAGCTTACAGAATAGTCAGACGGCGGCATTACAACAATTGATTGTAGAAGAACGAGATTCTCTCGCTGGAAAAATCGAAAACTTAAAAGCGCAGGCAAAAGAAGTAGCGAAAAAAGGTGTTGTAAGCGGTGATAGCGACAGATTAAGACTAAATTCTGCTGATAACGTGGATAAAGAGGCGCAAGAATTACAAAATCAAGTAAACGAGTTGGCTGCTAAACGATTAGTCGAAATGCGCACACTTTATCAAAGTTTGCTTGAAAGCAGTATCGAAGAAAATCAAAAAAGATTGAGGGATAAAGCAAACGTAGTCGTTACAATCCCCGTCGAGATCCAAAAACTTCTCGATTCCATTCAGAACGAAACGGAAAGGCAGTTTACTTACCTTGCATATCTGAAAAACGATACGCTTTCGGGCGATGATCTAATCAGAGCGGGCAGAGAACTCAAAAACGAAACTTATGAATCGCGTATCGAAAAAGAGCGAGAAAAAATTCGCCGCGAACTCGAAGCCGCACGAGTTGAAAAGACTATCATCGATAAAGTCGTAACCGAGAACAAAACGCTTTCCGAAATAAGATCGGTGGCAACGGAAGAAATTGTAGGCGAAAAAATCCGTCAGAAGTCGTTGAAAATCATAATGTCGGCGATAACCGCCCGCGGATTTATCGTGGATAAAAAGAATATAAAAATCAAACGCGACACAAACGAAGTGATTTTGGTCGGGCTGAAAGCAAGCGGCGAAAAGGCGGAATTCCACGTGTTTCTGGACGGTAAATTTATTTACGACTTCCGTGGATACGAAGGACAGGCGTGCCAAAAGGATATACAGCCTTTTCTGAACGATTTAGAAGAAGTTTACGGTTTACACGTTACCAAAACGCAGGAAATATGGAGCAATCCCGATAAAATATCGTCAATGAAGTACCAAACGGTAAAAACGAACACAAATAAGAGGTGAAAATAATGGCATTACAAACAACGTTTAACAGGTTAAAACGCGAAGTCGGTATCAAGAGATGCGTAATACTCGATGGCAACGTCGGCGACGTGTATCTTAACGACAAAAAGCAAATCGTCGATTTGAAACAATATCTTACGTATATGCTCAAAGGTATGGAATACGACGACGTTTTGTATTGGGATCGTATCGACGGCATAGACGGAGACGTTTCAAGGCTTTCCGTAATCGATGAAGTCGAAGTTGAAGGCGACGCTTATCCCTTTGACGATGACGAAGAAAATCAACCGCAAGCGGAAGAAAAAACGGGAAGCGGTCAGTTCAAAGAACCCGCCGAGATTTTCAATATCGTATTCAAAAACTTGAAGAAGCCAAACAAAAAAACTGCTTTCGTGCTGAATTGGGCGGATTATCTCTTTTCAAGCGGCGGACAATTACCGCCCGATGAGAGAGAACTTATCACAATGCTCGGGAAAGCGATAAAAGATAAAAAAACGGAATATTTGTCCGCCGAAGTAAACGAAAGCACGGTTATTCTCATTACGAGCAAACTTGCAATGTTTCCAATTTCTTTCTATCAGGGCAACCCTGAAGTCGCTTGTCTTACTCTTTCAAAACCCGACAGAGAAGAACGCGCTAAAATGATGGAAAAAATCGAAAGCGGATTTGACTTAAAACTCAAACCCGGAGAAACGCTCCTGACCTCGGATAAATTTAACGAATACGTCGATATGCTTGACGATTTTACCAACCGTGAAATCGTTCAGATGGCACGCCTTTCGAGAAAAGAAGGCAAAATGCCGTTTGAGCAGTTGTACTTGCTGTTTAAGTACGGCGAAAAAGACAATCCTTGGGAAAAACTCGATTATAAATCGGTTAAAAACATCAAAAAGATTTTAAGCGAACGTGTAGTCGGTCAGGAAGAGGCTATCGAAAAGATTGAAAAAGTCGTTGTTAAGGCTTATATGGGACTGACGGGAATACATAAATCGTCTTCTCGTTCCGCTCCGAAAGGCGTGCTGTTCTTTGTCGGACCTACTGGCGTAGGTAAAACCGAACTTTCAAAGGCACTTGCAAAATTCCTTTTCGGCGACGAACAGGCTTGTATCCGCTTCGATATGTCGGAATATGCGCAGGAAAACAGCGATCAGAAACTTATCGGCGCGCCTCCGGGATACGTCGGTTATGAAGAAGGCGGGCAACTTACCAACGCCGTAAAAGAAAAACCGTTCAGTATAATTTTGTTTGACGAAATCGAAAAAGCGGCAAAACCTAATCCGAGAATTCTAGATATTTTTCTGCAAATTCTCGAAGATGGCAGACTTACCGACAGCAAAGGCGAAACGGTTTATTTCAGCGAAAGCGTAATTATCTTTACGTCTAACCTCGGAGCGTCCGAAGTGTCGTCTAACGGTTCTAATGAAGAAGTGGCGGAAGAGTTTATAAAAATCGTTAAAAACTACTTCGATAACGAAATCAAACGTCCCGAAATTCTCGGTCGTATCGGTTACAGCAATATCGTTCCGTTCAACTTTATTAAAGACAGGGAGTTCAGCGTAAAAATCGCGAAATCGAAACTTCGTCCCGTTCAGAAAGCAATATCAGAAAAATATCGTATCGACCTTGAATTTGAAGACGAACTTAAATTTATAGATTACGTTCTCGGCGGAGCGGACAGCAGTAAAGGCGGTCGAGATATTCTTAACGCAATCAACGATAAATTGCTTGACGAACTTGCTATGTTTATGTTTGAGAATAAAGAAGAATTGCCGTCGATGAAAGGCTCGAAAATCGTAGTAAAAACAACGAAAAATGGGCTTGAATTTGATTTTGACAATGATTAAGTTCAACGTTGCGAGTATAAACCGTTGTACGGAAACGGAAGGTCCGCACAAAAGATTATGTATATGGTTTCAGGGTTGCGATATTCATTGCAACGAGTGTTGTAACCCTGATTATCAGCCGTTTATTGCGCGCCATATTATGTCGATCGACGATATTATTTCGGTAATTAAAAAGTCGATTGACGAATTTGGTATCGAAGGTGTAACGTATTCCGGGGGTGAGCCGACTTGTCAGCAGAATCTTCCAAGTTTAACCGACGAAATAAAGAAACTCGGACTTGGAATTATATCGTTTACGGGCAGAAAATACGAAGAGGTTTCAGACTTGCTTGCCGGCATAGACCTTGTGCTTGATGGCGCATATGTTTTGGAAGAAAAAGAAACAAAACGTAGGTTACTCGGCTCGGTAAATCAACGCATTTTGTGTTTAACAGATAGATACAAAAACGATGTTTCTTGGTTCGATACGGATAAAAATGGTAAATCCGTAGAAGTGAATTTGTCGGGCAAAATTGTATTCAATGGAGATAAAATCTGATGGATAGAGTTGTTGTATATCAAAAAATGTGCGAACTTGAAGTTAAAATACGTTATCATTTTAACGATATTGCGTGGCTTTCAAAGGCGACGAAGTCGGAAAAAATAGAAGTTTCCGGAGAAGGAAAGAATAATAGCGAATACACTAACGACGGGCTTGCAACAATCGGAGATACCGTGTTGAAATCTGTTATTGCCGATTATCTCTATCGGAAAGGAATAACTACAAAAGGTGAGATTACGCGGATAAAAAGTAAACTTGAAAACAATGAAGTTATACTTTATGTAAAAATGCTTGCATATTAAAAGTTAAAGTTCCAATGATGTTTATACAAGAAGGTGATAATTTTAATTCATTTGAAAATGATATTAAAAAAGATAATAAAATTAGTGCTTCTGTTCAATTGTCAAAAATTTATCTCAATAAAATTTTAGATGATTACGATACTTTAATAGATACCTTTATTCAAAATAAGGATAATATGTCATCGGAAATGATAATCTCTTATTTAGAACAATACGAAGGATAAGTAATAATTTTTTATAAACCTACATTATTTAAGAAGTTTTGTTTAAAATATATGTGTAGGAGCGTATTATGTGTACAGCTATTAATTTTAAAACAAAAAACATGTATTTTGGACGAACACTTGATTATGAATTTTCTTATGGAGAGAAAATAACAATAACGCCGAGAGGGTATGAATTTAAATTCAGACATCTCGGCGTTAATTCTAATCACTATGCTATTATTGGAATGGCTCATGTTTTTGAAGACTATCCTTTATATTATGAAGCGGCTAATGAAAAAGGATTAGCTGTTGCGGGATTGAATTTTGTCGGCAATGCTTATTATAGGAAACCTTCTTTGAAAAAGAATAATGTGGCACAATATGAATTTATACCATGGATTCTAGCTAATTTTTCCTCGGTTGCTGAAGTTAAAAAAGCTTTGAAAAATATCAATATCACCGATGATGAAGTGAATGAAAAATTTAAATGTGCTTCTTTGCATTGGTTGATTTCTGATCTGAATGAAGCGATAGTTGTGGAATCTACTTCAAAGGGAATTAAAGTCTATGATAATAAAGTCGGTGTTTTAACAAATAATCCGCAATTTGAATATCAGATGTTTAATTTGAATAACTACCGAAATTTATCTATTTGTGATCCGGCTAATAGTTTTAGCGAAAAGATAGATTTAAATAGATATAGCCGGGGAATGGGCGGAATTGGTTTGCCCGGCGATTTATCTTCGATGTCTCGTTTTGTCAGAGTGGCTTTTCATAAGTTGAATTCAAAATGTAATGATGATGAAATTTCTAGTGTCAATCAGTTTTTTCATATTATGAATTCTGTTTCACAGACAAGAGGATTATGTGCGATTAATGATAATTATGAAATAACAATCTATACTTCTTGTATCAATTTAAATGAAGGAAAGTATTACTATACCACTTATAATAACAATCAGATCAATATGGTTGATCTTCATAAAGTTGATCTTGATCAAAAGGATTTAGTAACCTTTAAATTTCTTTATTAACAAAATATCTGTCTCTTATACACATCTC
>ENA-OZLH01001124-OZLH01001124.1-human-gut-metagenome-genome-assembly--contig:-NODE-1124-length-13379-cov-9.374962_pt1 | contig 13379 bp, 6 predicted proteins | sample MGYA00244832_ERZ653776 | MGnify/ENA primary metagenome ERZ653776 (study PRJEB26926, sample SAMN06165218) | human gut metagenome | biome: ENVO:00009003; feature: ENVO:2100002; material: ENVO:00002003...
CGAGATCATGCCTAGTCTCGTGGGCTCGGAGATGTGTATAAGAGACAGGTAATGACCAGACCGTTCCTGATACCAGCGATCCGGTGCGCGATAGACTTCCGGGTGAAGCTCCCGGTCAATCAAATAGAAGATTATATCGTCGGTGCGGATTGTGTACCGGCGAGTTTTCTTGCCCGTATCTTTGCACGGGACTAAACCGTTTTGCAGAAGGTGCAGAGCGGTTGCTTTGCTGATATGGGCGATCTGGTAGAATTGATCCTTCGAGACCGTCTCAGGGTATTTGCGACGGATGGATTCGTAATATTTCATGCTTTCAGTCATGCGGATAACCACCTTGATTTTGATGTTCGGTATCGGTAGGTATCATCTGCATTGGACTGTGATTTCTCCCCAAGTTCTCCCCATCTTCTCCCCAACGGGCTTTTTTCTCCCCAAAACCGGATTTCTTTCGAACTCCTTGCTCTGTCTGGGCTTTCGGGATTTTCAACCTTCAAGGGCGGAAAAATGCTGATTTTTCAAGGGTTTGCAAACTCTCGCATTGTCCGTGAGTTTCCGCCGTTTTCCTTCAAAGTCCTGATAGCGACTCTAACTCGAAATAATGGGGTCTATTCCATCCCGCGGGTGCGAATGGGCGCACTGACCTCTTGTCACGAATCTACCTGAATCGTCGATTCGACAAACGATGACAGCGTTGGACAAGGATTTAGTCCTTCCAAGACAGGATAGGTCTTTCACCACAATAACCGCTATACAGACATAGCCAGAAGTGACCCTCATTACTGATGAGGGTCAGGGTAGAAAAACCCTCATTTGAAATGAGGATAACACGATTATGGAGGAAATCAGCCATGCCAACACTTGAATGGATTGGAAAGAGCAAGGTTATCAATCATCATCAGGAAGTTCCGTTCCGGGTGTTGGAGCGCAAGTACAGCTTTGACGAAAGCGGGCAGCATAACGAGGACAACGGCAGCGAAAACATGATCATCCGGGGCGATAATCTGGAAGCCCTGAAAGCGCTGTTGCCCCGGTATGAAGGACGGATAAAGTGTATCTACATCGACCCTCCCTACAACACAGGAAACGAGGGATGGGTCTACAACGATAATGTCAATGACCCAAAAATCAAAAAATGGCTGGGCGAGGTTGTCGGCAAAGAGGGAGAGGATTTGACCCGCCACGACAAGTGGCTGTGCATGATGTACCCGCGCTTGAAGCTGCTGCAAAAGCTGCTGGCGGACGATGGTGTTATTTTCATCAGCATTGATGATAATGAAATAAAGTATTTGCGTCTGATTTTAGATGAGATATTTGGCGCTGACTGCTTTGTCCATGAAATTATTTGGAAGAATAAATACGGTCCGGGAGCATTTACCCGTGGTGTAGGAAACGTTCACGAGTATATTGTCTGCTATTCGAAGCAACCTCTACTTTCTGTTGCTGCACCGCTGTCCGAGGAAGAAATCAAGAAATACAAAATGAAGGATGATAAGTTTGAGGTGCGTGGTGGCTTCATCACGCAGCCGCTTGCAACACGAAGCAAAGATGATCGCCCTAATTTGGTATACCCGGTCTATCACAATGGAGTGGAAATATACCCCGATAAACAGTGGATATGGGAAAAATCTCGCTTGTATCAAGCTATTGAAAATGATGAAGTTGTATTTAGCGAAAACAGTGGAAAATGGAGCGTTCGATTCAAGCAGTACTTAAAAGACGAGAATGGTGTTATGCGTTTGGGAAAACCAATATCCATTTTAACAGGACCCTATAACCAAGATGGAACGAAAGAAATTGAAACGATTTTTGGCAAAAAGGTCTTCAACAACCCCAAACCGAAAGAATTGATAAAGTACTTACTTTCATTTGTGTTTGATGGAAAGGATGATAAAGACGGGATATATTTGGATTCCTTTGGAGGTTCGGGAACGACTGCTCATGCTGTATTAGACCTCAATAGGGATGGAGGAAATAGAAAGTTCATTCTTGTTGAAATGGGAGACTATGCTGACAGCATCACCGCCGAACGCGTCAAGCGTGTTATCAATGGCTACGGCGAGGGCAAGAATGCCGTGGCGGGTACGGGCGGCAATTTCAGCTTTTATGACTTGGGCGAACCGCTGCTTGTGGGCGATTGCCTGAACGAAGCTGTAGCCCCCGAAAAAATCCGCGAATACATCTGGTTCATGGAAACCAAAACGCCCTATGCCCCACTCAGCAGCGGCAATCCGTATTATCTCGGTCAGCACAACAGCACGGGCTATTATTTCTACTATGAGCCGCAGCGCGTGACGGTGCTGGACTATGCGTTTCTTGCCACCATCAAAGAAAAAGCCGATGGAACGGTCATTTATGCCGACCGCTGCTCCATCGGTGAGGACAAGCTGGCGCAGATGGGGATTACCTTCAAGAAGATTCCCCGTGACATCAGCAGACTGTAAGGGGGTGTTCGCTATATGGAATTAAAAAGCTATCAGAAAAAGGTCATAGCGGACTTGACCCGCTATCTGGAACTGCTGAATGAAACCAAGAATTATGAAGCGGCGTTCCGCTTCTTCTGGCAGGAAAAAAGTGCGCCCACATTGGGGTACTATCAGGATATTCTGCCCGGTGTCCCCAACCTCTGCTTCAAGGTGCCCACAGGCGGCGGCAAGACCTTTATCGCCTGTAATTCCATTCGCCCCATTTTTGACGCTCTGCCTGTTACCAAGACAAAGGCGGTGGTATGGCTCGTTCCCTCAGACGCAATTTTGGTGCAGACGGTAAAAGCACTCAAAGATCCCCAACATCCATACCGCCAGAAAATCGACGTGGATTTTGGCGGTCGTGTGGAGGTCTACACCAAGCAGGAATTGTTGAACGGCCAGAACTTCAATCCCACCGCCGTTACCGAACAGCTTTCTGTCATGGTGCTGTCCTATGATTCTTTCCGTGGACGCGGGAAGGAGGGCTTGAAAGCCTATCAGGAGAACAGCAACCTTGCCGAGTTCGCCAAGGTGCTGGGCAAGCCCGACAGCCCCATTGAAAAGGCGGACGAAACAGCCCTGTTCCAGATCATCAATCAGCTAAATCCACTTGTTATCGTGGACGAGAGCCACCACGCCCGGTCTGATCTCAGCCTTGAAATGCTGGAAAACTTCAATCCCTGCTTCGTACTGGATTTGACCGCTACCCCCAAAAAAGAGAGCAATATCATCTCCTATGTGGACGCGGTTCAGTTAAAGACGGAAAACATGGTCAAGCTGCCTGTGATCGTTTACAACCGGGATAGTCAAGCCGATGTGCTGATTGACGCGATTGATCTGCGGAATAAGCTGGAAGAACTTACCTGTGCGGAATATACAAAAACAGGCAAGTATATTCGCCCCATCGCGCTGTTCCAGGCACAACCAAAAGGCAAGGAGGACGCTACCACCTTTGAAAAGTTGCGGGATAAGCTGGTGGACGCCGGCATCCCGGCAGAGCAGATTGCCATTCGCACCGCCGATGTGAATGAACTGAAAAATGTGGATTTGATGTCTCCCGATTGTCCTGTTCGCTATATCATCACGGTCAATGCGCTGAAAGAGGGCTGGGATTGCCCCTTTGCCTATATTCTTGCCTCTCTTGCCAACAAGACCAGTCAGGTGGATGTGGAGCAGATTTTGGGGCGTATCCTCCGTCTGCCCCATACACGCCAGCACACACAATCGGCTTTGAATATGTCCTATGTGCTGACTTCCTCCAACGATTTTAACACTACCGTGCAGCACATCATCAAGGGATTGAACAGTGCAGGATTCAGCGACAAGGATTATCGTCTGGCCGAACCTGTGAAGCCCCAGGTCTCGGAGCAGCCCCCAGTGCAGATCGACATTACCAAACTGCAAGGAGTTTCCGATACGGAAGCCCCTTTGGAAACGGAACAGGACGATTTTGCAGGGCTGGATGGGAAATCCATCGGGGCAGAACTGGAACGCCGCCGGGAACAGGAAAAATCCTCCCAAATTACCCCGAAAGCTGACAGTATGCTGGATGATGCCAATAAAGCCGGTGAGGCGTACAACAACGCCGTAAAACAGGGGAAGGATGATCCGCAGATTCAAAATCTTCCTTGGGAGGTGCGGGAACAAGTGGCTACTTTCCGTGTTCGTCCCCAATTCCAGAGTGACCTTGAAACGCTCATGATCCCGCAGTTTTTCCAAGTGATCCCCGATACCCTGTTTACGGAAGGTACGCTGGAACTGCTGGAAAAAGAACAGCTCGCCGAAGGCTTCACGCTGAAAGGAAAGGCATACGACATTGATTTTGGCGCTGCCGATGATGAGATTGCAGAGGTCGATGTGCGGGCAAACGAGGGCGGCTTGCCCAAGGTGTTCAAAATGACCAGCGCAGAACAGCGGTATTTCAAGGAATACTTCAATAACCTTCCGCCTGAAAGCCGTGTGCGCCAATGCAAGGACATGATGTTCAATCAACTCAATAAGCTGAACATGGTGGACGCCGCCGAACTGAAATCCTACATAAACCGCATCGTGGACGATATGGACAAGGCACAGATCGCCGCTATGGAGAAGGCTCCGCTGGGATATGCCAAGAAAATCAAGGAAAAGATTGAATCCCTGCTGGACGCGCATTATCGGGAAACCTTTGCAAAATGGCTGGAAACCGAACGCATCGTATGCCAGCCGTCCTATCGGCTGCCGTCAGTTATTCATCCCACGACCAGCACAGACATATACGGCGCTTCTTTGTATGAAGCCGAGGATGGCGACATCAACAAGCTGGAACAGGATTTGATTATGGAGTTGACCGCCCTTCCGAATGTTCGCTGGTGGCACCGCAATCTCTCCCGGCATGGCTTTGCCATCAACGGCTATATCAAGCACTACCCGGACATTATGATTATGACCCAGAGCGGCAAGATTATCTTTGCAGAAACCAAGGGCGAGCATCTGAAAAACGATGACAGCCGGGAAAAGATTGAATTGGGACGCGCGTGGCGGACTGCCGCCGGGAGCCAGTACCGTTATTACATGGTGTTCAGGGATGGAGAAAATCTCCTGCCGGGAGCTGTCAGCATGAGCCAGTTTGTGGAGACGATAAAGGCACTGTAAGTGTAAAAATTCATACGGATTCAGGCAGCAGGAGTGATTCTGCTGCCTTTTTCTTTGGATGGCTATTCCGCTGGCTATGGTCTGCGGATTGTCATAATTTTCAAAAAGGAGCGTGGTAGTAATGAAATTGGAAACCGTTCAAAGGAGGTGGTGCGCCGATGCAAAGCAGAAAACGCAGACGGATTCTGATGCAGGAGGCAGGATATGGCAAAACCGCTTGACCCCAAAGCGATAGAGGCCGAGCGGCAGACCAGCAGCCGAGCTGAGCGCAGAGAACAAAAGCGTCGCCAGATGCAGGACGAAATTTCCTATAATCAGCGCGGAAATGGTGTCATTGTCATCCCGCCGCAAAAACGGCGAGAAATTGCAGATGAGCCGCCCAAACTCCGTGTTGCGGCGTATTGCCGCGTCAGCACACAGGAGGAACAGCAGGTCGGCAGCTTTGATATGCAGATTCACCATTTTACCAAGAGGATTGAGGCAAATCCGCAATGGGAGCTGGTTGAGATTTATCAAGACGAGGGCATCAGCGCAACTACCGTTGAAAAACGTCTTGGCTTTCAGAAAATGATTGCCGACGCAGTTGACGGGAAGATTGACCTGATTCTCACCAAAAGCATCAGTCGTTTTGGTAGAAATATCGTGGATATTCTGGACAATCTGCGAACGCTTTCTGCGCTGAACCCGCCCGTTTCCGTTGAGTTTGAGACAGAAGGAATCACCTATACCGGCGATGGGCGGAATAATCTGCTGATCTCATTGCTGGCAGCCTTGGCTGAAATGGAGTCCCAGCAAAAGAGCGAGGCAATTAAGGCTGGTATCCGCTGGCGCATGGCGGAGGGCATCTACAAGTTCTCCGTTCAGAACACGCTTGGCTTCTATCGTGATCATTTCGGGCGGCTTGTCATTGAGCCGACCGAGGCAAGAATTGTTGAGTACATCTATGAAAGCTGCTTGGAGGGCGCAACGCCAGCGGAAATAGCCGCTGCCCTGACAGAGCAGGGGATCAAATCTCCCATGGGTAATGACCTCTGGTCTGCCGGTACTGTCCGCAGCATCCTCCGAAATGAGAAATACTGCGGTGATGCCTTGATGCAGAAAACCTATACCAAAGATTTCCGCACACACAAGTCGGTTAAAAACACGGACTTGAATATGTATTTCAAGGAAAACCATCACACAGCGATTATCAAAAAAGAGGATTGGATAACAGTACAGAAACTGCTGTCAGAGCGGCACAGCACGGCAAAACGAGCTGCATTGCGTCGCCTGAGCAATCACTTCGTCGCATACCGCGTAAAGGATGGTCTTTTCAAGGGCTATCTGATCATGGACTCCCGATGGTCTTTTATGGAACGTCAGGAGTTTATGAAAATCGTGGATGAGGCGCAAAACACAATGAAATGAAAGGATTTTTACTATGAACTTTGATTTTTCCGCTTTGAACTTTGAAACCATCGACTCCAACATCAACGCCTACCCAGATATGTTCCTGAATCAGAACGGCGTGACTTTCACCAAGAAGGTGCTTGAGGACTTGGGTTATCCCGCCTTTGTTTTGTGCCTGTTGGATGCGAAAGCAAGAGTGTTCGCAATCCGCTCCTGCAAGAGCAACGAACCGAAGGGCTTCAAGTTCTCCAAGCCGAAGGGTGAGCAAAAGGGTGTCGTAACAATTTCCAACAAGAATCTGCTTGACCCGCTCCGCGCTGTCACTGGCGAGGATTGGATTCCCGGCAAGCGTTACAAGGTACGCGGTTTCTGGGTTGCCGATGCAAAAACCATGTGCTTTGACCTCAACGAGGGTGTTCAGGAGGACTTTCGCCCTGTTACGCCGAGCAATGACGCAGAATAACCCCTGATACTCAGGGAGAAAAGGGAGAGCCAAAGAGCGGCGGCAAGCCACCTGAGCGAGAAAGCCACCTCTCCCTTTTCTACCTCGCTGCGGCTATGGAAACCGTGGAAAACCGCAAGTGGTTTACACACCGTTCCCACAGCCTGCACTTACCCTCTTATTCCTCTCCGGCTTTCTCCCTATACAGAGAAAACGTGTTCATTTTTGTTCCGAGAACGTACAGTTACCGTGATAGGTAGAGCGCAGTATGTCAACACGGCATAGAAAAACAAATGGCACACAGGAGGGATTATCCTCCCAAAAAAGCCCCGAGACGCAACAAAAAGAAGCCCAGCACGCGCCGTTTGACGTGATGCTGGGCTTCTCCTCATTACAGCGATTTCAGCGGGTAAAACAATGCTCTGTTTGCAAGAAGCACTTTCGCATTTTGCCAAATGGTGTAAAAATGCTCTATGCCGTAAAATTCCACATCCAAAGGCGTACCGTATACGCTCTGCCGTGCTTTGCTTTCTGATGTGCTTTTTTCATGCAGGGAGAAAGGATTTCACTGTTCTCACTATCTCCAGTTTTAATAAGGCATTTTTACTGCCTCACAGTGACGTTACTCAGCAATTAAGCCGAAATGCCGCAGAGCATCCTTAATTGCCTCGACCTTTTCAGGCGGGCATGGATGATACTCATGCTTCCTCTGCTCCACAGCGTTCGGCGCTTTGTGCATATCCAATCCGACCATGCGCTTGACCTCTGCAATATATGCAGTATGGACTTTGAAGCCGTACTTCTCCTGCACATATTCCTGAATACGCTTATAGGTCGGATGCTCCTTGACCTCGCCGGTTTCCACTTCCATTCTGACTTCAACCGTCAGTGGATTTGTTTCCCGTGACAAGAGGACCACCGTCTCCACGTTCGCCGTGCCAGGGAACAGGTCCACGGCGCAGGCCCGGACGGGGCGGTAGCCCAGGGGGGCGAAGCGGGCCACATCCCGGGCCAGAGTGGCCGGGTCGCAGGAGACATAGACGATGCGCTCCGGCTCCATGGAGGCCGCTGCCTCCACCACGTCGGGGGCCAGCCCCTTCCTGGGCGGGTCCACGCAGATCACGTCGGGCCGCAGGCCCCGCTGCCGCAGCTCCGCCGCCAGCCGGGAGGCGTCGCCGCACAGGAACTCCACGTTCTCCACGCCGTTGCGGCGGGCGCTTTCCTCCGCGTCCCGGATGGCCTCCGGGACGATCTCGCCGCCGATGACGTGCCTGGCCCGGCGGGCCAGCACCTGGGTGATGGTCCCGGCGCCGCAGTACAGGTCCACCGCCAGCTCCCGGCCCGTCAGCCCCGCGTATTCCAGGGCCTTTTCATACAGGCGCTGGGCCTGGTCGTGGTTCACCTGATAAAACGACGGCACCGACAGCCGCAGCTCCAGGCCGCACAGGGTGTCCGTCAGATAGTCCCGGCCCCAGAGGGTCCGGTACCGATCCCCTAAAATGGCGTTTCCCCGGCGGGTATTTTCCCCCAGCACCACGCCGCAGGTTTTCGGCGCGGCAGCCCGGAGCATATCCACCAGCTCCTCCTCATGGGGCAGACTGCGGCCGTTTACCAGCAGGCACACCAGAGACTCCCCGGTGCAGCTGGTGCGGACATACAGATGCCGCAGCAGACCCCGGCCGGTGGCCTCGTCGTAGGGGGCCACCTGGAACCGGGCGACATAGTCCCGCAGGGCCTGGGCCAGAGCGTCGGCCTCCGGCTTCTGGATGAGACAGTGCCCCACATGCACCACCTGGTGGCTGCGGGCCCGGTAAAAGCCTACCTCCCCCGCCGGGGAAATGGGGTAAATGCTCTTGTTGCGGTAGTGCAGGGGCTGCTCCGCACCCAGAATTTCCTCCACCGTCACCTCCGCGCCGCCGATACGGGTCAGGGCGTCCTGGACCCGGGTACGCTTGGCCCACAGTTCCTCCTCACAGGACATATGCCGGAAGTCGCAGCCGCCGCAGCGGCCGTAGTAGGGGCAGTCCGGCGTCCGGCGGGCAGGGGAGGGCTCCACCAGGGCGGCGATCTTGCCGAAGGCGGCGTTTTTCAGCACCTTCATCACCAGAACGTCGCAGATCTCGCCCCGGATGGCCCCGTGGACGAACACCACCTGGCCGTCTATGCGGGCGATGCCCAGGCCCTCGCTGGAATAGCCGTCGATATGGGCGCGGTAAATGCGGTTTTTCTCCAATCCGGGCATAAGCGCCCTCCTCTCGTGCGAATCATACGAAAATTAGGGGCGGACAGAGCTGTCCGCCCCTGAAAGGTTTCCAAAACCTGGTTAAATCTCGAACTTCTCCATGACCTTGCGCAGGGCCTCGGCAAAGGCGGCCAGGGTCTTGTTGTCCCGGCCCTTGCTGCGGCGGATAAGGCCCACCAGGGAATCGCCCAGCTGCACCAGCTTCTGATACGCCGCGGTGACCCGGGGCGCGCCATCGAAGGTACGGGTCTTGCGCTGGGGCAGATAGCCCGCCGCCAGCTGGGTGCAGGTCAGCAGGTCATACTCCTCGGTATACTGGGGAGCGTGGGCCGTGAAGCCCAGCTGGCTCACCGTCTGGGCAAACACCGGAGCCACCTCCCGGTCGCCGTGGACCACGAACACGTGCTGGGGCTTGGGCTCCTTGAAATGGCTGATCCAGTCCAGCAGATGGTCGTGGTCGGCGTGGGAGCTGAGGCCCTGGAAATTCACCACCTTGGCCCGGACGGCCACGTCCTCGCCGAACAGCTTCACGGAGGGAGTCCCGTCCAGCAGGGTGCGGCCCAGGGTGCCCGGGGACTGGAAGCCCACGAACACCACGGCACTGTCCGCCCGCCACAGGTTATACTTCAGATGGTGGCGGATGCGGCCCGCGTCGCACATGCCGGAGGCGGAGATGATGACCTTGGGCGTCGGGTCGCCGTTGATGGCCATGGATTCCTCTTTCGTCTCGCTGACGTGCAGACCCGGGAACTGCAGGGGGTTCCGGCCGCTCTGCACCAGGGCGAGGGCTTCGTCGTCGTAGCACTCGGCAAAGTTTTCCCGGAAGATCGTGGTGGATTTGCTCGCCAGCGGGCTGTCCACAAAGACCGGGAAGTTTTCGTGGCCCTTGATACGGCCCTCGGCCTTGATCTGGCGGATAAAATACAAAAGCTCCTGCGTGCGGCCCACGGCAAAGCTTGGGATGACGACATTGCCGCCCTTGTCGAACGTCGATTGCAGCACGGCGCTCAAATCGCCGATATAATCCGGTTTCGGGCCGTGGCTGCGGTCCCCGTAGGTGGATTCCATGACAAGGTAATCCGCGTGGCCCGGGTTGGACGGATCCTTGATGAGCGGCTGATGGGTGTTGCCGATGTCGCCCGAGAAAACGATGATCTCCGGCGTGCGGCCCGGCTCCGCAATGCGCAGCGAGACGGACGCGCTGCCCAGCAGGTGCCCCACATCGGTAAAGCGCATCTCGATTTTGCCGGTTGGCCCGTCGAACAGCGTCTGCCACGCCTCATAGGGGCAGGGCACAAACTGCTTCATGACGTTCTGCGCGTCCTCGACGGTATAGTCCGGCTCGATCATCTCGGCGCCGCTGCGCATGGCCTTGCGGTTTTTCCACTCGGCCTCCTGCTCCTGAATGTGGGCGGAATCCTCCAGCATGATGGCGCAGAGGTCGCGGGTCGCATCGGTGGTATAGATGGGGCCGCGGTAGCCGTTTTTGTACAGGTACGGGATGCGGCCCGAGTGGTCGATGTGCGCATGGGTCAGCAGCAGTGCCTCATAGGTGCCGGGCGCGCAGGGCAGGTCGGCGTTCTCATACACGTCGCGGCCCTGCTCCATGCCGCAGTCGATCAGAAAGCGGTGTCCCGCCGCCTCCAGCTGTGTGCAGCTGCCGGTCACTTCCCGGTCAGCGCCTAAGAATGTGAGCTTCATGTGGGAGAACCTCCTTTATTTGGGGATGTTGCGGGTAGAACCGGGAATGGGCGGCCACGGAAAGCCCGTCGGGACCCTTCAGGCCTCGCAAGCTCGGCCAGCTCCCCTAAAAGGGGAGCCTTTTTGCGCGGGCGGAGCCCGCGAGGAAAGCCTCCCCATCAGGGGAGGTGGCCGCGAAGCAGGCCGGAAGGGTTCGGAAAGTTGGCAGGAGGCTGCCGTCCCCGGTTCAGCCTCTGCGTCCGACCCCGTACTGCGGGGCCTCCGGCAGCACAAACTCTGTGGTAAAGTTGGCGGTCAGGTCGTTGATGTTCATCCGAACGCTCCAAAAGACATCGCCGTAATCGCGCAGGACCGTGTACTCCGCACCCAGACCGGCCAGAGTCGCCGTGTCGGTGACGATGTAAACTACATCCCCCTCGGGGGCGTACTCGGTCAGACTGTTCTGGTAGACGCGGCTGACCGTGCCGCCGTCGGCCAGCGCCCGGGCGGCTTCTGCGGTGGTGCTGACCAGCTGAATGCGCGCTGTCGCGGGCAGGGCGGCCATCAAATCCCCGCGGGTGATCTCGCCGTATTCCGGCTCGGTCACACCGCCCGCGAACGCCTCGACGGACGCCCCCTCCGGCAGCCCCGTGGCCGGGTCATTTGTGACGATCTCGGCGTAGAGCGCTGCCAAATAGTTGCCGAAGCTGATGGTTTTGTTGGCGTCGGGGTTGGCCGCGTAGGTGAACAGCGGCGTGTAGAGGATGCTCTGGTCGTCGGCGTCCAGCGTGGCGATCTCCGCCGCGGCGCTGGTATAGGCGTCCGCACCGGCCTGCTGGGCCTCGTCTGCCGTCTCGGTGGGGGCGGTGGTGTCACTGCCGCCCACGGCCTCGGTGTCCTTGCCGGGGTCGGCGGCATCGGCAGCGGTGTCGGCCTGCGCGGCGTCGGCGGTGCTCATCGCCAGCCAGGTGGCGCGGCGGCTCTCCATCTCGGCAGCCGTCACAGGCTGCCGGAGCTCGACGCGGCAGCCGCCGCCCTGTGTAAAGACCAGGTCCAGCTGCGCCACGCCGGTCAGACCCAGATCCGCGCCCAGCACGTTCGTGCCGTTTTCCGCCGTTGTTCCGTCAATAATGGCCGTCACGCCCTGGCTCAGCAGGGCCTTCTGCCAGTCGCCCGCCGGGGCGGTGGAGACAATCGCAAGGATGGCATCACACCCGGCGTTCTGCAGGGCGGTGATCTGCTCGGCGGCGGTATCGTTCCAGTCGCGAGCCGTGATGAACTCCCCGTTGGACGCCGAGATGACCGCGGCCTGCGCCGGGTCGTTCAGCACAAAGAAACCGATTTTATACCCCGCGCGCTCCACGACGGTGTAGCGGCCATTGGTCACGCGGTTGCGGCTCCAGCTTGTGGAGCGGTAGAACACGGCGGTGCCCTCGTTGTTCAGCAGGTTGGACGCCAGCGACGGGCCGCTGCCCATGTTGGCGTCGCTGACCAGGCGGGTCGTGCCGTAGGCAAAGTCGGTCAGCGCCATGGCGTGCAGGTCGTACCCCGCCGCCGAGAACGCCGACAGCATATCCATGCCGCCGGTCAGGCTGGCGCTCTCGGTGCCGTGCAGGCTGTCGCCCGCGTCCAGCAGGATGGAATCCGGGGTCGCGCCCTTGAGCGCGGCGGCATCCGCCAGCGTGGCGCGGTCCCCGCGCAGGCCCGCCGTGGCAAAGATCGGGACTGTGATGTCCCCGACCCGCACGCGGCAGGTCAGGCTCTCGGTGCCGTCGGCCAGCGTGGCCGTGATCGTGCATTCCCCGCTGTCGGTGCGGGCGCGGACCGTGCCGTTTTTGTCCACGGTGGCCACGGTCTTGTCGCTCGTCGTCCAGTAGACCCTGCGTCCGCCGTCCTCCTCGCCCGGCTCGTTCGTCGCCAGCGTGGCGTAGGCGTCCTTGCCGTCCATGTGCAGCTCGTCGGTGTAGGTATCGTTCAGGAGCACCGGCGCGGCGGTCTTGCCGTTGCAGGCGGACACACCGGTAAATTTAAACGGTTTCATGACAAAATCCAGATCCACCGTCTCACTCTGGACACCGTAGTCCGCGCCCGGGGCGCTGAAGGTGCACTGCCACATATCGTAGGTGCCTGCGTAGTCCAAATCGTCGGAGAACCGCGCGATCCAGAGGTTGTCGCGCCATTTGTCAAAGGCGGGATCGGTCATGCGGGCGCGCACCCAGTTGCGGGAGGCATACAGCCCCTGCGCACCGGTGTAGCCGTACTCGGTCAGGCGGTCAAAGAACGCCTGCGTGATCTCGGCCATCTCGGAGGGGAAAACGCCGCTGATGTACTTATCCTCGAGGTCGTAGTAGACCGGGTAGCTCAGCCGGTAGGGCGCGGCGGTGTAGTCGTCCAGCCCCTCCTGCGGCGGGGCGGTCAGGCCCAGCAGCCGCGCGACGTGGTCGGCCTCGCTGCGGGCCTCCTCCACCGTCGTGGCGTAGGAATAAAGGCTGTCTCTTATACACATCTGACGCTGCCGACGATAAGGCTC
>ENA-OZLH01001126-OZLH01001126.1-human-gut-metagenome-genome-assembly--contig:-NODE-1126-length-13372-cov-8.949989_pt1 | contig 13372 bp, 8 predicted proteins | sample MGYA00244832_ERZ653776 | MGnify/ENA primary metagenome ERZ653776 (study PRJEB26926, sample SAMN06165218) | human gut metagenome | biome: ENVO:00009003; feature: ENVO:2100002; material: ENVO:00002003...
AAAATAAATGGCTTGTTTGTATTTACCCCCTTTTACTTCCGCGCGGTTTGTATTATAATGATGTATTGAGCCGGTATCTCATATACCGGCGGGCAAAACAGTCTTGAGTGAATGATAAGGAGCAATTCTATGAAACGTTTTATGACCCTGCTGCTGGCCATGCTGATGGTCCTGTCCCTGGCCGCCTGCGGCGACAAGTCCTCCGCCACGGTGGACGCCGATGGGCTGGGCAAGGCGCTGGCCGAGCGCGTACAGTTTGACAGCACCATGAGCGCTATCGACGCCGGAGACTATCTGGAACTGCCCGAGGGCAGCAGCGCTGCCGCCTATATGTCTGACGGCAGCACCATGGAGGAGATCTTTGTGGTGTCCTGCAAGGATAAGACGGACGCATCAGCGGTGAAGATCGCCATGCAGTCCCTGCTGGACAGCCAGAAGCAGGAGGCCGAGCGCTATCAGCCCGAGGAGGCCGAGCGCTTGGGCAGCGCGGTTTTCGGCACCTACGGCACCTGCGTGGTGCTGTGCGTCACCTCTGACACCGATACCGCCAATGCGGTCATCAAGGAGTATGTAGGATGAGTCCGCGCTATGAACGGCGGCAGCGGGGCGGAGGCGGCGCGCTGCTGCTTCTGATCGCCGCCGCGGCGCTGGTGGTGGCGGTGCTGGCTATCTTCACCGATGTATTCAGCGGCAAAAAGGTGCCGGACAAGGATACAGACAGCCCTGCCGTCACCCAGCCCGCGGACGGCGAGCCTGACGGGACCGGCGACGCGGACAACACCGCGAAGGACCCGGAGGGCGATCAAAAGGGTGGTCAAAGCGGGAACGGCGATGGGAACACTGATAAGTCTACCGTGACCACCACGAAGCCGGCAGCCTCCAATGTCATCACCACTGACGCCACGCCTTATCAGTCCGGCGGCGTATACATCGTGGGCAATGCCGGATATGAGATGTACAACTATGTGGGCTCCCTGGCGGAGAAGTACCAGTCCACGGTCAACGCCGTGGCGGACAGCCTCAGCGGCGTCAGCAATGTCTACGCCATGGCGATCCCCCTGTCCAGCAGCATTACCCTGCCGGACAGCCTGCTCAGCGACATACCCGGCAGCGATCAGGCACAGGCCGAAAAGGATATTCTGGCGGGAATGGGGCAGAATATAAAAACGGTGCCCCTGCATGACGCGCTGAACGCCCATCGGACGGAGTACATCTATTTCCGCACCGACCACCATTGGACGGCGCTGGGCGCCTATTACGCCTATGTACAGTTCTGCAATGTCAAGGGCATTACGCCCCACGACCTCAGCGACTATGAGGTGAGCCAGTACACGGGCTTTTTGGGCTCCTTCTACAACGACGGCGGCAAGCCTCAGGCCATGGCGGATGACCCGGATACGGTGAACGCCTATCATCCCGTCAGCAGCACCGCCGCCATGAAGTACGGCAGCAGCGAGGACAGCGAGCTCACCGGCGGCAAGGTGATCTTTGACGAGTCCACCGCAGCGGCCAGCCTGAAATACGGCGCGTTCATCATGGGCGACAACCCCTTCACCGTGATCGAGAACCCCGAAGTCAGCAATGGGCAGAGCTGCATCGTGGTGAAGGAGTCCTTCGGCAACGCCTTTGTACCGTTTCTGGTGGACCACTACCAGACGGTGTATGTGGTGGACTACCGGTATTACGGCGGCAGCGTCAGCGCACTGGCCAAGGCCAAGGGCGTGACGGACGTGTTGTTCGTCAACAACCTGTCCGCCATACGCGGCAGCTATCAGATGGGTAAGCTGGCCGGCGTGAAGTGACATCTGTTTTGAACAGGGCGGGCAAGCCCGCCCTGTTCCTTTTTCTGACTATCCGCAAAGGAGAGCACATCACATGGTATTCAGCAGCACCACATTTTTACTGGCGTTTTTGCCGCTGGTGGCTATTTTATACTATATCTGCCCACGGAAGCTGCGGAACGGGCTACTGCTTGTCTTCAGCCTGCTGTTTTACGGCTGGGGTGAGCCGAAGTACATTCTGATCATGCTGTTCTCCACGGTGTTCGACTACTGCAACGGTCTGGCCATCGGCCACTTTCGGAGCAAGGGAAGGGCGGGCGGCGCCAAGGCGGTGCTGGTCATCTCTGTGGTGGGAAACCTGGCGATCCTGGGCTTTTTCAAGTACACGGATTTTGCCATCAGCAACCTGAACGGTCTGCTGGGCACAGCCATCCCGGCGCTGGGGCTGCTGCTGCCCATCGGTATCTCCTTCTACACCTTCCAGACCATGAGCTATACCATCGACGTGTACCGGGGGCTGGTGCCGCCCCAGCGGAACATCGTGGACTTCGGCGCGTATGTAACGCTGTTCCCCCAGCTGATCGCGGGGCCTATCGTGCAGTACAAGACGGTGGCCTATGACCTGGAGCACCGGCGGGAGTCGGTGAGCGAGGCCAGCGAGGGTTTGCAGCGGCTGGTGATCGGTCTGGGCAAGAAGGTGCTCATCGCCAACCAGATGGGCGCCATCTGGGAGGACATCGCCGCCATGTCGGACCCCACAGCGATCACGGCATGGATCGGCGCCATCGCGTACACGTTCCAGATCTATTTTGACTTCTCCGGCTATTCGGACATGGCTATCGGCCTGGGGCATTTCTTCGGGTTCCACTTCTTGGAGAACTTCAACTATCCCTATGAGTCCCGTTCCGTCACCGAGTTCTGGCGGCGGTGGCACATCAGCCTGTCCACCTGGTTCCGGGAGTACGTCTACATCCCCCTGGGCGGCAACCGCAAGGGCAAGGGTCGGCAGCTCCTGAACATTGCCATCGTCTGGCTGCTGACCGGCCTGTGGCACGGCGCCAGCTGGAATTTCGTGCTGTGGGGCGTATACTACGCCGTACTGCTGCTGCTGGAAAAGACGTTCCTGCTGAAGTGGCTGGACAAGGCGCCCCGGTTCGTAGGGCACGTGTACACCTGCTTCTGCTTCGTCATGGGCTGGGTGCTGTTCGCCATCACAGATCTCAGCGCTCTGGGCGCGTATGTGGGGCATATGTTCTCCGGAACCTTTGCCGACAGCACCACGGCGTACCTGCTGCGGTGCGACTGGCTGCTGCTGGTCCTGGGCGTCATCGGCTGCACGAGCCTTCCCAAGCGGCTGTGGGAAAAGCGGGAACAGGCCCTCTCCCCCGCCCTGTCGGACGGACTGCGAACGGTGTGGGTAGTCGTCGTACTGCTGGTGAGCATGGCGTTTCTGGTGGGCGACAGTTACAACCCGTTTTTGTACTTTAGATTTTAAGGAGGCGGCGCTATGAAGAAACGAAGCGGCATCGCGCCGCTGATCGCCATCGGCGGCATACTGCTGGCGCTGTCTGTCGGCAGCTTTTTCCTGACGCCGGACCGGGCATTCTCGGAGAACGAGAACCGCTATTTGCAGCTGACGCCCAGACTCACCTGGGATCGTGTCATGTCCGGCGACTTCATGGAGGACGTGGAGGACTATACCAGCGACCAGATCGTCTTCCGGGACTTCTGGACCGCCGCCCGGTCGGTGCTGCAGCGGGCCGAGGGCAAGGAGGACATCAGCGGCACCTATCTGGGCGCGGACGGGAGGTACTTTGCCAAGGTGACCGACGACAGCTTTGACTGGGTAAGGCTGGAGAAGAACGCCGGGTATATCCGGGATTTCTTTGCCGCCAGCGGTAAGCCCTGCACGGCGCTGATCGTGCCCAGCCCGGCCGGAATTCTGAGGGATATGCTGCCGGAGAACGCGCCGTATTTCAACGAGGACAAGGCCTTCGGCCAGCTGGGCGATATTCTGGGCAGCACGCTGCTGGACAGCCGGGAAACGCTATCGGCGGTGGACGATCCCTACTACCACACGGACCACCACTGGACCACCATGGGCGCGCAGGCGGCCTATACACTGTGGGCACAGGCCACGGGGCACACCGCCCGCAGCTATGACCTGACGCTGGCCACGGACAGCTTCCGCGGCACGCTGTACTCCAAGGTGCTGCTGCCGGACAGCGTATACGACAGCGTGTACTACGCGCCGGAGATCACGGTGGAGAGCGTGGTGTGCGACGGGGAGGACGGCGCGCTGTACGACCTGTCCGCCCTGGAGCAGAAGGATAAGTATGAGCTGTTTCTGGGCGGCAACTACGGCCAGTGCGTCATCACCACCGGCACGGAGAACGGGAAGCACTTGCTGCTGGTGAAGGACTCCTTCGCCAATTCCTTCGTACCGTTCCTCACCGGCGACTATGAGACCATCACCATGATCGACCTGCGGTACTACCGGGGCAGCATGGCAGAGCTGGCGGCGGAGGTCGACGATATTCTGGTGCTGACGGAGGTCACGAACCTGGCGGGCTCGGGAGACTATTTTAAGCTGAGTAAGTGAAAACAGGCGTGCGCGGAGCGCACGCCTGTTTTGTCCCCTTTACAAACGGCTGTTTTTTGGTATAATAGTAAGGCTAAGGAAATTTACAGGCACAAGGAGAGACGATATATGGCCGTTATCGAGTACGACGAGTATAAACAGAAGCTGCAGGCGCTGGAGCCCACCCTGGGCGAGCTGGAGAAGGCGCTGGGCATCCCCAAGGCCCGTGAGGAGCTGGCCGAGCTGCAGAAGGAGACGGAGCAGGAAGGCTTCTGGAACGATCTGGAGCGCAGCCAGCAGGTGAGCCGTCAGGTGAAGCGCCTGGAGAACAAGATCAAGAAGCACGACAAGCTGGTCAGTGAATGGGAGGACACCCTGACCCTGTGCGAAATGGCCCAGGAGGAGGACGACCCCAGCCAGCTGGAGGAGGTCGTCAGCGGATACGAGACGCTGGAGAAGGAGATCAGCGAGCGCCGGCTGGCGGCGCTGCTCAGCGGCGAATACGATGCCAACAACGCCATTCTGACCTTCCACGCCGGCGCCGGCGGCACCGAGGCCCAGGACTGGACGGAGATGCTGTACCGGATGTACACCCGCTGGGCCGAGCGCCACGGGTACACCTACCAGCTGATGGACTATGAGGCCGGCGACGAGGCGGGCATCAAGTCCGCCACTATCCTCATCGAGGGGGAGAACGCCTATGGCTATCTGAAGAGCGAGAACGGCGTGCACCGGCTGGTGCGCGTGAGCCCCTTTGACGCCAACGCCCGGCGGCAGACCAGCTTTGCCGCGCTGGAGGTCATGCCGGAGCTGGACGACGACAGCGAGATCGAGATCCGGCCGGAGGACATCGAAATGCAGGCCTGCCGCAGCTCCGGCGCAGGCGGCCAGCACATCAACAAGACATCCTCCGCCGTGCGTCTGACCCACCTGCCCACGGGCATCGTGGTGTTCTGCCAGACGGAGCGCAGCCAGTTCCAGAACCGGGACAACGCCATGAAGATGCTGCGGGCAAAGCTGGCAGAGCTGAAGCTGCAGCAGCACGCGGAGAAGATCAGCGACCTGAAGGGCGTGCAGATGAAGATCGAGTGGGGCAGCCAGATCCGTTCCTATGTGTTCATGCCCTACACCCTGGCCAAGGACACCCGCACCGGCTATGAGATGGGCAACATTCAGGCGGTGATGGACGGCGATATCGATGGGTTCATCAACGCGTACCTGACCGCCGCCGCTAACGGCGAGATCAAGAAATAAAGATTTTGGGAGGCCGCTGCGCGGCCTCCCTGTTTTTTCGGTGTACAAAAAGAAGCGGCTCATAAGAGCCGCTTCTTTTTCATTCAGTTCAGCACTTCTCGAACACGACTGCGGTGCCCATGCCGCCGCCGATGCACAGGGTCGCCAGGCCCTTCTTGGCCTCGGGACGCTTCTGCATCTCGTGCAGCAGGGTGACGATGATACGTGCGCCGGAGGCGCCCACGGGATGGCCCAGAGCGATGGCGCCGCCGTTGACGTTGACCTTGCTCATGTCAAAGTGCAGCTCGCGGGCCACGGCGATGGACTGGGCGGCAAAGGCCTCGTTGGCCTCCACCAGGTCGATGTCGTCGATGGTCAGACCGGCCTTCTTCAGAGCCTGACGGGAAGCGGGCACGGGGCCCACGCCCATGATCTTGGGATCCACGCCGCCCTGGCCCCAGCCGATGAGCTTGGCCATGGGCTTCAGACCGTACTTCTCCACGGCCTCGCCGGAAGCCAGCACGATGGCGGCAGCGCCGTCATTGATGCCGGAGGCGTTGGCAGCGGTGACCCGGGGCTGACCCTTGTCGGCGGCTTCCTGGATACCGGTGGGCTCAAAGGTGTTCACCACCTGGGGATTGGGGGACTCGGGGCTGACGGGGAACGCGCCGCGCAGCTTGGCAATGCCTTCCTTGGTGACGCCGGCCTTGGGATACTCATCCTTGGCGAAGGGGACCATTTCCTTCTTGACCTTGATCATCACGGGGACGATCTCGTCGTCGAAGCGGCCGGCCTTCTGGGCGGCCTCGGTCTTCTGCTGGGAAGCGGCGGCGAAGGCGTCCTGCTCCTCGCGGGTGATGCCCCAGATGTCGTTGATGTTCTCGGCGGTGGTGCCCATGTGATAGTTGTTATAAGCGTCCCACAGACCGTCCTTGATCATGGTGTCCACCAGCTTCTTGTCGCCCATGCGAGCGCCCCAGCGGGCGTCCAGGGAGGCGAAGGGAGCGGCGCTCATGTTCTCGGTGCCGCCGCAGACCACCACGTCGGAATCACCGGCCAGGATGGAGCGGGCGCCCTCGATGACGGACTTCATGCCGGAGCCGCAGACCATGCCCACGGTGTAAGCGGGAACGGAGTAGGGGATACCGGCCTTGATGGCCACCTGGCGGGCGACGTTCTGGCCCTGGGCGGCGGTCAGGATGCAGCCGAACATGACCTCATCCACGTTTTCGGGGGCGATATTGGCGCGCTTGAGGGCCTCCTTCACCACCACGGCGCCCATCTCGGCGGCAGGGGTGTTCTTCAGGGAACCGCCGAAGGAGCCGATAGCGGTACGGCAGCAATTGACGACATACAAATCTTTCATAGTGGTAATTTCCTCCTACATTTTGTTTTAGGGTTCTACTCTGTACCTATATCGTAGTCATTTTCGACCGAATAGTCAACCCCAGATTGCTCCGAATCGCAAAAATCGTGGAACTGAACAGGATTTGACTGGATTTCTTTGGTGGTTTGACTAAAAATTAACAAGCTGGTTAATTTTATGACAAGGCCGCCCGGGCCTCCTGGAGCTTGGTATAGAAGTCGCCCACGTTGAGCTTGTTATACAGGCGGGTGTTGTAGTCCACCTGGGCGTTTGCCACGGCGTCCTTGATCCGGGTTTCAAACAGGGCGTTCACCACGGCGGACCGGTTCAGCTCCCGGCCCACCGCCACATACAGGGCGTTATCGGTCTCGATGACGCCGCTGACCTGGCCCGGCTCCAGGGTCGCCACGGCGGCGGCCAGGGTCTCGCCCATGTCCCCGGCGGAGGCGGTGACTCCCTCCTCCGTCACGTTCTCCATGCCCAGCTGGGCCGCCAGGTCCAGATAGGTGGCGGCAACGTCCTGGGAATCCCGCAGCTGCTGGGCGAAGCTCTCCGCCGCCAGGCGGGTGTTGTCGTCGTCCTCGCCGTCCAGGGGCCAGTACAGCAGCAGACAGGTGGCGTAGCCGCTGTCCTTGGCCAGGGCGTCGATGTCCTCCTGGGCGGGATACAGGGCGCTTCCTTCGGTGCAGAAAGCCTGGCGCACCCCGGCGTACAGATAGTACCCCTGGTTGATGCTGTCGAACATGGTCTCCGACACGCCCATGCCCTGGATCTGCTTGAGATAGGCCTCCTGGCTGCCGTAGTAGTTGATATACTGCTGGCGCTGCTTTTCCAGGGCCTCCCGGTCGGAGTCGGTCAGGGTCACGTTCCCCTGCCTGGCCCACTGGCGGATCACGGCGTACAGCTTCACCGTCTCCAGGGCGTCCTGCTTGGCATAGGCCCCGTAGGTCATGCCGTCGGACAGCTCCGCATCAAAGTCCAGGTCCGACACGTTGGCCGACAGATACTCGCAGTCGTAGGCCACCCAGTACAGATACTCCTCGGCGTCGATGGTCTCGCCGTTGACGGTCAGCAGCTCCGCGTCCGGCCGGATGCCGGAGGCCTGGTAAAACAGGCCGTCGCTGCGGTGGCCGTTGGTAAGGATCCCGCTGGCGGAGATCACCGCCACCAGCGCCACGGACAGGACCACCGAGGCGGCCAGACGGATCAGGGATTTTTTCATGTTGCTCCTCCTTCATGGGCTTTGCCCAGTTCTTCTTTTTTCAGCCGCAGCTCCTCCGTCAGCTTCCCGGCGGCGGCCAGGGCGTCCTCCCCCGGGGAGAGGTGCAGCTGCAGCCGGGGCGGCTCTCCGGCGGACAGCCGCAGGCGGCTGCGATAGCCCGGCATGGTGCACACGGCCATGAGGCTGGGCACATCCACCCGGCTGTCAAAGGTGAAGGCCACCACACCGGCCTTCTGGGTGATATCGGTGATGAACACCTCCGCCGCCGCAGCCCGCAGCAGGGCCACGTCCAGCAGGGCCATCACCGCCTTGGGCGGGTCGCCGTAACGGTCCGTCAGCTCGTCCACCAGGTCCGAGGCCTCCTCCGTGGTGCGGATGGCCGCCATCCGGCGGTACAGGTCCATCCGCTGCCGGGGGGAGGACACATATTTTTCCGGAATGTGGGCCGAGGTGGCCAGGTCCGCCGAGCAGTCGGGGCGGATGTCCTTTCCCCTCCCCTGCTGCTCCAGCACCGCGTCGTTCAGCAGCTTCAGATACATGTCATAGCCCACGCTCATGAGATAGCCGGACTGCTCCGGCCCCAGCAGGTTGCCCGCCCCCCGGATCTCCAGGTCCCGCATGGCGATGCGGAAGCCGGAGCCGAAGGTGACGTACTCCCGGATGGCGGACAGCCGCTTGGAGGCCACCTCCGTCAGCACCTTCCCGGGGCGGTAGGTCAGATACGCATAGGCCCGGCGGGCGCTGCGGCCGATGCGGCCCCGGATCTGGTGCAGCTGGGACAGGCCCAGCCGGTCCGCGTCCTCGATGATCAGGGTGTTCACGTTGGGGATGTCGATGCCGGTTTCGATGATGGTGGTGCACACCAGCACCTGAATCTCGCCGTCGGCCATCTGCTGCATCACGGAGCTGAGCTCCCGCTCGGCCATTTTCCCGTGGGCAATGCCGATGGCCACGTCCTCCCCCAGCCACTGGCGCAGCCGCCCGGCGGTGGACTCGATGTTCTCCACCCGGTTGTGCAGGTAGTACACCTGCCCGCCCCGGCTCAGCTCCCGGCGGATGGCCTCGGCGATGACGGGCCACTCATGCTCCACCACATAGGTCTGCACCGGCTGGCGGTCGTGGGGCGGCTCCTCGATGGTGCTCATGTCCCGGATGCCGGACAGAGCCATGTTCAGGGTCCGGGGAATGGGGGTGGCGGACAGGGTCAGGGTGTCCACCTGTTTGGCCCGCTCCCGGAGCTTTTCCTTGTGGGTCACGCCGAAGCGCTGCTCCTCATCGATGACCAGCAGGCCCAGGTCGTGAAACTGCAGGTCCTTCTGCAATAGCTTGTGGGTGCCGATCAGCAGGTCCACCTTTCCCGCCTGGGTCCGGGCCAGAATGTCCCGCACCTGGGCCGGGGTCCGGAACCGGGACAGCACCTCGATGTTCACCGGGAAGGAGCGGAAGCGGTTCACCGCCGTGGCATAGTGCTGCTGGGCCAGAACGGTGGTGGGCACCAGAATGGCGGCCTGCTTGCCGTCCATGATGCACTTCATCACCGCCCGCAGGGCCACCTCGGTTTTGCCGTAGCCCACGTCGCCGCACAGCAGCCGGTCCATGGGCCGGGGCTGCTCCATGTCGGCCTTGATGTCCCGGATGGCCTGGAGCTGGTCGTCGGTTTCCGTATAGGGGAAGGCGTCCTCAAACTCCTGCTGCCAGGGGCTGTCCGGGGAGAAGGCGTGGCCCGCCAGCCGCTGCCGCTGGGCATACAGCCGGATCAGCCCCTCCGCCAGGTCCTTGGCGGCGGCCTTGGCCTTCCGGGTGGTCTTGGCCCACTCGGTGCCCCCCAGCTTGTTGAGCTTGGTGCGCTCGTTGTCCTCGCCGGGGCCGATATACTTGCTGACCAGGTCCAGGGACGTGGCCGGGACGTACAGCACGTCCTGCCCGGCGTAGGCGATCTTGATATAGTCCTTCTCCACCCCGTCCACCGGCAGGCGCAGCATGGCCACGAACCGGCCGATGCCATGGTGGGCGTGGACCACCAGGTCTCCGGGGGTCAGGTCCGTATAGGAGTGGAGCTTCTGCTGATTGCTGTCCCGCTTGGGCCGGGGCTTTTTGGCCCGGCCGGACAGGGGCGTGGTCAGCTGCCCCTCCGTCAGCACCGCCAGCCGCCCCTCCGGGTATTCGCACCCGGCGGAGAGGGCGCCCACGGCGATGAGCACCGTGCCCTTCTCCGGGGACTTTTCCCCGGTCAGGTCCACCGTGGCGGGGATCTTCCGCTCTGCCAGCATCTGGCGAAGGTTCCTGGCCCGAACCTCTCCGCCGCACAGCACCATCACCCGGTAGCCTGCGGTGAGATAGTGGGTCAGGTCCGTGCAGGCCAGCTCCAGGGACCCGCCGTAGCTGGACAGCTGCTTGGCCGTCAGCTGTAACAGGTCCTTGGGAGCCAGCAGCTGCCGGCCGGTGGTGAGGCTGTCCAGCTGCACCGTGGGGCACTTTTCCAGCCGGGCCGCCAGCTCCTGCTCCGAGGCGGCGAAATCCGCCAGCTCCCCGGCCAGAAAGCCCGCCTCCATTCCGGCGGACACGTCCTCCTTCAGCTGCCACAGCCAGCCCCGCAGGGCCTCCGCCGTCCGGCCGCTTTCCTCCACGCATACCAGGGCGTTTTCGGGCAGATAGTCCAGAGCCGTGGTCTTTTCCGGATACACCGCCGCCAGGCACCGGTCCGGGCCGTTGGGGGCCATGCCCTGGCGCAGACGGGCGGCGTCGGCGGTCAGCAGCTCCCGCAGGGCCTGGGTGCCCTGCCTCCGGGCAAGGCGCTTCACCGCGGCCTCCAGCCGCAGGGCCGCCTGCTCCGCCTGGCCCTCCTGCCAGGCCGGCAGCACCTCCGCCGCCGGAAGCAGCAGGGCCTCCCGGCGGTTTTCCACCCGCCGCTGGGTGGCGGTGTCGAAAATGCCCAGGGAGTCGATCTCGTCGTCGAAAAATTCGCAGCGCACCGGCTGCTCCATCCCCGGGGAGAACACGTCCAGGATGCCGCCCCGCAGGGCGAACTGTCCCGGGCCCTCCACCTGGTCGCACCGGGTGTATCCGGCTCCGGCCAGCCGCCGGGCCAGGTCCCCCAGGTCCCACCGCTGGCCCACGGCCAGGGTCAGGACCGTCCGCTCCAGCACCCGGGGCGGGATGCACCGCTGCACCAGGGCCTCCGGGGTGGTCACCACCACGGGGCTGCTTCCCAGGCGGTACAGAGCCGCCAGCCGCCGGTTTTCCCATTGGCGGCTGGCCTCCATGGGCCGCCACTGCAGCTCCCGGGCTGGCAGCACCAGCGGCTCCTCCCCGGTGAGCACCCGCAGGTCACCGGCCTGCCGCCGGGCCTCCCGCTCGTCGGGACACAGCACCACCAGCGGCCGCCGGGTCTTCAGATGCAGGGCCGCCTCCACCTGGGCCCGGTGCACCGGGCTTACGCCGGTGATCAGCACCGGGCTTACGCCGTTTTCTACGTCCTCTGTCAGCTGCCGCACCTCCGTCAGGCGCAGCAGCTCCTTCATCAGCGCCTTCACCGGGCACCTCCCTTCCTCCGCAGCGCGCTCGGGGGCGTATACGACTGTAGTATACGCCCCGAAGCTGTAACAGAACTTAAAATGGTCAATTGAACCGGTTCATGGCCCGGTCGATGCCCTCTGTGATCAGGGTCTTGGCCGCCTCGCCTGCCCGGTCCAGGGCATCCTCCGCCGCCGTCCGGTCCTCACCCATGGGCTTGCCCATGACCCAGTCCACCATGTCGTGCTCTCCGGGCCGGGGGGAGCCGACTCCCACCTTGATGCGGGGGAACTTGTCGGTGCCCAGGTGCTGGATGATATTCTTCAGGCCGTTGTGCCCTCCGGCGCTGCCGCCGCCCCGGATCCGCAGCTTCCCGGCAGGCAGGGACACGTCGTCGCTGATGACCAGCACATGGTCCGCCGGGATCTTATAAAACCGGGCCGCCTCGCCCACGGACTCGCCGGACAGGTTCATATAGGTCTGGGGCTTCATCACCAGCACCTGCCGGTCCCCCACCTTCCACTGGCCGGTCCAGGCCCGGAAGCGCAGCTTATTGAAGCGGAAGCCCTCCCGGTCCGCCAGACGGTCCAGGGCCATAAAGCCCATGTTGTGCCGGGTGGCGGCATACTGGTTCCCGGGATTTCCCAGGCCCACCAGCAGCCAGCTGATCCCGCCGCCGCTGCGATGAAAAAACATAGCGTCACATCCCCCTGTATCGGAAAACTGCCGGTAAAAATAACCGGGCGAAAAAATCGCCCGGTTATTATATCACAAAAATGCTCAGTTGAACAGCTTGGCAATGGAAATTTCCTGATAAATCCGCTCGATGGCCTCGCCGAACATGGGAGCCACGGACAGATACTTGATCTTGCTGCACCCGGCGCCCTGGGTCTCCGGAATGGTGTTCAGCAGGGCCAGCTCCGTGATGTTGCTGCCCTCCAGCCGCTCCAGAGCCGGGCCGGACAGCACGCCGTGGCTGGCGCAGGCATACACGTTCCTGGCGCCGCCCACCTCCACGATGGCCTTGGCGGCGTTGCACAGGGAACCGGCGGTATCCACCATGTCGTCAAACAGGATGCAGTCCTTGCCGGCCACGTCGCCGATGACGTTCATGACCTCGCACTGGTTGGCCTTCTGGCGGCGCTTATCGACGATGGCGAGGTTCATGTGCAGCTTCTGGGCGAAGGTGCGGGCGCGGGCGACGGAGCCGACGTCGGGGGAGACGACGACCATGTCCTCGCACACGGAACCGAACTTCTTGGCGTAGTAGTCGACGAAGATGGGGTTGCCGAAGAGGTTATCCACGGGGATATCGAAGAAGCCCTGGATCTGGTTGGCGTGCAGGTCCATCGTCAGCACACGGTCAACGCCCGCGGCGACGAGCATGTTGGCCACGAGCTTGGCGGAGATGGGGTCGCGGCTCTTGGCCTTGCGGTCCTGACGGGCATAGCCGAAGTAGGGCATGACGGCGGTGATGCGGCCGGCGGAAGCGCGGCGGCAGGCGTCGACCATGATCAGAAGCTCCATCAGACTGTCGTTGACGGGCTTGCAGGTAGACTGAACGAGGAACACGTCGCTGCCGCGCACGGTCTCGTACAGGGAGACGGAGGCCTCGCCGTCTGCGAAGCTCTTGACCTCGCTCTCGCCGAGCTTGGTGCCGATGATCTTGCAGATGT
>ENA-OZLH01001128-OZLH01001128.1-human-gut-metagenome-genome-assembly--contig:-NODE-1128-length-13368-cov-14.260497_pt1 | contig 13368 bp, 10 predicted proteins | sample MGYA00244832_ERZ653776 | MGnify/ENA primary metagenome ERZ653776 (study PRJEB26926, sample SAMN06165218) | human gut metagenome | biome: ENVO:00009003; feature: ENVO:2100002; material: ENVO:00002003...
GAAGCGTTTTTTGCGCTATGCCGGTGTGATCGTGCTGTTGCACGGTACGGTGTTTTTTGTGCTGGAATCCCTGACCTGGAGTTTCTTTTACCTGACCTTGTTACGGATCATATGCAGTTCGGTCATAACCTTATTGTTGGTCTATTTCTGCCAGAAACTTTTTGCAGTGAACCGGCAGGGAGGGTACGGAGAAATATAAATGCAGATATAAGTTCGGGAGATATTGGTGCTGTCGGCGCCGGATGCATATGGCCGGGAGCAGGATATATCCCGGAAGCGGGTAGCGGCGAAGAGCCTGCAGGGTCCATGCGAACAAGGTGCGTTAGCCGTAAATACCTGGAGTCGCAGGGAACGTGAAGGAGCGGGGAACAAGAGTTACGGTGTCGCGGAATGACAGGGAATAGGCGGTGTAGCGTGGAAGCAATAGGTATTTCAATCGGATCTCAGGAAAAGTGAATAGTCTGTCGCGGGTGAAAATATTGCAGTTGACCGTGGTCGGTGTCGTGCTGGTATTGCTGGTGCGGCTCTTCTATTTGCAGGTGGTCGACGACAGTTACAAAACCCGTGCGGATAATAATGCGTTGCGGTACATGGTGCAGTTCCCTCCGCGCGGCGAGGTGTACGATCTCAAGCTTCTGCTGCCGGAGCTGGCCATGCGCCTTACGGAGGATGAGGACACGCCGGAGCTGGAGCACGCGCACGCGCTGTGTGCCTCGCTCGGCAGCGAGCACTTCTTCACGCAGCTCGCCCCGCTCACACCGCGCTATGACGCCAGGGACATCTTTCTGGCCACGCTCACGCTCTATCTGCGGGAGCAGACGGCCTGACCGGCAGGTTTTTGTTGCGCTCGCGGGAATAATCGGGTATACTATCTAAGTTTGATAATTTTTGATATTGGATCATACAACAACAGAGGAGCGGACTATGGATCTGAAACAGGAAATCGAGCGCCGCCGGACGTTTGCGATCATCAGCCATCCCGACGCCGGTAAGACCACTCTGACCGAAAAGCTGCTGCTGTACGGCGGAGCCATCAATCAGGCAGGCTCCGTCAAGGGCAAGCAGAGCGCAAAGCACGCCGTGTCCGACTGGATGGACATTGAGAAGCAGCGCGGTATTTCCGTCACCTCCTCGGTGCTGCAGTTCAACTACGCCGGCAAGTGCGTGAACATTCTGGACACCCCGGGCCATCAGGACTTCTCGGAGGATACCTACCGCACCCTGATGGCGGCAGACTCTGCCGTCATGGTCATCGACGCCGCAAAGGGCGTGGAGGCACAGACCATCAAGCTGTTCAAGGTGTGCACCCTGCGCCACATCCCCATCTTCACCTTCGTCAACAAGATGGACCGCGAAGCCCGCGACCCCTTTGAGCTGATGGAGAACATCGAGGAGATCCTTGGCATCAAGACCTACCCCATGAACTGGCCCATCGGCTGCGGCAAGGAGTTCAAGGGCGTGTTCGACCGCAACACCCGCAAGGTGCTGGCATTTTCCAGCGACGGCCGCGCCAACGGCGTGAAGAAGGTGGATGAGACCGAGGCCGAGCTGGGCGATCCCGCACTGGACGAGCTGCTCACCCCCTACCTGCACCAGCAGCTGGTGGATGAGATCGAGCTGTTGGACGGCGCTGCCGAGGAATTTGACCTCGACAAGGTGCTGCGCGGCGAGCTGAGCCCCGTGTTCTTTGGTTCTGCCCTGACCAACTTTGGCGTGGAGCCCTTTCTGGAGAACTTCCTGCGGCTCACTCCCACCCCGCTGGCCCGCGTGGACAGCCTGACCGGCGAGACCGTGGACCCCTGCCGCGACGAGTTCTCGGCATTCATCTTTAAGATCCAGGCCAACATGAACAAGGCCCACCGCGACCGCATCGCCTTTATGCGCATCTGCTCCGGCAAGTTCGAGCGCGGCATGGAGGCCTTCCATGTGCAGGAGGGCAAGAACATCAAGCTGGCCACCGGCACCCAGCTGATGGCGCAGGACCGCGCCATCGTGGACGAGGCCTACGCCGGTGATATCATCGGCCTGTTCGACCCGGGCATCTTCTCCATCGGCGACACCCTGTGCACCGGCAAAAAGAAGATCCAGTTTGCGGGTATTCCCACCTTCTCCCCGGAGCACTTTGCCCGCATTGAGCAGAAGGACACCATGAAGCGCAAGCAGTTCGTGAAGGGTATGGAGCAGATCGCGCAGGAGGGCGCCATCCAGATCTTCAAAATCCCCGACAGCGGCTTTGAGGACGTGGTCGTCGGCGTGGTCGGCACGCTGCAGTTCGACGTGTTCGAATACCGCATGAAAAACGAGTACGGCGTCGACCTGCGCATGAGCGGCCTCCCCTACGAGCACCTGCGCCTGATCCGCGAGTGCCCGTGCGACGTGAAGGACCTGATGCTCTGCTCGGGCTCCCGCGTGCTCGAGGACTTCAAGGGCCGCAAGCTCATCGCCTTCGGCGGCGAGTGGAGCGTGGGCTTTCTCACCAAGCACAACGAGGGTCTTATCCTCGACGACTGGCTCAGCGTGTGATTTTGCCCGAAAATTGCAAAAACATCAAAAGGAGCGCGGTTTCCGCGCTCTTTTTTGTCTGTTTTTTTGTCGAAAAAGCGCAAATGATCTGTTGACAAGCGTTAAGAACGCGTATATAGTGTGAGCCGTAAAAAAGAGTAGGTGCAGCCGCTTCGACCGCATCTCAAACGATAATAGCAAACCCGGTGAAAACCGGCGACGCAAAGCTATAGGGCCTTACCCCTGGGAACAGGGCTGGCAGCCAGTTACCGAAAGGAGATCGCCGTATGAAACGGCTGTTTCGTCATGCCTGCGCTATGCTCGCAGTGCTTATTGTCATGTCCATGTTCACGGTTGTGAACGCCAGCGCTGCCAATGGCACCACCATTGACACCACGAATGCCAAGTATGGTTTCGTCACCGTCAACTACACCTCCAATGCCAAATTGAAGGTCGGCATCCAGTACGGTAACGAAAAGACGTCTTACAAAAACTGCCCGAGCGGCAAGGACGCCGTCTTCTCCCTCGAGCAGGGCGACGGCACCTACACCATCTCCCTCTGCGAGAACATCTCCGGCACGACCTACCGCGTCGTGACCAGCAAGCGCGTCAACGCCAAGATCGAAAACGCCTACGCCCCTTACCTCATCGCCACGACCGACGTGCAGTTCACCTCCGGTGACGATGTGTGCAAGAAGGCCGCCGCGCTCTGCAAAGACGCTAAGACCGACATGGACAAGGTCACCGCGATCTACAACTACATCGCCGGTCACTACACCTACGACACCAAGCTCGCGAGCGACATCACCTCCGGCAAGGTCAGCAAGTACATCCCCGACACCGCCGCCACCCTGAACAGCAACAAGGGCATCTGCTACGACCTCGCGTCCCTCTTCGCCGCCATGTGCCGCAGCCAGGACATCCCCTGCACCCTCACCAAGGGCTACGCCGGCAGCAGCTACCACGCCTGGAACAAGGTCAACGTCAGCGGCAGCTGGTACCAGATCGACATGACCTATGCCGTCACCAAGCGCGTCATCAATGAGACCACCTTCGCCGGCTGCGTCTCCCCCCTGACCTACTCCCAGCAGAGCGACACGCTCGCCGTGTCCGCGGTGGCGTAAAATATCACAATTCGTCGAAGTACGGCGGCAGGTATTTCCTGCCGCCGTTTTTTTCTGCGCATTATTAGTTCTGTTAATATCTTATATATTTTTTGAAAATCGCCTTGCATTTTTGGGCAAATCTGGTATACTGTGAACATAAAATTTTGGCACAACCAAATATCTGTGCGGCTCGCAGAAGAGCAACTGTACAGAAAAAGGCACAGCAGGCGAAAGCCTGTGTCGCAAAGCCACGGACCTAAACGGCGCTCGCGCCGCACGGCAGCCGGTTACCAAATGCAGATTACCTCCCCCCTTCTTCGCGCCGTACAGGCAGAAGAAGGAGGATTTTTTTATGTCTGAGAAGAAAGTTGGCAAGCGCCTTCTCACCTGGGTCCTGGTCCTCGTGATGACGCTGTCGCTATTGCCGCTGAACGTGCTGGCGGATGAGGCCGGCGAAGATAGCGTAGTCTACGGCCATAACGACGGCAGTGGATGGGTCGAGGACGACGGCACCGGCACTGATCCGATCACCAACGTTCCGGGCGTTGATTCCGTCAGCAAGACCGCTGTGCGTGTCGGCAACCCGGAAGACAACACCTATCGGGTCACGCTGCAAGTGCAGATGCACACGACCACCACGACTCAGACCAGCTACGATCAGGCCGCAACGGTGCTCGTCATCGATACCTCCGGCTCGATGGGTGATAACGGAAAGCTTACGGCGGCCAAGAATGCGGCGATCAGCTTTCTCGATAGTTATCGCAAGGGCGCGGGTCGCCTTGTCGCACTGGTTTCCTTTTCCGACGGCGCAAAGGAAGCAGCGTGTGGATGGATGGATGTTTCCACTGATAATGGCTATCATGCCATCGTGGATGCCATCAATACACTGAGCGCTGACGGCGGCACCAATCTGGAGCAGGGCCTTGACAAAGCTCAGGGCTTGCTTGGCAACAGCACTATCCCCGGCACAGCTTCGAAGAACATCATCGCGCTGACTGATGGCAAGCCGACGTATTATAACGAACCGTACGACCATTATTTTATGGGCATCTACGTCGGAACTTACCCTGATGGCGATGGCAGGGACTGCGATAAGGAAACCTTCGAGGCGACCAAAGGCAGGGCAGAGGGTATTCGCGCCATGGGTTATTCGCTCTACTCCATCTGCTTTGCAGCTGGCAATGAAAAGTTGACCGTTCCAAAAGGTGTAGGGAATAGCAACGGCCACCAAAAGATTTCTCTTCTCGACTATCTGAGCACCTATATCGCCCCCGGAAAGACCTACCCTGCTGATGACTTCTCCGGGTTGAAGACCGCTTTCGACGCGATCTCCACCACCATCACCTCCGGTCTTTCCAGCGGCAAGGTCCACGACTCGCTGCCTACCGGCGTGACCTCTTCGGCATTCCCCAACGGAACCGCCGGAGTCAATTGGGATCTTAAGGATTTCGAAAAAGTCGAAGAAAAGGTAGGCGACACCACCACTTACACCTACACCAAGCGCTACACCGTCACGATCGACCCCACGGCAGTCGATGCCGAGCAGTACGATGGCTACTGCCCCCTCAACGGTCCCACGACCCTGACGGTCAAGGATAGCAATGGCCAGGATGTTCAAATCGACTTCCCCATCCCCGCCGGTAAAGTGACATTGCCGAAACAGGAATACAGTGTTACCTACAAATTCACCGGCTTGCCTGAAAACGGCACTAATTTACCGCCCCTTCCTACTGACAGCACCGTCTATTACAGCGGTGATGAAGTCACCATCCAGAATCCCTCTACTACCACTTACACTTTCAACCACAAGATTTACACCTTTGAGGGTTGGAAACTGAACGGTACTCCTGTCAGCGGCAAGTACAGCATTTCTGACAGCTCCCTCGAATTTGTCGGTAACTGGTCTTCTGAGGATGAGCCTTCCTACTCTGTTACCTACAGATTCACCGGCTTGCCTGAAAACGGCACTAATTTACCGCCCCTTCCTACTGACAGCACCGTCTATTACAGCGGTGATGAAGTCACCATCCAGAATCCCTCTACTACCACTTACACTTTCAACCACAAGATTTACACCTTTGAGGGTTGGAAACTGAACGGTACTCCTGTCAGCGGCAAGTACAGCATTTCTGACAGCTCCCTCGAATTTGTCGGTAACTGGTCTTCTGAGGATGAGCCTTCCTATACTGTTACCTATAACCTAAGCGGTGGCACCAGCACTTCTACTCAGCTCGTTTTCACCGGTCTGTTCTCTGGTGATAAGACTCCCACGATTAAAACTCCTACCCGTGCTGGCTACACCTTCACTGGTTGGTCTCCCAAAGTTGCTGAAACTGTAACCGGCAACGCAATCTACACCGCACAGTGGACGCGCAACTATGTTCCCTACTATCCGCCCGTTCCGCCCACGGTGAAGATCGAGGATGATGACGCGCTCGGTCTGAACACGACGGATCACTTCGCCTATATCGTCGGTTACGGCAATGGCGAGGTCCGCCCGCAGAACAACATCACCCGCGCCGAGGTCGCGACCATCTTCTTCCGCCTGCTGACCGACGACGTCCGCGACGAGAACCTGACCAAGACCAACCGCTACTCCGACGTGGCCGTCACCTCCTGGTACAACACCGCGGTCTCGACCCTGAGCTCCATGGGCATCATCACGGGTTACCCCGACGGCACGTTCCGCCCGAACGCCGCCATCACCCGTGCTGAGTTTGCCGCCATCGCCGCCCGCTTCGACAACGACGGCGACAAGACCGCTGCGAAGTTCAGTGACATCGCGACCCACTGGGCCAAGGACGAGATCAGCATCGCCTACAACAACGGCTGGATCACCGGCTATCCCGACGGCACCTTCGGCCCCCAGCGCGACATCACCCGTGCCGAGACCATGACGCTCGTCAACCGCGTCCTCAACCGCCAGCCCGAGACCGAGGACGATCTCCTCCCGAACATGACGGTCTGGACGGACAACGCGAACCCGAAGGCTTGGTATTACCTCGCCGTTCAGGAAGCGACGAACAGCCACTACTACGAGTTCAAGACGAACTCCCAGTATGAGAAGTGGACCGAGCTGCGCGAGACCCGCGACTGGACGCAGCTGGAAAAGTAAGTCAAAAATCCTCCACCCCCTATTGTAAAAGGAAGAACCGCTCTTGCGAGCGGTTCTTCCTTTTTTGCACTCCCCTCGCGATCTCAAAATTCATTGACAAAGCGAGCGTTCCTGTGTATCATATCAACATACTTATAAGATAGGATTTATCTCAATGACCACTATTTACGCGGACAACGCCGCGACGACCCAGATGAGCCGTGCCGCAATCGACGCCATGCTCCCCTATCTGGAGACGATCTATGGCAACCCCTCAAGCCTGCATTCCGTCGGCCAGCAGGCGGCCGGGGCGCTGCTCAGCGCGCGCGACCGCATCGCAAAATGCCTGAACGCTTCCCCGCGCGAAATTTACTTCACCTCCGGCGGCAGCGAGGCCGACAATCAGGCCATCCTCTCCGCCGCGCGCCTCGGCGAACGCAAAGGCAAAAAGCACATCATTTCGACCGCATTCGAGCACCACGCCGTGCTGCACACGCTGAAAAAGCTCGAAAAAGAGGGCTTCACCGTCGAGCTGCTCCCCGTCGGCCCCATCGGCACCGTGACGGCGCAGCAGGTCAAGCGCGCCATCCGCGAGGATACGTGCCTGGTTTCCGTCATGTACGCCAACAACGAGATCGGCTCCATCCTGCCAATCAGCGCGATCAGTGCAGTCTGCCGCGAGGCGGGCGTGCTGTTCCACACCGACGCCGTGCAGGCCGCGGGGCATCTGCCCATTGACGTCAAGGCGCAGAACATCGACCTGCTGTCGCTCTCCGCGCACAAGTTTCACGGGCCGAAGGGCACCGGCGCGCTGTACGCCCGTCAGGGCGTCTTCCTGACGAACCTCATCGAGGGCGGCGCGCAGGAGCGCGGCAAGCGCGCGGGTACGGAGAACATCCCCGCCATCATGGGCATGGCTGCGGCGCTCGAAGACGCCTGCGCACACCTCGACGAGAACGCGAAAAGGGTCAGCGCCCTGCGCGACCGCCTGATCGACGGCCTGTCCAAGATCCCGCACAGCGCGCTCAACGGCGATCCCGTGAATCGTCTCCCCGGCAACGTGAGCTTCTGCTTCGAGGGCGTCGAGGGCGAGAGCCTGCTGCTTCTGCTCGACGCAAAGGGCATCTGCGCGTCGTCCGGCAGCGCGTGCACATCCGGCTCGCTCGACCCAAGCCATGTGCTGCTGGCCATCGGCCGCCCGCATGACGTGACGCACGGCTCGCTGCGCCTGAGCCTGTGCGAGTGGAACACCGACGAGGAAGTCGACCGCATCCTCGATGCCGTGCCCGAGGTCGTGGAATACTTACGCGGCATGTCCCCGCTGTGGAAGGACCTCGTCAGCGGCAAAAAGCCGTTCACTTTATAAGCACGCGGCAAAATAAGGCAAAGCGATAAACGCGGCATCACTTCTCACAGGGACATTCCCTGCGCCAATGCTCATGTGCGGTAAAGTAACACACAAAAATTTGATAGACAACCGCCCATTATTCCGTTACTATTCTTCAATATGGATTGAGAAAACCTCTCTGATACAGTATAATAAAGTGTCAGGGAGGTATCTCTATGAAGGAAAAAATACTAATCATTGAAGATGATTTTACGATACAAACACAGCTTAAAACTCTTTTGTCTGGGAATGGATATGAAGTATTTGCAGTTACGGATTTTTCCAAAACAATAGAGCAGTTAAAAGAAGCTGCGCCACATCTGGTTATTCTGGATATAAAACTTCCGGGGAATAACGGTTTTGAAATATGCTCGGGGATTCGCACCTTTTCAGATATTCCGATTGTATTTGTAACAAGCAGCAATACAGATATGGACGAACTGAACAGCATTATGCTGGGTGGAGATGCGTTTATCACAAAGCCTTATAATCCCGCTATTCTTCTTGCTAAAATTGCTGCATTGTTAAAGAAAGCCTACCGTTCCCCTCAAACAGAAATTTATATGTGGAGAGAAGCTACCCTGCATTTGGAGAGTAGCATGATAGAGTACAAAGGACAGAAAGCAGAATTGACAAAGAATGAATTGAAAATCCTCTACTACCTTTTTAAGAACGCCGGAAAAATCTGTTCCAGAAATGATATTGTGGATTTTCTTTGGGACAATCAGCTTTATGTTGATGATAACGCCCTAAGTGTCAATATTACCCGTATTCGCGACAAACTGGCAACAATCGGACTTGTAGATTTCATTAAAACAAAACACAGGCAAGGATATACATTATGAGTGGAAAACAATATTTGAAAAATCAACTCCCCGTTATTTTAATCAATCTGCTGGGTATGCTTGCCCTTGCCTTGTTCTTAATTGCAAGCGATAATCCTATCCAAACAGTCCTGTTTATTTTTGCAGTCTGGTCGATTGTCCTTGTTTTATCTTTGCTGGCATTTTATTTCTCACGAAAAAAATATCTGAATAAATTGCTCAATATGACGGAGCAATTAGAAGAACGATATTTATTGCCGGAAATCATGCAAGTGCCGGAAAGGGCTGATGAACAGGTTTTTTACCAGATTATGAAAATGGCTGAAAAATCTATGTTGGAACGGATTGGCGAAGTACAGAGGGAACGCAGGGAATATAAAGAATACATTGAACAATGGATACACGAAGTAAAAACACCAATTACAGCGATGAAGCTGCTGTGTGAGAATAACCGTTCTCCCTTTTCCAGAGAGGTATTGGCAGAGTTAGAGAATATCAACCAATATACAGAACAGGCACTTTACTATGCCCGGAGTGAACACGCTGAAAAAGACTATTCTGTCCGTGAAGTCAATTTATGCGATGTTGTGCATAGTGCAATCGCAGATAATAAGTATCTTTTGCGTCAAAGCAATATGTCAATTCAGATAGACGATATAGAAACAAAAGTTTATACCGATGAAAAATGGGTGCGGTTCATCTTAAATCAGATTATCGGTAATGCAATCAAATACCATGCAGAGCAGCCTATTTTGCACTTTGGGGCAACAAAAACGAATGACAAGATTGTGCTATCTATCAGCGATAATGGGATAGGTATTCCTAAAAGTGATTTACCCCGTATTTTTGAAAAAGGATTTACAGGTCAGAATGGGCGAACCGGGAAAAATTCTACTGGAATTGGCTTATATCTTTGCAAGCGTCTATGTGATAAACTGGGAATAGGGCTTACTGCTTATTCCGAAAACAGAGGAACAACGATTTCACTTATCTTTCAAATGAATGATTTTATTATCGGAGTGCAGGGCTGACAGGTTCTGCACTTCTTACATTTTTGTAAGAACTGTGTAAGAAAACTTGATACAAAAAATGAGATACTCCATTTACAATAAAGATATGGAACAGTTAAGGAGGTTTATCAGATGAATACGATTTTGAAACTGGAACATATCCAGAAATATTATGGCAATGAAGGGAATATTACCAAAGCCATTAAAGACATTAGCTTTTCTGTGGAAGCTGGGGAATTTCTCGGAATTATGGGTGCGTCCGGTTCTGGAAAGACAACGCTGCTCAACTGTATTTCTACGATTGATACCGTAAGTGCAGGGCATATTTTTTTAGATGGAACAGATATAACGGAAATCAAACCAAAATCCCTTGCCCGTTTTCGCAGGGAGAATTTAGGGTTTATATTTCAAGACTTCAATTTGCTGGACACATTGACGATTTCAGAAAATATTGCACTGGCATTAGCAATCAACAAAGTCCCTGCCGGGAGCGTAGAATCCCGCATTTTGGATATAGCCGGAAAGCTGAATATCAGCGATATTCTAAACAAATATCCTTATCAGGTATCCGGCGGACAAAAACAGCGTTGTGCTTGTGCAAGAGCAATTATCAACAACCCGAAGCTCTTACTGGCAGATGAGCCGACAGGGGCATTAGACAGCCATTCCTCACAAATGTTGCTGTCTACCATTCAAAGTATCAATGAACAGCTTAGGGCGACAATTCTTATGGTAACTCATGACGCTTTTACCGCCAGCTATGCCAACCGTATTCTTTTTTTGAAAGACGGAGAAATCTTTATGGAACTGCGCAAGGGCAACGACAGCAGAAGTGCTTTTTTTGATAAAATTCTGAATGTCCTTACCATGATCGGAGGGGGACAGAGCCATGTATGCTAAACTTGTTTTCAGAAATGCAAAACGGTCTGTAAAAGACTATCTGGTCTACATTGTCACAATGACAATCTGTGTTACCTTGTTTTATGCGTTCTTGTCTATTTCCAGTAGTTATTATAGCCCGGATATAGGCAGCGAGTATGATTTTACTCTGTTAAGTGACGGAATGAAAATTGCAATCTGCATGATAACATTGCTGTTGTTATTTTTGATACGGTTCGTCAATCATTATATGCTAAGACGGAAGCAAAAAGAGTTTGCTGTCCAGTCCATTATGGGAATGGAACAAAAAACTATTGGCAGGATTTTCTTTGCAGAAACACTGATTATGGGTATGTTTTCCATTTTGATTGGTATTTTTTGCGGTGTATTTTGCTCTCAATTCATTACCGCAATGCTCCTTACTGCTTATGGAAAGCCTTATGAAATCTCATGGACATTGTTCCCGGACACCGTTTTGCTGACAGTGATATTTTTTGTGGTAAGTTTTTTTGTGGTAGGAGTTTTCAATACACGCACAATCAAAAAAACAAAAATTATTGATATGCTTTCCGCAGAGAAAGAGAACGAACCAGAGCTAAAAAAGAGCCGCTTCATTTCTGTTGTAGTAGTCCTCTTTGAAGTATTTACCGTATGGGGATTGATTACAGGAATACAAAAGGTCTGGTTTTATTATGACACCCGCTTTGCGTTTCCGGTGCAGCTTATGTTTTGGGGAAATATTCTTTTTCCGCTGCTTACTTTGCTGTGGTCGATATTTTGCATAATTAGAAAGAAAAAAAGAGAATGTTTCATTGCCGGTTTGCTGATATGTTCTGTATTGAATGCTTTTACAGCAGCCAGCGTTGCAGCATTAACAAATAAATATTATCTGACTTTTGGTGGTGGAACGCTCAATCAATATCTGCTTTTTGTTGTGATTGACTTACTTTTCTTCATTTGTGCCTTCATTTATCTTACCAGTGGTTTGATTGTAGCATGGAAAGTAAAATCGCCGGAACATAGATACAAGGGAGAAAACCTGTTCTTTTTCGGGCAAATTATATCAAAACTAAATACAACCAGCAAAACAATGACGCTGATTTGTATAACCCTTGTCCTTGCAATCTTCATGTTTATTGCCGCCCCTATTTTGACGGGCTGGGCTTCAGGTTATTTGGATATGCGCTCTATGTATGATGTGCAGGTATATTCAAGATATAATGACGTATATGAAGAAGAAAATCTGCCGCAAGACAGTTATGAAATCATTACTGAGTTTCTGACAGAACACAAAATAGATACAGTTTATGATTGCACGTTCAATCTATATCTGCCAGAGAAAGACGATTTTCACAACAGACAGAAATATGATTTTCCGATTGTAGCAATTTCTTTGAGTGATTATAACACTATACGGGAAATGCTGGGTTACGAACAGATTTCTCTGGAGGAAGATGAATTTACAACACAATGGAAAGCAATCGCCACCGAGGAAGAACGGGATAGCTTTTTGAAAGAACACACCAGCATTATGACAGACGCAGGAGAATTGACTCTTTCCGGGCAGTCCTATTATGAGGATCCGATTGGAGAAACAGCGTACAATTCCTATACAAATGTATTGTATGTACTTCCAGACAATATTTGTGAAAAGCTGTTGCCAGTAATAAAAAACCGATATATTACAACAACGGAAAATATCTCCTATGAAAATGCAAGGAAACTGGAAAAACTTTTTACAGAGAAATATCCCGAGCAGGCAGAAACCGGGGCTATTTATGGCGTGCGTTTTAGCACACTGCAAATCAATAGTTCCATAGCAAATAACTTTATTTTACAGACTGCAATGATTTATGGTGCTGTCGTACTGATGGTTATATGTCTTACCGTACTTTCTTTGCAACAACTCTTAGACGCAGGACAATATAAATATCGCTTCTCTGTACTCCGAAAATTGGGGGCGGAAGAAAAGCATATCGGAAAACTTATCTTGCAACAATTAAGTGTTTGGTTTGGGCTTCCAATTATCACAGCAATCATTGTAGCTGCTGTTGTAATAGCTTACTTTATCCAAACCATATCAGCAGAAATTTCAGCCTATATTGGGTTTAGTACATTGATGTTACAAATAGGGGCAACAATGGGGATTTTGGCAATTTTATTGATTTGTTACTTCATAAGTACATGGATTATTTTTAGGCGCTCTGTTAATCCATAGAAAATATGTAATTATTGCATTTCGCACATTCTTTAAAGAGGGATAGCACTCTTAATGAACACTATCCCTCTTTCACTTAATAAAGTTCTAATGAATCTTCTGCATCCACCCACATCTGTAAATTGCCCTCAAGATATAATCTTGCATATTCCAAAGGCTCATCCACAGCTAATGAAGTAAGTGCACATTCTGATCCATATGTGGTTTTTAAATCTTTTTCAGCTTCCCAGCAGTCAATGCGAAGCATATATCCAGCACTTGTGTAAACATCAATACTATCGTGATTTATGTTGTATTCTGCATAAATTGTTCTCATCGTATCTTATCTCCATTTTCTTTTGATAATCA
>ENA-OZLH01001129-OZLH01001129.1-human-gut-metagenome-genome-assembly--contig:-NODE-1129-length-13332-cov-6.272727_pt1 | contig 13332 bp, 9 predicted proteins | sample MGYA00244832_ERZ653776 | MGnify/ENA primary metagenome ERZ653776 (study PRJEB26926, sample SAMN06165218) | human gut metagenome | biome: ENVO:00009003; feature: ENVO:2100002; material: ENVO:00002003...
AAATGCAACGTGTTTTTGCGCATTTTTCAGCATTTTTTAATAATTGCACAATTTCTGTGTGATTGTCGGTTTCCCTCTGCGTATTACTTTGACAGTCTGCATTTGCCTTGCATCCGCATCGAAAGCCGAAAAAACGGTGAAAACGCAAGGAGTCGGGACTTCCCGGCTTCTTACGTTTTCACGCGCTGTTTACTTATTTAATATGTCCATAAATTCCTCGCCTGTTATGGTTTCCTTTTCATACAGGAACCGTGCAAGCTCATCGAGCTTATCGCGGTTATCGGTGAGTATCTTTATCGCCTTATCGTGCTGCTTTTTTATAAGCGCGACCACCTGACGGTCGATCTCGGCCTGAGTATCGGCAGAGCATGCAAGCGATGTGTCGCCGCCGAGATACTGGTTATTTACCGTTTCCATTGCGACCATGTCGAAATCATCACTCATGCCGTAGCGCGTTATCATAGCTCTGGCAAGCTTTGTCGCCTGCTCGATATCGTTGGATGCGCCCGTCGTTACTGAGCCGAACACGACCTCCTCGGCTGCACGGCCACCTGTGAAGGTAGCTATTTTGTTTTCTATCTCAGCCTTGCTCATGAGATAGTGGTTGCCCTCTTCGACCTGCATGGTGTAGCCCAGCGCGCCGGAGGTGCGCGGAACGATGGTGATCTTCTGCACGGGCGCGGAATTTGTCTGCTTTGCGGCGACAAGGGCATGGCCTATCTCGTGATATGCAACTATGTGCTTTTCGTGGTCGGTCATAATAGCATTTTTCTTCTGGTAGCCGGCTATGACGACCTCGATGCTCTCCTCAAGGTCTGCCTGAGTCGCAAAGCGCCGTCCGTCGCGCACGGCGCGCAGAGCCGCTTCATTGACGATATTTGCAAGCTCGGCGCCCGATGCGCCGGAGGCCATGCGCGCGATCTTGTTAAAGTCAACGTCCTCGGCTATTCTTATCTTTTTGGCGTGGACCTTGAGTATCTCCTCCCTGCCCTTGAGGTCGGGAAGCTCAACCGGAACGCGGCGGTCAAAGCGGCCTGGGCGCGTAAGCGCCGGGTCAAGCGACTCGGGGCGGTTTGTTGCGGCAAGGATTATTACGCCGTTATTGCCCTCAAAGCCGTCCATTTCGGTCAAAAGTTGGTTCAATGTCTGCTCGCGCTCGTCGTTTCCTCCGAGCTGACCGTCACGCTTTTTGCCGATAGCGTCGATCTCGTCGATGAAAACTATGCAGGGTGCCTTTTCCTTTGCCTGTTTGAACAGATCGCGCACCTTGCTTGCACCCATACCGACGAACATCTCGACAAACTCAGAGCCGGACATTGAGAAGAACGGAACATCCGCTTCGCCGGCGACGGCCTTTGCGAGCATGGTTTTACCCGTTCCCGGAGGGCCGACAAGCAGTATACCTTTTGGCATCGATGCACCGATCTCGCGGTATTTGCCGGGATCGTGCAGATAGTCAACTATCTCGGAGAGATTTTCCTTTGCCTCGTCTTCACCTGCGACATCGGCAAATTTAATGCCTTCCGCAGATTTTACATAGACCCTGGCGTTGGACTTTCCCATGTTGAACATCATGGAGTTCCCACCGCCCATCTTTTCCATCATCTTGCGTGACATAAACTGCCCGAGAGCGACAAACAGTATGATCGGCAGCACCCACGCAAGGATGCTCACCAATGCCGAGGTCTGCTCGATCTCCTCGCCGGTGGTGGAAACATTGGCCTCAAGCAGATGCGAAACGAGGTCGTTATCAGGCAGCATGGCAGTCTTGTAAATTTTTCTGTTGTCATTTCCCTGGAAAAGAATGCGGTTGTTCTGCTCTTGGATCTCAACTGTGCTGACCTCGCCGTTATCTACCATATTGATAAAAGTGTTGTAGTCAACTTCCTTGATCTGATGCTCGCTTATCCACGGCATTGCGACAAAATTGAACACCAGCAAAAGGATGAGCACTATCGTATAGTAATACATCAGCGGCTTTTTGGGGGATTTAACTTCGTTCATGTATTTTACTCCCATCAAAATATATATTGTGTATAGTTTAACACCGCAGGCAGCAATATTTCACGAAATTTTTGTTAATAGTTTTATGCATTAGCATACGCTATTTGATTATTTGTTCGTTATCCTGAGCATTCTGTATCCGATGCCGACATGCGTCTGGATATACTGAACGCCGTTTGAGTTTTTTTCAAGCTTTCGGCGCAATGTTGCCATGTAAACGCGAAGCGACGATACGTCAGACGCAGTGGGGCTTCCCCATACCTCTTTTAAAATGTAATTGTGCGTGAGCACCTTGCCGGTGTTTTTCGCAAGAAGACACAGGAGCTTGTACTCTATCGGGGTCAGGTGTATTTCGGCGTCGGATATATACACGCAGCCGGCCGAATAGTCGATACGCATATCGCCGTTTTCGTATGTGCTGGACTCCTCGCCGAGCCTGTCACCGTCGTACCGGACACGTCTGAGCGCAACGCGCAGGCGCGCAAGCAGCTCATCGACGGAAAACGGCTTTGTCAGATAATCGTCCGCTCCGGCATCGAGCGCCGAGACCTTGTCAAAATCCTCGCTGCGCGCCGAGACCACAATGATCGGCATATTGCTCCACGAACGGATCTTTTTTATTATCTCAACTCCGTCCATATCCGGCAGACCGAGGTCAAGCAGAACAACATCCGGCTTGCACGATAATGCCTCCATAACGGCACCCGCTCCGGTAGCTGCGCGCTTATAGGCGTAGTCCTGCGTTTCAAGCGTTGCCGAGATAAGATTAGCAACGGCATTATCATCCTCAACTATAAGTATCTGCGGTTTATTCATCAGGCTGCACCTCCGCCCTTTTCAAATCGAATGTAAACACCGCGCCGTGCGGCGTGTTATCTGAAACCTCTATGCTGCCGCCGTGCGCTTCAACAATGCTTTTGCACAGCGCAAGCCCGAGGCCGAGGCCGCGTCTTGCGTCGCTGCTTGCTTTGTTTCCTGTGTAAAACATATCAAATATCTTTTCTTTTGCCTCGTCACTTATGCCGTTTCCGTCGTCGGCAACACTTATGAGCACTCTGTCATCCCGTGCCGACGCTTCAAGGCAGATATGTGAGCCTCGAGGCGTGTATTTCACGGCGTTGTTAATAAGGTTAATTACAACCTGCACTATGAGCCTTGCGTCCATATATGCCATGAGCAGCTCATCGTCAAGCTTAAGCTCCAGCTCATGCTCCGACAGCAGCCTGTCCGAATGCGAAACGGCCTCGCGGAAGATATCGTCCAGAAGCTCCGGCTGCATGTTTTCAATTCTGCTGCCGCCCTCCATGCGCGTTATAGAAAGAAGGTTTTCAACAAGGTCTATGAGCCAGTGCGCATCGTCGTACACCGAAACATACATCTGTCTGCGCTTTTCCTCGGGAAGCTCGTTTTCCATAAGCAGCGCCGCAGTGCCGGATATATTCGTCAGCGGCGTGCGCAGATCGTGAGATATGGCACGCAGAAGGTTTGACCGTAGCTCCTCGGCTCTGGCTTTTTCTTCGATCCTGCGCTTTTCGATGCGGTTATACTCATTTTCAAGCACAAGGCCGCACTCGTCAAGTATCGCAACAGTCAATGTCTTTTCAAAGCTTTCAAGCATCGGGGAGGCTTTCATTGCTACACCTGCAACGGCAAACACTCTGCCGTTTGCGTGGATGGCCATGTAAATTCCGTTTGATTTCTGCCGCGTATCCGTTCCGTTTCCGGCGCGGCGGTCGTTCTCTAACACCCACCGTGCGCTGTCGCGATCATACTGCGTAAGATAATCGTCAAAGCCGGCGTTTTCGTTCACGGGAAACAGCATCGGCTCGCTCAAATCGCCGTTTTCAACGGGGTATATCAGAACGCTGCGCTCGAGCAGCTTGACAAGCTGCCCGGCAGTCACCGTAAGTATTTGCTCTGTGCCGATCGCCTGCTGAAGCTTCTGGCTTGTTTCGAGAAGTATTTCGGTTCTGTAGACTCTGAGCGCCGTCTGATGCGTCTGGCGCTTTATTCTTGCCGTTATAGACGATATAAAAAACGCCGCTGCAAACATGACGATGAACGTCATAATATGGCTCGGGTCCGAAAACAGCGAAAAATACGGTTCCGTGAAAAAGAAGTTGCATATCAGGACCGAGAGTATTGACGCGGCAAGACTGTAGCTGCGTCCGGCGGTGAGCATGGCAATGCCGAGAACGCCGATTATATAAATGACTATAACGTTTGCCGTAGAAAATCCAAGATCGGAGAACAAATAGCCTATGCCTGTGCAGAAAGCAAGCATAACGGCGGTTATAAGCGCATCGCGAAGACTGAGCCGCTCCTGACTGCGTGCCGAGCCGCGCGGCGTATCCGAGGTCTCGCTTTTGTCGGGGATTATATATATGTCTATATCGGACGCAAGCTCACCCAAGCGATCGACTATGCTCTTTTTTGAAAAAAAGCCGCGCTTACCCGGGCTTCGTCCTATCACTATCTTTGTTGAGCCTGAAACGCGCGCATACTCGGCTATGACTGCCGCGGCATCATCTCCGTAAAGCGTTCTGATCTGTGCTCCGAGCTGCTTTGCAAGGCGAATATTTTCCGCAAGGCGGCTGTCAGGCTCGGCAGCATAATTTGCAGGCTCAACAAAAAGCGCCGTGAGCGTTCCGTGGAATGCCTCGGCTATTTTGGCTGCCGCTCTGACGACACGCGCATTCGTCGGCGAACCGGACAGGCATACAAGTATTTTTTCCTCGCGCTGCATTCTTCCACCTCATTTCTGCCGCAATTATAGCATATTAAACGGTGCCAGAAAACCGTTTTCCCATTTTTAGTCTGTGTTTTAATGAAACTTTAATGTTTTGGGCGATCCTCTAATCCCATTATAATGCCGCCGGTGCTATAGTCTAATCGGTATTATAGTCTAATCATAAAAAGATCAAACGAGGCGCGATTTATGAAAATCATTATAGTCGGCTGCGGTAAAATTGGCCAAAGCATTCTGCAAAGCCTTATAAGCGAGGGACATGAGATCGTTGTTGTTGACTCCAACCGTGAGGTCATAGACAGTGTCAGCACAAACTACGATGTCATGGGCATATGCGCCGCCGGCACGCATTTTAAAACTCTGTCGGACGCAGGCGCCGACAGCGCCGAGCTTTTCATCGCGGCAACAGGCTCGGACGAGATAAACATGCTCAGCTGCTTTCTTGCAAAGCGCATGGGTGCAAAGCACACCGTTGCGCGCATACGCGGCAGCGAATACACAAGCGAAAACCTTGACTTTATTAAGAATCAGCTTGAGCTTTCGATGGTCATCAATCCCGAAAGACTTACGGCAAAGGCCATATATAACATTCTAAAGTTTCCGTCTGCCGTAAAATCCGAGAGCTTTACGCGAAGCCGCTTTGAGATGGCCGAAATGAGCGTCAAGCCCGGCTCTGCGCTCGATGGAGTTGAGCTTTCGGCGCTGAGAGCAAAAAGCGGGGCATCATTTCTTGTGTGCGCAGTGCTGCGTGACAAGACCGCGTACATTCCTCGCGGAAGCTTTGTTCTGCGTGCAGGAGATAAGCTCGGCCTTATAGCCGCGCCCGAGGATATGCAGAAGCTGCTCGGCAACATGGGCATACTGCAAAAGCGCACAAAGCATGTGATGCTGCTCGGTGCAAGCCGCATAGCGGAATATTTGAGCGATGAGCTTATCCGCAGCGGAAACGGCGTAAAAATAATCGAAAAGGATGCAAAGCGCTGCGATGATATATCCGCCGCACTCGGCGGCAGCGCTGTTGTCATTCACGGCGACGGCTCGCAGCACGAGCTTCTCGATGAGGAGGGGCTTGACGGCGCCGATGCTTTCGTGGCACTCACCGGAATGGACGAGGAAAACCTGCTGCTTTCGTACTACGCACTCGACCGCGGCGTGCCGAAGGTCATCGCCAAGCTCAATCAGGACGCCTACCATGAGCTTTCGGAGCATCTGGGCGTTGAATGCACCGTGTCACCGAAGCACATAACCGCTGACGTTCTTTTAAGATACGCCCGCGCGCTGCAAAACTCCATGGGCAGCAGGGTCGAAACGCTCTACAGCCTCATGAACGGCAAGGTCGAGGCGCTTGAGTTTATCGTTTCTCCGGATTTCGGCTACACGGGCATTCCCGTAAAACAGCTTGACCTCAAGCCCGACATTCTGCTGGCAGGAATAATCCGCGGCGGCAAAAACATCATCCCCTGCGGCGACGACGTTATATTGCCAGACGACCGCGTGATAATAATAGCCGCCGGCAGAAAACTGTACGATCTTTCGGATGTGATAGCAAAATGAAGATAAAGCTTGTTTTTCACACAGTAGGAAGAGTGCTTCTTCTGGAAGCCGTGCTTATGCTGCTTCCGCTTGCCGTTTCGCTGATCTACGGCGAAAGCTGCGCACTTTCTTTTGTGATATCGGCTGCTGCGGCTGCCGCTGTGGGAGCCGCCCTCAAGTTTTTCTGCCGCAGTGACAGCAAAAATCTGTACACTCGCGACGGGCTTGCGATAGTGGCTCTGTCATGGATCGGAATATCGCTGTTCGGCGCTCTGCCGTTTGTCATAAGCGGCAGTATACCGTCGTTTATAGATGCGTTTTTTGAAACCGTTTCCGGCTTTACGACAACGGGCGCATCTATCCTCACGGATGTTGAAGCGCTCAGCCACGGTCTGTTGTTCTGGCGCAGCTTCACGCATTGGGTCGGCGGCATGGGTGTGCTTGTGTTCATAATGGCCGTCATGGAAAAAACGCCCGAGCGCTCGGTGAACATTCTTCGCGCTGAAATGCCGGGGCACAATGTGGATAAGCTCACTCCCAGGGCAAGCGGAACGGCAAAGATCCTGTATTACATATACCTTGCCCTTACCGTGCTCGAGACCGTACTCCTTTTGTGCGGCGGCATGCCGCTGTTTGACAGCATTGTTCACGCGCTCGGCACAGCCGGCACGGGAGGCTTCGGAATAAAGGCCGACAGCATCGCATCGTACTCACACTTCTGTCAATGGGTGATAACCGTGTTTATGCTGCTGTTTGGCGTGAGCTTTAACATGTACTATCTGCTGCTTATCAAAAGATGGCGCGAGGTGCTCAAATCAAACGAGCTTAAATGCTACCTGGGCATAAGCCTTGCAGCAATGATAATCATCGTGCTGAGCATCATGCCCCTGTACGGCAGCATCGCCGACGCAGTCAGGCTTTCCGCTTTTCAGGTATCCTCCATCGTCACGACGACAGGCTACGCCACCGCGGATTTTGATGCCTGGCCGAGTCTTGCCAAGGCCGTTTTGCTCATTCTCATGTTCTTCGGCGGCTGCATGGGTTCAACGGCAGGCGGTCTTAAAATGAGCCGCGTTACAGTGCTTGCGCAGATAGCGCGCAACGACCTGCGTCACGCTCTGCGTCCGCGCGAGGTAAGCACAGTCATTTTAAACGGCCGACGCGTTGACGCACAGGGCGAAAGGCAGATTCTTTCTTACTTTGCACTGTATATTGCGGTTATCGGAGCCGTGTTTTTGCTCATAAGCTTTGAGCCGTTCGGGATAGAGACCAATTTCTCGGCTACCGTGAGCTGCGTGAACAACATTGGCCCCGGCTTCGGGCAAGTCGGCCCGAGCCTGAGTTATGCCGATTATTCGGCGTTTTCAAAGCTTGTTCTGTCATTTGCCATGCTTCTCGGCAGGCTTGAGATATACCCCCTGCTTCTGCTGCTGTCGCCGCAGCTTTGGACCAAGAGATGAGGTGCCGTTATGGACATTGAAAGTGTTGTTCTTGTTATATCAGTCATACTGCTGTTTGTTATAGGCTATGTTGCAGTGGGCGTGCTAATCCCCGATCCGAGGAAGATCAGAAAGCGCAGAAACAGACGCAGAAAGTAAAAAACACACCGCACGGAAAATGAACCGTGCGGTGTTTGCATATTAATTATAATAAAATATCAGATCCTGCTGTTTATCCAAGCGAGGATATCGGCATAGACTTCAGCCTTGTTTATCTCGTTGAGCATTTCGTGGCGGCCGTCCTTATACAGCTTTATGGAAACGTCCTTCATGCCGGCTTTTTTGAAGTTTTCATACGCAAGCTTTACGCCCTTGCCGCATTCCCCGACGGGATCCTTATCGCCGGACATAAAGTAAACCGGCATATCCTTCTTCATCGACTTGAGATTGTTGACGTTTGTAATGAACATAACTCCGGTCATCATATCCCTGAACAGGCTGCATGTCGGTATAAAGCCGCAAAGCGGATCGGCAATGTATTTATCAACAACGTCAGTGTCGCGCGTGAGCCAATCATACTCGGTGCGCGGATTTTCATATATCTTATTATAGCTTCCGAAGGCGAGGTTATTGAGGAACTTGCTGTAATGATGCGCGCCCTTGAGAGCCGTGACGAGATTTCCCATGAAAAGGCCGCCGTTTACGAGTGCTGCGCCCTGATTGCCAGTGCCGCTTATTATCGCAGCGTCAAAGCCGCCGGGATAGCGGATAAGATGCGTGCGCGCCATGAAGCTGCCCATGCTGTGTCCGAACAGGACAAACGGAACGTTCGGATAGGTCTGCTTCATTGCAAGACGAAGTATCTCCTCGTCCTTTATGATATAATCCCAACCGTTTTTCTCGGCGAAAAAGCCCATCTGCTCGGGCTTTTCAATGCTCTGACCGTGGCCGAGATGGTCTGTACCGACGGCAACGAAACCGTTAGACGCAAGAAACGCCATAAAATCATCATAGCGGCTTATGTGCTCGGCAATACCGTGCATTATCTGCACGACCGCTCGCACCTGCCCGTCGGGAACACATCTGCGAACATGGATGCGGTTTTTGCCCGTGCTTGAATTAAAATAAAAATCATTGAAACTAGGCATGGAAAACGACCTCCGTATATGTTATTATATGAATTATAGCATACTTGCAGCAAAATGCAACGGAATTAGCAAAATCAGTATGGAGGTAATCATATGAACGGTTATGTTGTCGCACTCGATCAGGGAACGACCAGCTCAAGAGCGATAATTTTTGATGCAAAGGGTAAGCCTGTAACTATAGCGCAGTATCCTTTTCCACAGATATATCCCAAGCCCGGCTGGGTCGAACACGACCCGATGGTGATACTGGAAACTCAGCTGCGCGCCCTCGCCGAGGCGTTTGAAAAAAGCGAGCTTTCCCCTACGGACATAGCCGGCATAGGCATAACAAACCAGCGTGAGACTACGATCGTTTGGGATAAAAACACAGGCAAGCCCGTGTATAACGCCATCGTCTGGCAGTGCAGGCGCACGGCTCCTATCTGCGATAAGCTCGCGGCCGACGGCATCGGCGACTATGTCCGCGACAAAACCGGCCTTCTCATAGACGCATATTTTTCAGGCACGAAAATAAAGTGGATACTCGACAACGTCGAGGGTGCGCGCGAGCGCGCCGAGCGCGGCGAGCTGCTGTTCGGCAACGTTGATTCGTGGCTTATCTGGAACCTCACCGGCGGCAAGGCGCATGTTTCCGACTACTCCAACTGCTCGCGCACGATGCTGTTTGACATAAACGAGCTCAAATGGGACGAGATCCTTTGCGAAAAGCTCGGCATCCCCATGTCGATGCTCCCGACGCCCGTACCGTCCTCGATGATCTACGGCAAGGTCGCACCCGGAATAACCGGGCTTGAGATGCTTGCAGGCGTTCCCGTTTGCGGCAGCGCAGGCGACCAGGCGGCAGCGCTCATCGGCCAGGGCTGCATCGAAAAGGGTCAGGCCAAGAACACCTACGGAACAGGCTGCTTTACTCTCCTTAACACCGGAAGCCAGTCCGTTCGCAGCGCAAGCGGCCTTGTTACGAGCGTTGCCTGGTCGATCGGCGGCAAAACCACCTATGCGCTTGAGGGCAGCGTATTCAACGCCGGCAGCTCCATTCAGTGGCTGCGCGACGAGGTCGGGCTTTTGAGCACAAGCTCCGAGTGCGAAACGCTTGCCACCTCCGTTCCCGATAACGGCGGCGTGTATCTCGTTTCGGCGTTCACCGGTCTTGGCGCACCGCGCTGGGATATGTACGCGCGCGGTGCGATAGTCGGCCTGACTCGAGGCTCAACTAAGGCGCATATCGTCCGCGCGGCACTCGAGGGGATCGCCTATCAGGTCAAGGATCTGCTAGACGCAATGGAGAAAGACGCCGGCGAACCGCTGAGTGTTCTGCGCGTTGACGGCGGCGCATCTGTAAACAATTTTATGATGCAGTTCCAGTCGGATATTCTCCGCAAGCCCATTGACCGCCCCAAAATGGTCGAGACTACGGCATTCGGCGCGGCATTTCTTGCAGGACTTGCAGTCGGCGTGTGGAAGGACATCGGCGACATTGCCGATATCCGCGAATCTGACCGTGTGTTTACGCCCCAGATGGAGGCCGAGGAAGCGACCGCGCTGCACAAAAAGTGGCTGCGCGCAGTTGAAAGAGCAGCAAAGTGGGAAGAATAATGGAACAGGTATTAGTTGTAGAGCGCAAAAAAATCGAACAATACATATCCGGCAGAAACGGCCTTATAACCGATCACCCCAATGAGCTCTTTGAGATCATAAAAGCCGAGCATGAGTTCATGCCGCGTCCCGAGGCCGAGCAGCGTCCGGACTATAAGCAGATAATCCCCTACGTTATACTGCGCCGCGGCGATGAAGTTTTCGTCACGCGCAGGCTCAACAAGGGCGGAGAGGCGCGCCTGCACGGCAAAATTTCTATCGGCATCGGCGGACATATAAACCCCGTTGACGAGCAGGGCGATCTTCTCATGCGTGGTCTTTGGCGCGAGATCCATGAGGAGGTCGAGCTTGACAAGCACGGCGAGCTTAGCCCCTGCGGATTTATAAACGACGACTCGAACGCCGTCGGCAGCGTTCACCTCGGCGCATGCTTTACCCTCCCCGTCGAGGGCGAGGTCTCCGTTAAGGAGACCGAAAAGCTCGAGGGTCTGTGGATGACCAAGGCCGAGCTGAAAGATAATTACGACAGTATGGAAACATGGACGCAGATCGCACTGGAGGTGCTGTGATATGAAGATATTCAAACCGGCGGATATAATGCTGCCGAGCTGTGACATGCATCGCTGGAGCGTCGTTGCCTGCGATCAGTTCACATCCGAGCCGGAATACTGGCAGCAGGTGCGCAGCATAGTCGGCGATGCTCCGTCAACGCTTCATATGATGCTGCCCGAGGCCGAGCTTGGCTTAAAGGACCCCGAAGCCGAAAGCGTTAAGATAAACGCAGCGATGCAGCGCTATATCGACGAGGGCGTTTTCAAAACATACCGCAACAGCTATATTTACCTTGAGCGCACGCTCAAAAGCGGTGCGGTGCGCCGCGGCATAATGGGCATGTTCGATCTTGAGGCCTATGACTGGGCCGAGGGAACGCACAGCCCGATACGCGCAACAGAGCACACCGTTGAGGATAGACTGCCGCCGCGCATCCGCATCCGCCGGAACGCTCCGCTTGAGATGCCGCACATCATGATATTCATGGATGATGCGGATAACATCGTTTTTTCCTCCGTCACGAAAGGCGAAAAGGTCTATGACTTTGAGCTGATGCAGGACGGCGGCAGCATCACCGGCTGGCTCGTAGCCGACACCGAAAAGCTTGCAAAGGCTGCCGAAAAGCTCGGCGACGAAGCCGTTTTGCAGCGCAAGTACGGCTCGGCGGATAACGCGATAGTCTTTGCCATGGGCGACGGAAATCACAGCCTTGCCGCCGCAAAGCGGCACTGGGAAGAGGTCAAAAAAACGCTGCCGGAGTCGGAGCACGAAACCGCCCCGGCGCGCTATGCGCTTGCCGAGCTTGTTAACATCCACGATGCGGCAATTACCTTTGAGCCTATACACAAGGTCGTGTTCGACACGGAGCCGGAGACCTTTTTTGCCGAGGCCAAGGCCTTTTTCGCCGATAATATCGGCGAAGGCCGGAGCATTGATCTTGTCACCGGCGAGGGCATCGAGCGGCTTAATATATCGGGGCTTACGATCGGCGAGCTTATCGGAAAATGCGAGGACTTCTGCAAGGCATTCACCGAGCGCCACGGCGGATATATCGACTATATCCACGGCGACTGCGAGTGCGTTGAAATGTCGCAGCGCTTCGGCTGCGCCGGCATTCTCCTGCCGCGCATGGAAAAATCGGAGCTGTTTTCATCCGTCATGAAAAGCGGCCCGTTCCCGAAGAAAAGCTTTTCCATCGGCCACGGCAACGATAAGCGCTACTACCTTGAGTGCCGCGAAATCAGGTAATTTGCCCTTGTAATGGGCAAGGAATTGTGGTAAAATAATTGCCGTTAATTCGCAATAATACTATTAGAGGAGCTGTTTTATATGTCCGGACATTCCAAATGGCATAATATACAGAAAACTAAGGGCGCAGCCGACGCAAAGCGTGCGCAGGCTTTCACAAAGATCGCCCGTGAAATGATCGTTGCCGTTAAAGAGGGCGGCAGCGGCGATCCCAACAACAACTCGCGTCTGGCCGCGGTAATAACCAAGGCGAAGGCCGCGAACATGCCCAACGATAACATAAAGCGCACGATCGACAAGGCGCTGGGCGCCGGCAACACCGATAACTATGAGAAGATCGTCTATGAAGGCTACGGCCCCTCCGGCGTTGCAGTCATTGTCGAGACCATGACCGATAACCGCAACCGCACGGCGGGCGAGATCCGCCACTACTTCGATAAGTACGGCGGAAACATGGGCGCTGCAAACTGCGTTTCCTGGTCGTTCGATAAGAAGGGCGTCATCGTCATCGACAACGAGGATGAAGAGCTTGACGAGGACGATGTGATGATGGAAGTTCTCGATGCCGGCGCTGACGATTTCGAGCCCGACGGCGAGACCTTCGTGCTCGAGGATACCTTCTCGGAGGACGAGTTTGCTGCCATCACGAGCCAGGTCACCAATGCCGAGGGCAAGACCGTCACGAACCACGACTACACGAATTATGTCGTGCCCGCGCGTCAGGCCTACGCCCACCAGACGACGCTGCAGCACCCGGGCGCGCTCATCGGCTTCATCGCGCTGCTGCTGGTCGTGCTCGTCGCCATGGCCACGTTCCGCTCTCCGGCCGTTGCGCTCATGCCTGATGTTACCATCAAGCCGCTGCGCAGTAAGGCGAATGCTGTCATCAACCTCATGGGCACCGGCGGCGGCATCCTCGTGCTGGCCATCGGCATGGGCTTCGCCACGAGCTCCGTGCGCAACTCGCTCATGAGCTACACTGCCTACTTCTCCGTGATTGCGGGGCTCATGGTGCTGTCTCTTATACACATCTCCGAGCCCACGAGACTAGGCATGATCTCGT
>ENA-OZLH01001175-OZLH01001175.1-human-gut-metagenome-genome-assembly--contig:-NODE-1175-length-13004-cov-5.867248_pt1 | contig 13004 bp, 9 predicted proteins | sample MGYA00244832_ERZ653776 | MGnify/ENA primary metagenome ERZ653776 (study PRJEB26926, sample SAMN06165218) | human gut metagenome | biome: ENVO:00009003; feature: ENVO:2100002; material: ENVO:00002003...
TACGAGATCATGCCTAGTCTCGTGGGCTCGGAGATGTGTATAAGAGACAGAGCCCGCAGAGAATGCATTTGCCCGAGTCGCGCAGAATGTATTTGTGCCCGGTGTCTTTCTTCGCAGGCGATTTCTGACCCGCAAAGCGCTCGAATTCAGCATTGTATTTATTCGCATAGTTTATGAGCTTGCACCTGTAATAGTCGAGACAGCCGCATTCAAGGCATCGCGAAGCCTCGCGTCGCGCTTGCTCGTCAGTGAGTCCGAGTGAGACCTCGTCAAAGCTGTGTTTTCGCTCTTCTGCAGGGAGAACGCGCATCCTTTCGCGCGCGATATGTTCTCTGTCCGCAAGGTCGCTCTTGTTTATTTCGCGCTTGACAAGTATCGGCTTTTTGTAGCCGATAATATTGCCGCGAAGATAACTGTCAACAACCGCTACGCTCTTCTGCGCTTCACCTATAGCGGATATGGCTATGTCTGCGCCCTTGTTTGTGGCGTCGCCGATTGCAAAAATGCCGTTTATATTCGTTCTGAATGTGCTCTCGTCTGCGCTTATCGTGCCGCGAGAGGTCTTGTCAAGCTCTTCAAATCCGCTGAGCTCCGGCCTCTGACCGATAGCCATTATTACACTGTCAACTTCAAGAGTTTCGAATTTTCCCTCTATCGGAACCGGCTTTCTTCTGCCGCTCGCGTCGGGTTCGCCGAGCTCCATTATCTGGAGATTTATTCCGCAGACCCTGCCGTCCTGCGTCAATATTTTATCGGGATTTGTGAGAAACCTGAAATCTACGCCCTCTTCCTGTGCCTCATCGATTTCGAGTGCATCTGCGGGCATCTCATCGCGGGTGCGGCGGTATATGATATAAACTTTCTCCGCGCCTAGGCGGACTGCCGTGCGGCAGGCATCCATCGCCGTGTTGCCTCCGCCGCATACGGCTACGCGCTTTCCGATATCAACGGGTGAGCCAAGTATCACGGAACGCAGGAAATCTATTCCGCCGAATACTCCTTCGGCATCCTCGCCGTCAACCCGCATTTTTGTGCTCGACCATGCACCGGGTGCGGCAATTACCGCGTCGTATTCTTGGTTAAGCGTATCAAGAGAAATATCTCTGCCGATTTTTATATTATTTCTGAACTCAACGCCGAGTTTTTCAACGAGCGCCAATTCCTTGTCAAGCACTTCTTTCGGCAGTCTGTATTGCGGTATGCCGTAGCGGAGCATGCCGCCCATCTTCGGCATCATATCGAAAACAGTGACGCCGTGTCCTTTTATCGCAAGATAATATGCCGCCGATATTCCGCCCGGACCGCCGCCTGTAATCGCGACCTTTTTGCCCGTTGATTCAGCAACTTCAGGCATGAATATATTTCCGCTTTCAAGGTCGCGGTCTGCCGCATAAGCCTTGAGCGCGGCTATAGATATAGGCTCTTCAACGAGTCCGCGTCTGCACTTTTTCTCGCACGGATGCGGACATACTCTGCCTATTGATGCGGGCAGGGGAATCCTGCCTTTTATTACCGACAGAGCCTGTGCGTTTCCGCCGTTTGCAATAAGTCCGACATAACCCTGACAGTCGGTGCCCGCTGGACAGGCGAGAGAGCAGGGAGCTTTGCAGTCTCCGGTGTGATCCGAAAGCAGCATTTCGAGCGAAAATCTTCTCGCCCTGTTTATTCTGTCAGATTCTGTTATAATTTCCATTCCGTCGGCGGCTTCAATTGCGCAGGAGCGCATCAGCTTCGGACTGCCCTTGCACTCTACAACGCACATTCCGCATGCGCCGTATGGCTTGACCCGCTCGTCATGGCAGAGAGTCGGAATATCCGCGCCCGCCTTCCTTGCGGCTTCGAGCAGTGTCGAACCTTTCTCGATTTTTACGCTTTTCCCGTCAACGGTCAATGTAATATACTCTTTCATCGTCACACCTCCTTACTTTATAAATATCGCGTCAAAGCGGCACGCAACCTTGCAGCTGCCGCATTTTATGCACTTGCCGCTGTCTATTCTATGTGGCTTTTTTACTTCTCCGGATATCGCGCCGACCGGGCATTTCTTGCTGCACAGCGTGCATCCGCGGCATTTGTCAGAGTCTATGTGATAGCTTATAAGCTCCGGACATTCTCCAGCGGGACAGCGGTGTTCTTTTATGTGAGCCTCGTATTCGTCGCGGAAATATCTGAGCGTGGTGAGCACGGGATTCGGAGCCGTCTGACCGAGTCCGCAGAGCGAGCCGTCCTTTATCTGAGCGCACAGCTCTTCGAGCAGCTCGATATCTCCGTCTCTGCCATTGCCTTGGCATATCCGTTCAAGAGTCTCCCTGAGGCGCATAGTACCGATGCGGCATGGTACGCACTTCCCGCACGACTCGTTTGTTGTGAAATCGAGAAAGAATTTTGCCATGCGCACCATGCAGGTGCTCTCGTCCATAACGACCATTCCGCCCGAGCCCATTATCGCGCCCGTTGCCGAAAGAGCCTTGTAGTCTATAACCGTGTCGGCAAGCCGCGCGGGGATGCATCCGCCGGACGGACCGCCGAGTTGAACGCCCTTGAACTCTTTGCCGCCGCGTATTCCGCCGCCGATATCAAAAATAACATCTCTGAGCGTCTTGCCCATCGGTATTTCAACGAGTCCGCCGCGCTTAATCTTGCCTGTCAGCGCAAAAACTTTCGTACCTTTGCTGGTCTCGGTGCCTATAGCGGCAAACGCCTCTCCGCCGTTGTTGATTATCCATGTTACATTCGCAAATGTCTCAACATTGTTTATGTTCGACGGCTTGCTCATATATCCCGACTGCGCAGGGAACGGCGGCTTGAGGCGCGGCATACCGCGCTGACCCTCAAGGGATTCAATAAGAGCTGTCTCTTCGCCGCAGACGAATGCTCCCGCGCCCGCCTTGATTCTGAATCTGCATGAGAAGTCGGAAGAAAGAATATTTTCGCCTATATAGCCTTTTTCCACAGCCTGTTCAATGGCGTTGCGAAGCCTTTTTATAGCCAGAGGATATTCGGCACGGACATAGACTATTGCTTCTTTTGCGCCTATAGCATACGCCGCGATGAGCATACCTTCTATCAGAGCGTGCGGGTCGCTCTCAATAACAGCTCTGTCCATAAATGCACCAGGATCGCCTTCGTCGGCGTTGCATATCAGATATTTTTCGTCTCCTACGCTCTGCCTTGCGGCGTTCCATTTGAACCATGTCGGGAAGCCTGCGCCTCCGCGCCCGGCGAGCCCAGAAGTTTTTATCTCTTCAATGACCTGCTCGGGTGTCATTGTTTTCAAAACTTTTGAAAGCGCCGTGTATCCACCGTACTTTTCGTAATCTTCAATGCTCTCCGGCTCGGTTATTCCGCACCCGCGCAAGGCTATCCTGGTCTGCTTTTCGAGAAAGCCCTTGTCCTCGTCGGATATAACAAGAGAGCTTATCTGTGACATGTTGCCGCTTTCCGTGAAGCTTATGATTTTATCCACATCATCAGGACTTACTTTAACGAGCCTTGCTGTGAGCGCATCGCCGTTATAGATATCAACAATAGGCTCAAGAAAGCACATTCCGATGCATCCGACTGGGTGAACCGTATAATTTCCGCTGTTCTTCTCGTCGAGCAGTTTATGTATCTTTCCGGCTCCCGCCGATATACCGCAGCTGCCTTCTCCGATTTTAATTTTATACATCGGCATTTGCCTCCTTTGCCTTTTCGGCGATTATTTCTTTGACCCTCTGCGGAGTCAGACTGCCGTAGGTCTCGGAATTTATCATCATAACAGGGGAGAGCGAGCAGCAGCCGAGGCAGGCGACTGTTTTCAGTGTGAAAAGCCCGTCGGACGTTGTCTCTCCGTTATGTATGCCGAGCGTTTCAAACACGGCCTTTTCTATCATCTCGGAGCCGTTGACATGGCACGCCGTACCCTGACAGAGCATTATAAAATACCTGCCGACAGGCGTGAACCGAAACTGCGCGTAGAATGTCGCAACGCCGAAAACGGTCGCCGGAGCAATGCCCATTTCTATTGCCGCATGGCACAGCGCGTCTTCGGGCAGATAGCCGTAAATATCCTGAATCTCCTGCAGGACGGTTATAAGCGAGCCTGAGGTGTTCTTATATTTACTTATGACAGGCTCAATGAGACTTAAATCGCTTGCCTTTGCCGGATTTTTCATATCTTCTCCTCCGTTGACATAGGTTTATTCAATTATACGCTATGAACATAAGCTTTTCAATATCGTGCGGGCACTTATCTGTATGTAAAATCAGGCGGTATTTTTTTGTATATTATGCGCGTTGAAAAAGCGTATGGCTTGTTGTACTATTATATTAAGCACTTCATGAGCTGATGGAAAAAACGTGGCAAATAATCCACAGTTTGCCTGATTTTGTCGGTTGAACAGCATGACAAAATGTGATAAAATGTAGACATAACATACGCGCCAATCGGGCGCGTGCGGCAGAGCCGCAAAAGGGAGATTTGAGTGGTGGAAAAGCTGGTTTCAATTATAATGCCGGCGTATAACTGTGTGGATTATATATCAGAGAGCATAAAATCCGTACAGAATCAGTCTTACCGTAACTGGGAGCTTATCGTTGCCGATGACAATTCCACGGACGGTACAGTTGATGCGGTGCGCAGTATGGCAGCAGACGACAACAGAATACACCTGCTTGAAACCGATATCAATCTCGGTCCCGCAGCGGCGCGCAACAGGGCGATAAATGCGGCGCAGGGCGATTATATCGCATTTCTTGACAGCGACGATATCTGGTATCCGGACAAGCTGAGCCGTCAGATAAGCTTCATGGAGCAAATGGGATATGATTTTACATACACCGCGTATGAAAAAATAAACGAGCGCGGCGAGCATATGGGCGTCGTCGTTTCCGCGCCGAAAAGCGTAAATTATTCTTCAATGCTTTATCAGGGCGACCCAATAGGCAATTTGACTGTTGTCTATAACGCAGAAAAGCTCGGAAAATTCTATGTCCCCGATATAAAAAAGCGCAACGATTTTGCACTTTGGCTTAAAATAATGCACGACTGCGACCGCGCTTACGGACTCGACGAAGTTCTCGCAAGCTACCGCGTCCGCGCCGGATCTATTTCATCCACGCGCAAGAGTAAACTGATAAAATATTATTGGGAGCTTTATCGCGATATTGAAAGGCTCTCAAATATAAAATCCTCCGCCGCAATAGCGTCTCTGGTGTTTTTTAAATCCATAAGACAGACCGATGAAAGAATTCAGAAGGTCAGAAATAATTTCAATTCAAAACAAACATCAAAGCTTGATTTGACAAATATTGAGAAGAATCCTGAAAATGCTGTGAAAATAACGAATGCTTCGGAAGATATAACGTTCGAACGCACGAAGGAAAATAACATTCCTGCGACTGCCGATAACAGCAACGATGCTGAATATGCACAAAAATAATATGCACAAAAATAATATGCACAAAAATAAGAGGAGCTTTTAAAGCTCCTCTTATTATATACGCGAAAGAGCCGGGCCTGCGGGCTGTCAACCACACCCGCAGAGCTCCGACTCCGTCAAAGGCAGCAAATGCTGAAATGCGCTGTTGAAAAGACAATAAACAATAGCTTTTTCACTTAAAAGCGCCCGAAATAATATCAGCTCCGGCTGCCAGTATCATTATGTGTATCCTGCGGCTTAAAATACATAAAAGCCGCAGGGAATTTTTTCTTATTTGCCAGATACCGTGACTCCGTCGAATTCAGCCCATGGCATGAAAGAAAGTCCGTCCGTGGTCTGCTCTTTGGATATCGCGACGATGTTGTTGAGCATGTCGATAATGTTACCGCTTATCATTGTCTCGCTGACTGCACTGCTGACTTTTCCGTTTTCGATAAGAAAACTGTTCTTCGCGACGCCGGAAAAATCTCCGTTTGACGACGGCTGGCCGCCGGAGAAGCGGTTGACTATCAGACCTCTGTCTATTCCGGATATCATCTCTTCGAGCGTCTTGTCGCCGGGGAGAACTTCGAGGTTATTGCCGCCGTTGAGTGCGCGCGGGAACCCGGTCTTGTTCGCTCCGTACTGCGAAAGAATAAAAGTCTTGAGAACGCCGTCAACAATGATGTCCATGTTCTCGGCAGGGTAGCCGTCGGAGGTAAAGCGCTGACCGACTACCGTTTTGTCGTCAAGCGGAACGCTCCTGAGATTCAGATTTTCGCTCGCGACTTTCGTGTTCAGCGCGTCTTTCCAGGGAGATGTGCCGTCAATAAGCACGCCGGATGATGCAAAATTTTCGAGCGCCGTCTGCAAAAGCTCGTTGAAACAGTCGGGGGAATAAATTACCTTGCCGACGAACTTTTCACTCGGCGAGACTGTGTTGAGCTGCTTTTCGCTCTCTTTGAGAAGCTGCCTCTGCATACCTGCGTCCATAAACGGCTTGTCGAGATTGTCAAGCGCGCAGAAATATCCGTTAAATGACGAGGCTTTTTCACCCTCATGTGCGGAGAACATCGTGTTGAACGAGTATTCGCCGTGCTCATATCTGAGGCTTGTTCCGTTGGTGTTCATGTAGAGCTTTTCGCTGTGTTCATAGTCGGAGATAAGCTGCTCGAGAATGACTTTCGGATATTCTTTTTTAGTTTGGCTCATGAATTCCTCTATTCTGTCAAACAGCTTGTTAAGATCGGGCTCAAAAACTCCGGTTTTGTATTCGGCTTTTGCAGTGAAAGGCGCTATCTGCTCGGCTTCATCGGGAACGGAAGATTCCGCCGCGGCGATGCACTGAGCCGCAGCTTCGTCAATCGCTTCTTTTGTCGCCTGATTTATGCTTGTGACGCCTTTTTTGCCGCCCTTTATTGCTTTCATCGAGATGCTCGTGTTGAATGTGGAGCGCATCAGGCTGAATTTTCCGCCGTCAACGTTCAGCTCATCTTTTTTGCTTCTGCCGACGATGCACTGAGCCGCATCCGCGCCGCAATTTTTTAGCGCCTTGAGTGTGTATTCCGCTATCTCATATATATCAGTCATTTTTATCGCTCCTTTCTCAGCGTCCGCCGATATTTACTTTGCATTTGACGGCAGGGCCGCCCATTCCGACGGGCATCGGCTGTTTCTTGCCGCACATACCCGAGCAGGTCCACACCATGTCATCTGAGAGCATATCGACAGTCTTGAGCATGTCAAACGCTATGCCCGATATCGTCGTGTCTCTTATCGCTCTGCCGAGCTTGCCGTGCTTTATCTCATATCCCATGCAGACGCCGAACATGAACTCTCCGGTCGTGTCCGCCTGACCGTTGTTGGTTTCAGTGAGAAAATATCCGTCGTCTATCGAAGCTATCATGTCTTCAAGCTTGTCCTTGCCGGGGAGAATTGCGGTGTTTCTCATTCTTATAAGCGGCTCGTCCGAGAATGCGTAAGCTCTCGCGTTGCCCTGCGGCTTGACTCCGAAATGCTCCGCGCTCTCTCGGCTGTTCATGTATCCTCTGAGAATGCCGTCTTTTATGAGAATTGCGTCCTCCGCGGGCGTGCCCTCGTCGTCGACAAGAACGGGCAGGGGAGCCGAGGAGCCGTCCGGCAGGGTGTGAGCGAAGTCGACCATGGTTATAAGCTCGCTTGCGACTTGCTTGTTCATGCAGTGCGCCGCGACCGAACCGCCGAGCACTAAATCGGCTTCAACCGTGTGACCGACCGCCTCGTGCGCGAGTATTCCCGCGAGGTTAGGATGCATCACGACATCTCTGTATCCCGCGTCCGCATATACGCCATCAGCTTTTTTCATAAGGTTTTCATAAAGCATATCTATGCCGTCGAAAAGCTCATCGGGGGAGGAAAATACCTCGGTGAAGAATCCACGCCCGCCGAATACTTTATAAAGCTCAACATTTGTGCCGTCCTTGGCCTCGGCGGTCAGAAAAACATAGACAAAGCTTCTCGGCACGAGTGAATATGAATCGAATCCGTCGTTGACGCAGAGCCTTTTCTCCATCGAATCCGCCCTGATGCTTATCGAACGGCTGACGAGATCAGGATATTTTTTCGCGATATATTCGTCGATCTCTTTTGCAAATTCAATATATACTTTCTGCTCGCAGTCGTTTATGTCGCCGTTCATCGTCTTTATCCCGGCGGGAATCGGTCTTATTATTTTCGCCTCGTGGCTGACTCTCGAACTCAGAAACACGGCGTTGTCGCTCGCGGCTTTGAGTACGCTTTTAATGCTCTCTTCCGAGTATTCTGCGCTTGAAGCAAAGCCATAAACTCCGTTTTTATATACTCTGGCGTTGATGCCGCTCTTCTCCGTGCGTGCGTTGCCGACGAGATTTCCGCCGAGCATAGACACTCCGCGCGAGGTGTTCTTCTGCGCACGCAGCTCTGTGTGGTCGCTGAGCAGCGCCCTGTGCGGCGAAAGGATATCCTTTATCATATGACTTCTCCTTTGCAAAGAATTTTTCTGTCTTCGTCCCTGACTATATAGTATATCACTATTATCAGATTTTTCAACTTCGCGCAAAAAAGAAAAGCAAAAAGACAGGCGTTTCAATTGACTTTGATATCCTTAAATGTTATCATTTTAGCGCGAATTTTATTGTGCGGAGGAAGTGCTTTGGGAAAGTTTGAAAAAGTGCTCATTGCGAGTGATTTTGACGGCACACTCAAGAATGACGACGGAATAATAACCGATGATGTCCGTTCGGCAATAGCCTATTTTATATCCGAGGGCGGATATTTTACGGTCTGCACCGGCAGGACATATCAGGGCTTTCATCTCTATGATCCATCTTATATCAATGCGCCCGTTCTGCTGACAAACGGCTCCATGGCGTATGACTATGAAAAAAACGAGCCTGTGTTCGTAAATGGTATAGATGCCGAACACGGAATCCCGTTCGTCAGAGCTATAATGGAAAATTTCCCGGATGTTTCAATAGAAATGTATCCGTTTGACAGCACCTATGCAATACATCTCGATGACACTTCCCACCGTCATTTCACAAGTCAGGGTATACCCTATAAAGTTGTCAGTGATCCGTCCGAGACGGAGTTCCCCTGGGCGAAGGCTATGTTTGACGCGGAGGGAATATCGCAGGAAGTGCAGGCGTTTATGCGCGAGAATTTTGATGATCCCGCGTTTTTGCCGACAAACGGCGGATATATAGAAGTCGTGAAGAAAGGCTCAGACAAGGGCACAGGTCTGCTTTTCCTCGCCGACGCTCTCGGCGTTCCTCACGACAGGACTTTTGCCGTGGGCGACGGATATAACGATATCAAAATGCTCGTCGCGGCAAAAGCAGGATTCGTCCCTGAAAACGGTTCGCCGGAGGCGCTCGAACACGCCGACTATGTCGTGCACTCGAATAATGACGGCGCTGTGGCAAATGTGATAGAGATACTCGATAATATTCTCTGAAAAGCTGTTTATTTTTGCCAATCACTTGAAGTATCATTAATAAAGTATTATAATAACATTCGACAGAAAAGGCGAATGTGTTGTAAAAGATATCCCCACGGAGGAATCGGATATGGAGATAAAACAGACCAACTTTGCAATAATCGGTCTCGGCGGACGCGGTCAGGGCAACCTCGGCGAGCTTATCAGCATTGACGGCGTAAAGGTTGTTGCCGTCTGCGATAAGTACGAGGACAGAGCACGCCGTGGAGTTGAGATAGTCAAAGAGAAAACGGGCGAGGAGCCCAAGATGTATCTCGACTATAAAGAACTGCTCAAGCGCGACGATATCAAGGCTGTTATGGTCGCGACTACTTGGATAACCCACGTCCGCATAGCGGTCGACTGCATGAGAGCAGGCAAGCATGTCGCCATGGAAGTCGGCGGAGCAGCGTCTATCGAGGAATGCTGGCAGCTCGTCAGGGCTTCCGAAGAGACCGGCAAGTTCTGCATGCTTCTTGAAAACTGCTGCTATGACCGCAACGAAATGGCTCTTCTGCGTATGATGCGTGAGGGCATTTTCGGCGAAGTTGTGCATATGCAGGGGGGCTATGAGCATGACCTCAGAGACGAGATAGGTCTCGGACGCGAAAACCGTCATGGCAGAATACATAACTTCAAGAACCGCAACGGTGAGCTTTATCCCACTCATCAGCTCGGCCCTATAGCTAAGGCGCTGCATATCAACCGCGGCAACCGCTTCCTTACTCTTACTTCGATGGCAAGCAAGGCGTGCGGACTCAACACCTGGCTCAAGAACACTCAGGGCGAGGATTATGACCTCGCGGATTACAAATTCAACCAGGGCGATATAGTCACTACTATGATAAAGTGCGCCCATGGCGAGACGATAACGCTCGTGCATGACTGCACGCTCCCGCGGCCTTATTCGCGCAATTATAAGATTCACGGCACCCGCGCGGCTTATAACGAGGATGCAAAGGGAATATATATCGACGGCGTGACGAAGCACGAAGAAGGCGACTGGATGCACAGCTGGGAGCCGTTTGAAAAGTATCTTGAAAAATATGAGCATCCGCTTTGGAAAACATATGCTTCCGAGAGCGAGAAACACGGCCACGGCGGTATGGATTATCTCGTTTTCTCCGCATTTGTCGAGAGCGCTATGTATGACCTCGAGCCTCCGATAGATGTCTATGATGCGGCAACATGGATGGCTATAACCTGCCTTTCGGAGCAGTCGATAGCAATGGGCAGCATGCCCGTGCCAGTGCCCGATTTCACAAACGGCATGTGGATCGACAGAGCTCCGGCAAGACGCAGCAGATATAACGCAGAGGAAATCTGCGAAGAGTTTTTCAGTGATGAGGAGAAAGGTGAATGAGCTTTTACATCGGTGTTGACGGAGGCGGAACAAAAACGGCGTTCTCCCTTTTTGATGAGGACAAAAATGTAGTCAAAACGGTCTACGGATCGGGAAGCAACCACGAGAATCTCGAGGGCGCGTTTGACGAGGCGAGCGCGGTTATCTGGAACGGTATAACCGAACTTGTCGGCGAGGCGGGAATATCTCTTGACGATGTTGCTTTTTCGCTGATGGGTCTTGCGGGAATCGACCATCAGTTCCAGCATGATATCATGTGCGAGAAGCTTTCAGAAAAGGGGCTTCGGAACTTTGCTATCTATAACGACGGCTTTATCGTCGTTCAGGCGGGCTCCGAGAGCGGCGCGGCGATAGGCTATAACTGCGGAACGGGTACCTGCTGCAACGCGATTGATTCAAAGGGCAATATGCTCCAGCTCGGCGGACTCAGCGAGTGCACCGGCGATATGGGCAACGGCAACTGGATAGCCCAGACTGCATTCAGGCTCATATACGATGAAGTCTATCTCGGACTTGAACCCACTCTTATCACGAAGATGTACTATGATGCATTCGGCATCACTTCGCGCGAGGAGTTCGTCGGAACCGTTGCAAAGCTTGAGACGGAGGAGGCTCCGCTCTATATCAAGACTCTTATCGGTTCGTTCTTCAAGGCGGCGGCAATGGGTGATGTCCCTGCACTCGCCAAAACAGATGAGATGGCAAAGCGCGGCGCGCAGTTCATCGCGGCGCTTGCAAAGCAGATGGAGTTTGACGGTGACGAGATCGAGGTTGTTCTTTCCGGTTCAATGCACACGAAGCTTCCGAACGACGCTTATATTGAAAAGCTGCACGAATATGCGCAGCAGATGAGCGGAAGAAAGCTGAAGTTCATAAAGCTCGATAAAGAGCCTGTCACCGGTTGCATAAACTGGATATTCAGGCAGTATAAATAAGGATTTTACAGAAAAGGGAGTAATATATATGAAAGAAATTACAGTAGCAGTCATCGGTTCGGGCAGCACATATTGCCCCGAGCTTGTGGACGGATTCATAAAGGCTCAGTCCTCGCTCAAGCTCAAGAAGATATCCTTTATGGATATAGACGAGAGGAAGAGAACGATAGTCGGCAACCTCTGCCTGAGAATGCTCAAGAAGGCGGGCATAGAGTGCGAGACTCTTCTCACCGATAACCTTGACGAGGCTCTTCAGGGCGCAGACTTTGTTGTCACCCAGATAAGAGTCGGCATGCTTCATGCCCGTTATCTCGATGAGACTATCCCGCTCAAATATGACCTCATCGGTCAGGAGACCACCGGCATCGGCGGCTTCTTCAAGGCTCTGCGTACTATTCCGGTCATGCAGCATATCTGCGACCGCATCGAGGCTATCTGCCCCAACGCATGGCTCATCAATTTCACCAATCCCTCCGGCATCATCACCGAGTTCGTGCTCAACCACACCAATGTCAAGTGCATGGGTCTTTGCAATGTCCCGATCAATATGATCGACGATACAAAAGAGGCTATGGGCGACGACTGCGATATTACATATGTCGGTCTTAACCACCTCAGCTGGATAACCTCCGTCAAGAAGGACGGCAAGGAGCTTATCGACGATATGCTCGCTCAGGGCTTCTCGACAAAAGTTATGGCGAACATAAAGGACGACGGCTTCTCGCTCGATTGCCTCAACGCCGTTCGCGGAATTCCTTCGTCTTATCTCCAGTATTATTATTGCAGAGATGCGAAGCTTAAGCATCAGAAAGAGGATGAGAAGTGCCGCGCCCGCGTCTGCATGGAGATTGAGGAAGAGCTGCTTGAGATGTATTCGGACGAGACTCTTGTCACAAAGCCCGCTCTTCTCGATCAGCGCGGCGGTCACAAGTATTCCCTTGCCGCAGTTTCTCTTATCGATTCTATCGCCAACGATAAGCGCGATGTCCAGATAGTCAACATCAAGAATAACGGCACTGTTGATTTCATGGACGATGACGACGTTCTCGAGATAGCCGCTGTTATCGGCAAGGACGGCGCAGAGCCCGTCGCTATCGACAAGGTCGATAACAGACATATCATCGGTCTTATGCGCGTTGTAAAGGCGTATGAGAAGTACACCGTAGAAGCCGCGACAACCGGCTCCGAGGCAGCAGCTATCAATGCGCTGCTCGTGCATCCGCTCGTCGGCGACTGGGAGAAGGCACACAAGTGCTTCGAGGAGATGAAGTGGGCTCACAAGGCTTATCTTCTGTCTCTTATACACATCT
>ENA-OZLH01001179-OZLH01001179.1-human-gut-metagenome-genome-assembly--contig:-NODE-1179-length-12954-cov-4.208698_pt1 | contig 12954 bp, 12 predicted proteins | sample MGYA00244832_ERZ653776 | MGnify/ENA primary metagenome ERZ653776 (study PRJEB26926, sample SAMN06165218) | human gut metagenome | biome: ENVO:00009003; feature: ENVO:2100002; material: ENVO:00002003...
CCCTGCTGTTGCTGCTCACAGCCTTCGGGGTATTCGGCCGCATGCCCTCGTTCGAGGAGCTGGAGAATCCCCGCAGCAACCTCGCCACGGAGATCTACTCCGAGGACGGCAAGGTGATCGGAACCTTCTTCGTGCAGAACCGCTCCTATGTGCAGTACGCCGACCTCTATCCGTCGGATTCGACGCTTCACATCCGGCTGGCCGGGCATGAGGTTCCGCCCATCGTCGCGGCGCTCATTGCGACCGAGGACGTCCGTTTCCGCACCCACTCGGGCATCGACATTCCTTCGCTGGCGCGTGTGGCCGTGAAGACCCTGCTGTTGCAAAACACCTCGCAGGGCGGCGGCTCGACCATCACGCAGCAGTTCGTACGCAATACGGTGCTTGCCGATGAAGCGAACGAATCCACGATCAAGCGAAAAGTGCGCGAAGCCTATATCTCGCTCGAACTTGAGAAGATGTTCAGCAAAGACGAGATACTCCAGATGTATCTCAATACCATCAATTATGGTCAAGGCGCTTATGGTATCGAAGCAGCCTCGCAACTCTACTTCTCAAAGCCTGCAAAAGACCTTACCTTGCCAGAGGCTGCGACGCTCATCGGTATTCCGCAATCGCCTACGTACAACAACCCGGTCGACAATCCTGAGAACTGCTTAGCGCGTCGTAACCTTGTGCTCGATCGCATGCTCAGCAATAACTACATCACCCAAGAAGAGCACGATGAAGCCCAGCAGACTCCGCTCACGCTCAACATAACGCGCGAAGAGGAAACTAACGGCATCATGAAGTACGACTATTTCACGAGCTATGTGCGCGATACGCTTCTGCAAGACTACTCGGTCAATGAAGTTTTCAAGGGTGGTTTGAACGTGAAGACCACGCTTGATCCGCATGTGCAAGATCTGGCTGAGGAGGCGGTAAATCGTAAGCTCAATAGCTTGCCGGAAAATCTCGAATGTGCCCTCGTGGCGATCGACCCTGACACTGGCTTTATTCAAGCTATGGTCGGTGGGCGCGATTATAAGACCAACGAATTCAATCTTGCCACGCAGGCGAAGCGTCAGGCGGGCTCTTCGTTCAAGACGTTCACGCTCTTGGCAGCGTTGGACGAAGGCTATTCTCCTGAAACGAATCTGAACTGTACCTCAAAAGTGAAGATCGGCAATTGGGATGTGGCGAATTATGGCAATGCGAACTATGGTACTCGCAGTATCGAGAGTGCATTTGCCGTTTCGTCAAATACTGGCTTTGCGGAACTTTGTACCGAGATCGGCCCCGACAAAGTTGCCGATATGGCACATAAGTGCGGTATCGAATCGGATCTCGAGAGCGTTCCTTCCATCACGCTCGGTGTTGAAGAGGTAAGTGTGCTTGAGATGGCGCAGGCCTATGCGACCATCGCCAACGGCGGTACGCTGCACAAGGCAAATTGTATCGAAGAGATCAAGGATTCATCGGGCCAGGTCATCTATCACGCCGATACGCGTGGTGATAAAGTGCTCAATACTGACCTTACGCAAGCAGCGGTCGAAGTCATGGAGGGTGTTGTTCAGAAGGGCACGGGCCGAAATGCGGCACTCTATAACGGACAGCCTGTTGGCGGCAAGACCGGTACGAGTGAAGACTATCGTGACAAGTGGTTCTGCGGCATCACGCCTCAGATTTCAGTTGCGATCTGGATCGGCGATCGCAATGAAAAATCGATGCCTACCTGGGTTGCATGCGATAGCATCTTTGGCGACTTTGTAAATAAACTCTTGCGTGGTCAGGACAAAGAAGAGTTCCCTAAGGGCGCAGGTACGATCAAGTTCACCAAGACCGATATCGGTCATGGATCGGGCACGGATGGTGAAACCGTTTCTGCCGAAGGTGAAAAACCTGAAGAGAAGGACGATAAGCCAGAAGAGCCAACCACTAACGAGCCAGCCCCTAATCCAGATGGGGGAGGCACGAACACTCCGTCGGGCGGAAATAGTTCAGGTGGAAATGGCTCAGGTGGAACAACTACGCCGCCTAGTGGCGGAAACACGGGAGGCTCTACGGGTGGCTCTGGTGGAACTGGTGGCGGTACCGGTGGGTCCGGGGGTGACTCTTCAGCTCATCCTACGGGAGGCAGAGCGGCTGCCTAGTGGGTCTATGCTGAACTTATGATACGGTTCTTGGATCAGCACAAAGCAGTAATAGCGCACGGACAAAAGAATGTGAATGAAGGAAAGTATGAATAACAAACTTCGAATTGGATCATCGCGCAACTTCGTAGTGGGGTTCATGGCTGCAGCAGCGCTCGTTTGCGCACTCCTATTAAGCGGCTGTGCTTCAAATGCTCAGCAGGCGAACGATCCCCAAACGCTCAATCGTCAATATATGGCGAATGTGAATCAGATCATGGATGAGATCGATGCCCAGATGACCGAGTTCTCTACCATTGTCAAAGAGGGTGAGGTCGTTTCATTGAGCACCCAGCTCGCTGCGATCAACAATTCAGTCGATAAGCTCAAGGCGCTTTCTGTTCCCGACGAGATGAAAGACATCCAGTCCGATTACCTTAAAGGTACTGAAGAGCTCCAAACAGCTTTCGCAGCTTATGTCGATCTCTATGAAGATGTTAAGGCACCTGAAAACGGAACGTTTGATTTTGCGACGTATGGTGATCGATTGAATGACGTGAAGAGCCACTATGAAGCAGGAATCCAAGCGCTCGAAAGCGCCGACCAGAAAGCGGCAGATGCCTAGGCCTCTCCACGCTGAATCTTTTTAGCTGTTCTGCACCGATGGACGCTCGTTTCATCGGTGCAGTAGTCTGTTATGGCAAGGAATATCGCGATGAAATCTGTTGAATTACTAGCGCCCGCCGGCAACATGATCGCGCTTCACGCTGCGGTGAGCGCGGGAGCCGATGCGGTCTATCTTGGTGCTTCTTCGTTCAATGCGCGCAGAAGCGCCGACAACTTCACGCTCGAAACGTTGCGCGAGGCGTGCGATTATGCGCACCTGCGCGGCGTGAAGGTGTATCTTACGGTGAATACGATCATCCTTCCTTCGGAGCTCTATGATGCGCTCGAACTCGTGCGTCAGGCATATCGTGCGGGGGTAGATGCGTTTATTGTGCAGGATCTTGGCTTGGCTCAGGAGATTGCGCGTACGATCCCGCAAACACGGGTGCATATCTCAACGCAGATGAACACCCACACGAAAGATGCGCTCGTAGCTGAAGCGGCGTTGGGGGCCAAGCGGGTCACACTGGCACGTGAGCTTTCGCTTACGGAGGTAGCTGACCTGAGCCATTTTGCTGCGGAGCTCGGTATGGAAACGGAATGCTTCGCACATGGCGCGCTCTGCGTTTGCTATTCGGGGCAGTGCTTCATGTCCTCGATGGTGGGCGGACGTAGTGCGAATCGGGGCATGTGCGCGCAAGCGTGTCGTTTGCCCTATGAGCTGCGTAATCGTGCGCTGCGCAAAAGCCTCGATGCTCCTGGCGAGCATCTGCTTTCGCCGAAAGACCTTTGCACGGCAGAGATCCTCCCGGACCTCATTCGTGCGGGCGTTAGCTCCTTGAAGGTTGAAGGACGCATGAAGTCGCCGGAATATGTGAGCTGCGTAGTGCGTATCTATCGTAGCGTGCTCGATCGTTTCAATGCGTGGGCGAGCGCTCAGCTTGAAGATGGAGTGAGCGAGGAGAACTTCGATTGGGCAAATGCACCGCGTGCTACCGCTGAAGAGATCCAGGAGCTTTCAGAAGCTTTTTCACGTGGTTTCACTACAGCCTATCTGGAAGGTGAGCGCGGCAACGAGATCATGAGTTATGCTCGTCCGAACAACCGCGGAAGCTTTGCAGGGCGTATCGCGAACGTGAAGGGCAGTCGTATCGAGATCGATCCAGCGTTTCCGCTCGTGGCGGGGGATGTGCTCGAATTCTGGACGAACAAGGGCAACATCATCCACGAGATCGATGCGCTTGAAACACTGCCGGGCGGCAGGGTAGTGCTCAAGATCGAAAAACCGCTTGGCAAGGGTGATCGTGTCTTTCGGGTGCGCAGTGCCGAAGCAGCCTTTCACGATGTGGCTGGCGAGCCACGCATTCCTCTTTCGATCCGTGTGAAGATGCACATCGGCCACCCGCTCGAGCTTGCGCTCGCAACGCCCGATCCTTGGGATGCAGCGCGCAAGGTCGAGATCTTCGTTGAAGGCGCACCTATCGAGCCCGCTCGCACGAAAGCGGTGAGCGCCGAAGAGGTGATCGAGCATATCGATCGCTTAGGTTCAACTCCTTTCAAGCTCGATCATATCGAGGTCGAGCTTGATGAAGGAGTTGGCATCGGGTTCTCTGCGCTTCATAAGATCAGAGCACAGGCTTGTGAGCAGCTTGAAGAAGCATTGCTCGCACGTTATCACGAGCGCGTGCTCGAAAAAGCGCCTTCGCGCGTGTTCGCTCCGCGATTCCGCAAAGGCTCATGCAAGGTTGCGGTACTTGCCACGAACCCAGCTTGTGCCCGCGCTGCAAAACGCGCTGGAGCAGATTTCATCTATGTGCCTGTACATAATTACCGTCGCGGTGAAGCCATCATTGCGGGCCAGCTCTCGCAAACGGCCGAGCAGGCGGGCTATCCTAAAGGGTGCATTCCGGTGCTTCCTGTGGTTGCTCATGATGGCGATAGCGCAGCGCGCAATGGCTTTGACGTTTGGAAGCGTGTGCAGGAAGACAAGCCAGTTCTCGTGCAGAATCTCGGGCAGATCGTTCATGCACGTGAGCTAGGAGCGCAGGTTGAAGTCGGACCTTACGTGCCGCTCACGAATCGCCTCGATATGCAGCTTGCTCACGATCTGGGTGCAACGCGCATCTGGCTCTCATCCGAGCTCACCCTTCGCCAGATCGAAGAGTTGGGTGAGGTGAGTCCTGTGCCTCTCGGTGCGACCATCATGGGATACACCGAACTCATGGTAACGGAGCACTGCTTGCTCATGAGTCAAGGTCCGTGCAATCGGGATTGCGCGCAGTGTGCGCGTCGCAAGAGCCCCCACTACCTTAAGGATCGTAAAGGTTATGAGCTGCCGGTCATCACCGATGTGCTCGGGCGAAGCCATCTCTATAATGCGGTCGAACTCGACGTTGCTCATGCGGTGCCTGACTTGGTTGCGGCGGGGGTATCCGCGCTCATGGTCGACACTACGCTCATGAACGTTGAGCAGGTGAGCAAGAAGGTTGCTCGTGCAGTGCGTGCGCGCGATATCGCGCTCAAGAGCGGGGATAAAGTTTCGCGTGCGGATGGCACGACTACGGGTCATTTGTTCCGTGGGGTAAGCTAGATGTATTCGGACGGATCGTGCTCGTCGATTCATGATTGCGCGCGCTTCGTCAAATAGGCTATAATTTGACCTCGCAAAGCGTGATGCGGCTTCACTTCGCGTCTTTTGCAAGGTCTGTTGAAACTGGGCCATCGTCCAATGGTAGGACTCTGGTTTTTGGTACCAGCTATGTAGGTTCGAATCCTGCTGGCCCAGCCAGTTTCGAAAAAGTTGAGCCCCTCTTCGCGAGGGGTTCGTTATTTTTATTCGTTAACAATGTCTTCACGCTTCTATCGACAAGACCCCATCTGTGAAATAATCGTTCTATACCTAGCCCGCTGCATGGGAGCGGTGGGTTTCATGCTGTTTGTAGAGGAAGGGGATCTATGAGCGCGCAAGCAAAACACATCAGTGGGCACACGCATCTTATCAGCCTGTTAGGAACGCCCATCAGGCATTCGGCATCGCCCGTGACGCATAGCGTGTCCTTCGAGTTAACGGGAATCGATGCGGTCTATCTCGCTTTCGAAGCAACGCCGGACGATCTGCCCGACATCCTTTCAGCCATGCGTCGCATGGGCGGTTGGGATGGTAGCAACGTGACCATGCCGAACAAGCAGGCGGTCATTCCGCATCTTGACGGGCTCTCCGATGCGGCGGCGCTCATCGGTGCGGTCAACGTGATCGAGAAGACCGAAGAGGGGAAGCTGATCGGTCACAATACTGATGGCGCGGGCTTCATGAAGAATATCGCGAAGTATGGCGTCGTACCTGAAGAATCGACTCTCACCCTTATTGGACCCGGAGGTGCAGGATCGGCGATCATGGTGCAGGCGGCGCTCGACGGGGTGAAGACTGTCCACATCTTCGCGCGTGAGAACGGACCATCCTATAAGCACGCTCAAACCCTCATCGAGCCAGTAAAAGAGCAGACAGGATGCGATTTCATCCTGCATCCTTATGAGGACAAAGAGGCTATGAAAGCAGCTATCGAAGAGAGCAATGTGCTCGTCAATGCGACACCGGTAGGCATGGGAGAAGGTTCGACCGAGAGCGCCGTTCCGGCTGAGCTCATCAAGCCTGGCATGGTCGTTGCTGATGCCGTCTATTTCCCACTTCACACCCAGCTTTTGCAGGATGCCGAAGCGAAGGGATGCACGGTTGTGACCGGTATTGGCATGATGAATGAGCAGGCAGCCATCGGTGAAGAGATCTGGTATGGCATCGATATGCCGCTCGACAAGGTGAGCAAAGAGCTTGGCTAGTACACGTAGCGATCGGTGTAGTTGTTGCCGTCGCCTACGGTGCTCCCCGCGCCATTAGCGGCGAATGTAAGATCGACGCGTGTCCAGTCGCGCGGATTTACGGTGAACGAAACCGTCTTCCAGCTGCCATCGATCCAAACCATGTTCCAAGCGTGATATACCCCATCAGGTGAAACGTAGCCAGTAACGATTTTGCAGGGGATGCCTTGACTGCGCAGCATAGCGGCAGCAAGCGATGCATAATCGAAGCAAATTCCCTTCTGTGTTTGGAGCGTTTCATCTGGGTTGGGTATGTAGCCCGATTTGCCGCTCAGCTGCTCAGCTTTTGCATTGTCGTAGACCACGTTGTGCTCGATCCAGCTGTAGATGAGCCGCAATGCATCACCCTCGTTCTTTGCATCGCGAGTGAGCTCCTGCGCTTTAGCGACTACAGCACTTGAGGCATCATAGTTGCAGAAAATATTCGGCACCAAATAAGGAGCTTGTTCGCTTTCAAGTTGAGCATTCACGCCCGTGGAATAGAGCTCGACATAGCGTGATCCGCTGGTGTTCTGCATGACGGCGATCGTGTAAGTACCGCTTCCCATGTCGAGTGGCACGATAATGGGTGTGCCATCAGAGGGCATATCGTAGTGCATCGATTGCCCATCTTTTGTTACTTGGAGCTTGAGACGGCTTGACGAAGTCGCCGCTGCTCCCACATAGCCCTTAGAAGCCGATGAAGTGTCGATCGAAGCACTGTTAGAGCCTGTTGCTGCGGCAGCGTTGAAGGAAGAGAGTTCGATTTCAGCAGGAGCAGTGAAGGGATCCCCGCTTGTGTCATCAGAAGAGCCATCGGAGGCTTGGGCGCTTTCTCCACATGCGCTCAAAGCAAGCACACAGATAAGACATGCAAGAATGAACCCCATGATGCTGGTGAATCGTATGTTGCGCTCTTCCGTCACGTTTCATCCTTTATGCTGTTTTCGCGTAGAGACTCGTAGCGAAAAAGCAATCGACCTGCCCAAAAAGAACTTATGGTTGGTCGATATATTATACCGAGCGAAACCACAAAGAGAAAGCAGGAGAACCTCTGATGCGTCAGGCATCAAAAAAAGAGCATCATATTGCGCTCAAAACAAGAGAAACAATGGTTCATAAGGCAATTTGATACCATTCGCGCTACAATAGAGCAATACGCTCATCGGGGTTGCTGATCGTGGTGAAAGCGCTTCAGATGCGAGGAAGCGCCTCGACGGGCAAGGGCTATTCGTCATGATGGAATAGGAGCACACACCATGGCACAGCGTTTAGCGGACAGTGCTGCAGTCAGTGTTTTTTGCGACAGTGTTGCACTCATGTTATCGGTCGGTATTCAGACCGATGAAGCAGTTCATATGCTGTCTGAAGATATGGGTGATACTTCATTCGGTAAAACCTGCAATAAGATTTACCGAAGCTTGATCGCGGGTAAAAGCCTTGCGCAATCCATGAAAGACACAGGAGCGTTCCCGCGCTATGCGACCGATATGGTTGAGGTAGGTGAGCGTTCTGGTCATCTCGAAGATGTTCTGCGCAGCTTGAGCGTCTATTACAACGAGGAATCGCGTCTGTTTGCCAAGATTTCGTCGAGTATTGGCTACCCAACGGCATTGCTCTGCATCATGAGTGCCATCTTGCTCTTTGCCGTTCTGATCATTTTGCCAGTCTTCATTGGCGTTTATGAGCGTTTGTCTGGTTCACTTACGGCGGGTTCGTTCAGTGAAGTGAGCGTCGCGATCGGTATAGGCTGGGTTGCTCTCATCGTTACGCTCGTTCTTGCGCTCGTATTTCTTGTGGCTACCATCATGTCCCATTCGCCCGGTGGCAGACAGTCGCTCATGAATCTGTTCGAGAAACTACCTCTTACGAAGAATGCTATGTACGAGCTCGCGCTCTCTCGTTTCGTATCAGCGCTTGCGATTTACATCGCATCAGGCCTCAATACTGACGAGGCGATGGGGGCTTCACTTTCCACTATCACGCATGAGCGCTTGCACGAAAACGTTGCTTCTGCTCACAAGCTTATGCTCGACAGTGAGAATCCGCGCAGTATCGTTCAGGCGATCAGCGAGGTTGAACTGTTCGACCCTGTCTATGTGCGCATGCTTACCGTTGCTTCACGTTCAGGTAGCTTAGATGATATTCTCATTCAGCTTTCTTCGCTCTTCTTCAATGAATCGGTGTCGGATATCGACGAGATCATCGACAGCGTCGAGCCGATCATGGCAGCGTTCCTTACGGTTGCTGTTGGTGCAACGCTTATTTCGGTCATGTTGCCGCTTATCGGTGTCATGGGATCGATAAGTTAGCGTCGATCGATAACGAGTAGGGATCGAAGCGTGTATACGGAAAGAACACCTGAGCAGCAAAAAACACGACGCAACCGCTTTATTGCGCTTGCGGTGTTCGTCTGCGCATTGCTTGTTGCATTGGGTATTCTGCTCAACATGATCTTTGCCAGCGCGAAAGATCAGGGAGCTGCTTCTATTCGTTCAACCATCCTCGATGCTGCTATGCAATGTGCGGCTATCGAAGGATCGTTCCCTACCAATCTGGCTTATTTGGAAGACAACTACGACCTACGCGTTAATCATGACGATTATGTCATCATCTATGAAGTGCTTGCGAGCAACACGGTTCCCAGTGTGGTGGTGATGCCGCGATGAAACATAATCGGAAGCAAAAACCCGTTACTCTGCCGCATCTTTCCGGTATGTCAAGGAATGCGCGTAAGATCGCCTTCGATGAGTTGGATACGAACGCGCATACTGTTTTCACCCCTTCTGCTATCCGCACGCACAAAAGCCCTATTTCCACTACGACGAACAAGTTCTTCGCAGTGGTTTTATTCGGACTGTTCATAGTCATGCTATTGCTTGCGTTCCTCGTGGGTATCAATGTATACAAAACGCTCGATACGATGGCGCAAGCAGAGCGCACCGAGCGTCTTGATCAAGCATTCTTGGCCAATATCATCCATGCTAACGACGTGGCCGACGCGGTTGAGGTTGGCGAAGGCCCGGAAGGTAAAGCACTCGTGCTGCGTGAGACGCTCGACGGAACAACTAGCTATGAAACGCGCATCTATGCTTACCAGGGCAAGATCGTGGAAGAATATGTTCTGGCTGAAAATGCGTATATGCCTGAAAAAGCTATCGCGATCTTCGATTCGGATACCTTCGATTTTTCATACGATAACGGACTGATCACGATTACGACCGACGATGGAACTGCTGCTATCGCGCTGCGCAGTAAGGAAGGGGAGCGCTCATGAAGCCGTTATTCCGTTCCCCTAAAGACCAGCAGACACACAGTCGTTCGGGCATCGCATTCATCGTTGAGATGCTGATTCTTTTGATCTTGGTCGCGGGATGTCTTTCAGTTCTTATTCAGGCATTCGCTTTTGCTCATCAGCAAGGTGAAGAGAATAGTGCTACGGTAAAAGCAGTGCATCTTGCTTCGAGCACAGCAGAACGCTTCAGTGCCGATCCTAATTCGATTCCCGAAGTTGAGATTATCAGCGATTTTGCAGTTTATACGACGGTGAAAAGCGAGCAACAAACCGCGGGAACGTTGTATACCGCAACGATCGAGGTATACCGTTTCGACGACCGAGATGCCGGAGCTGGTTCACGACCTTATTATGGTTTAGAGACTGCGCGCTACGTGAAGGCGGGTGAGATGTGATGGCCAAGCAAGGTTCAGTGCGCATCGGTCCCGTGAGCATTCTCGTGCTTATTATCATCCTGTGCTTGGCGGTCATGGCGGTACTTACGCTTATTACCTCAGAGGCAGAAGAGTCCATTACGGTACGTCAGGAAGAATCAACCACGGCATTCTATGCGAACGAAGCAGAAGCACAGGAATACCTAGCGCGTTTGGATGGATTGCTTGCTCGTGCGAACAGTGCGCATGCTAATGTGCTATCTGCTATCGAAGTGTCAGATGCGCCGGACGGATACACCTATGAAGATGGCGTGCTGAGCATTTCATTCGTACAGGAGAACGGACGAAGGCTTGATATTGAACTGTCGATACCTTCAACAGCAGGCTATGAAATAATGTCTTGGAGAGCATCAACGGAATGGAACGAGGAAGATCCCGACAAGATCTTCTGGTCGGCTCCTAAGGAATAAAGAAACGCATTAATACGATCGATGAGTATCGCGAAGGGATAGGTTTAGTTATGAAGATTCGGGAATTGCTGCAAGAGATGGTGGACCAGAATGCATCCGACATTTTCATCGTTGCTGGCTTGCCGCTCACATATCAGGTCGAGGGCAGGCAGGTGCGCTGGGATGCACCGCTCATGCCAGCCGATACGAGCGAGGTCGTACATGCCATCTATGGTCTTGCGGGGCGCGATATCAATCCGTTCCTCAATTCGTTCAACCATGATGATGATTATTCTTTCGAGGTGCCTGGCTTAGGGCGTTTCCGCGTGAACGTTTTCCGTCAGCGTGGTTCGCTCTCGGCGATCATTCGTATTATTCCGTTCACGCTTCCTACTGCTGAGCAATATCACATGTGCCGAATTCGAGAAGGGCCTCGTGCTCGTTACCGGTCCGGCAGGCGCAGGTAAATCCACTACGCTCGCCTGTATGATCGATCGTCTCAATCATGAGCGAAGTGGCCACATCATCACAATGGAAGACCCTATCGAGTTCGTTCATCGCCACGACAAATGCATCGTTACTCAGCGTGAGATTCCTACCGACGTGGCTACCTATTCAGAAGCGCTTCGTTCTGCAATGCGCGAATCGCCCGATATCGTGCTTTTGGGCGAGATGCGCGACTACGACACGATCGGCACAGCAGTCACGGCAGCCGAGATGGCACAGCTCATCTTCTCGACGTTGCACACCACGGGCGGCGCGAACACGATCGACCGTATCCTCGATGCGTTCCCCGCGAACCAACAGCGCCAGATCCGCATGCAGCTTTCGATGGTCTTGCAGGCAGTGGTAAGCCAACAGCTCGTACCTGCGCGAGTGGTTCGCGTGGAAAAAGGTCCCCGTCTACCTCGAGACCACGCTCCGCGAGGTCAAAGACGGCTCCATCGTCTGCGCGGCGAAGGACGGCTCCGCCGTCGAGATCCCGTGCGACACGGTTATTTCCTCCGCCGGCTATATCTCCACGCCGCTCGTCGAGGAGAAGGGCCATAAAAACGTCCAGCTCGTCGGCGACTGTCTGCGCGTCGGAAACCTCCGCTCCGTCGTCTGGCGTGCCTATGAGGCTGCCATGAAGATCTGAGTATAACAGCACAAAGAGGCTGTCCCGCACGTATCCGGGACAGCCTCTTTTGATCGGTTCTGCGTTCGGACAGGATCAGTCCGGCCAGAGGCGTTCTTCGTAGACGCCTGCGGCCTTGAGCGCACAGATCGCCTCCTTGACGGAGGCCAGATCCTCGCGGTAGGTCACGCCGTGCCATACCTCCTCGCAGGGCAGCACGCGCACGCGCGCTGTCCCTTCCTCCAACTGCTGGTTTACGACACTCGGGAGGTAAAACTCACGCTTCAGCGGATCCAGCGGAACCTCTTTCTCAAAAAACGCACCAAGCCGTGTCCAGAACTCCGAAACAGTCGGCTGGGTAAAGCCCCAGATGTTCATGGAGACAATGGTATCGCCCGGCAGATCGACAAAGTGTTCGCCGTCCTCGGTATAGGCGGCGTGGTCGCCACGCTGGTAAATCTTTGTCCGCTCGGTGATGCCCATGAGCATGCCGTTTTGGACCTCGCACACGCCGCGCGCCACGGAGCCGAACTCCGTCACGGTATTGCGCACCCGATAGCCGACCATGGCGTAGCAGTGCTCGTCGTCGTTCGTACGCAGAAACTCATAGATCTCGCTGAATGCTGTGCGTCCGTAGAAGTCATCGGAATTGATCACGGCAAACGGCCCGTGCAGCACGTTCCGGCAGCAGGCAATGGCCTGTCCCGTGCCCCAGGGCTTGACGCGTCCGTCCGGGACAGAATATCCCGCCGGGATATCCGTCAGCTCCTGATAGACGTATTCGACATGGAAAAACCGCTCCATGCGGGTCCCGATGCGCTCCCGGAAGAGCGCCTCGTGCTCACGCTTGATAATAAAGACAAGATCACGGAAGCCTGCGCGTCTTGCGTCGTACATGGAAAAATCGATAATACTGTGTCCTTCCCGGTCGACAGGCTCCATCTGCTTGAGCCCGCCGAACCGGCTGCCCATTCCGGCGGCCATGATGACGAGCTTCGGTGCTTGTTTCTGCATAGGTACGCCTCCTGCAAGTTACTGTCTCTATGGTATCGGTTTCCCCGGGAGATTGCAAGCCCCTTTCACGGGAAATTTTGCGTCCGACACGAATGGCTTGCAGAACGCGCTCCGGTGTGGTACACTGTGTTAAATC
>ENA-OZLH01001186-OZLH01001186.1-human-gut-metagenome-genome-assembly--contig:-NODE-1186-length-12901-cov-4.806399_pt1 | contig 12901 bp, 10 predicted proteins | sample MGYA00244832_ERZ653776 | MGnify/ENA primary metagenome ERZ653776 (study PRJEB26926, sample SAMN06165218) | human gut metagenome | biome: ENVO:00009003; feature: ENVO:2100002; material: ENVO:00002003...
TGTATAAGAGACACAGTTAATACAAATATCACAAATTTAGGCGCATTTTAGCCGCGCAAAAAACTTGCATATTCAAAAAAAATCCGCCTTTGCTTAGATACCATGCGCGCGTATTTTATCCCCGCAAAATTTACAAATTCCATACGCGCGCATTCCCGCAATCTACGGTGGCAAACACAAAACCGCGAAAACTATGAAAGTATCCACGCACAAACTGCCGGTTTCAAAGCTAGTCTCCGAATTTCGCGACGTTGACAGGTTTATGGGGCTATGCCGCGCGTGTCCAAACTTTGGTAAAATATGGTCATGCCCGCCTTTCGATTGCCTTCCGCCAATTTTAGACTCTAAAACCGCGCAATGTCGGCTTCTCTTGTATGAAATAGACATTCCCCAAAGCAAATCGAGCACCGCTGCACCTTCGCAACAGGAAATAAAGCGCATTTACGACGCCGCAAGGGCTGAAATAGACCCAAAACTCCTTGCGCTGGGCAAAAACCTCCCGTCGGACTCGCTCGTACTTCTTGGAGGCTCGTGCGCGAACTGCCCATTGCCGAAATGCGCGAGGCTCGATAAAAAGCCCTGCCCCCGCCCCGAATCTATGAGGCCGTCGCTCGAATCGCTTGGTTTTGACGTTGTCGCCATCGCAAAAAAAATATTTGGCGCTGATTTGGAATGGGCTACTGATTCAAAAACACCTCAAACATTGCGCATTGTCTGCGCGATTCTCGAACCATAGTTTGACATATTAAAAATTTCTCGGCATAATTTTTTTATAACCTTTCAAAAAAAACTGATCAACACTATGAAGAAAATTAGCAGGATTACATTTATTGCGGCAGCAGCCATATCGGCTTTATTCGCGCTCGCCGCATGCACCGAAAAGAAGTTGGAACTCAGCAAAAGCGAGCTTGCCGACAAAATCAAAGGCGGCTGGGCCGGGCAAATAATTGGCTGCACGTACGGCGGGCCAACCGAATTTAGGTACAGACAAAAGATGATACCCGACGACGTAAAAATAAATTGGGACGAAAACCGCCCGATTACCACCGGGATTTTCGGAGGCCTGTACGACGACCTGTACCTCGACATCACCTTTATGGACGTCTTCGAGCGCTTTGGGTTTAATGCTCCAAGAATCGAGTTCCAGCGCGCCGTGGGAGACTCCACATACGAGCTTTGGGCGGCAAACAGGGCGCTGCGTTTCGCGTGGCTCGACGGCTTCCAGCGCGGAGAGCCGACCTCATGGAAAATCAACCCGATGTACAATGATATAGACTTTCAGATAGAGTCCGACTACGCCGGGCTTATGTCGCCCGCAATGCCGAATGTTGCCGTAAAATTCGCGGAGCCGGCGGGCCGCTCGATAAATTCCAACGACGGATTCTATTGCGGAGCATACGTTGCGGCAATGTACTCCATTGCATTCGTCTCAAACGATATGGAATTTGTAGTTGCCGAGGCACTGAAAGTAGTGCCGGCCGAGAGCCGCACCAGAAAAATGATGTCCGACATTATCGAATGGCACAAACAAAACCCGAAAGACTGGAAACAAGCATGGCAGAAGTTTGAGGATATGTACGTAAAAACCCACGACGCCAACTTCGGCAGCCGCGACATACACGCCCCCAATAATTGCGCCTACATACTTATCGGGCTGCTGTATGGCGACGGCGATTTTGAAAAAACAATAGACATTTCAATGCGCTGCGGGCTCGACTCCGACTGCAATCCTGCGAGTGCCGGCGGAATACTTGCCACGTCGCTCGGATATTCAAAAATACCCGAAAAGTTCAGGAAACCCCTCGAAAAAAGCCGCGATAAACTCTTTATGGGGACTTCGTATTCCCCCGAAAAGGTTTACTCCACAAGCCTCAAACAAGCCCTTGCCGTGTTGGAAGCAAACGGGGCGGATTTTGAAGGCGATAAAATAATGGTTTCCGCGCAACCGCTGGCGGAATTGCCGCTTGAAGAGGACGCGCCGTCGGCAAACGAGGTTTCGTCGAAAAATATCCCGGTAAAGCTCGCAGGCTCGACAGTCGTGGAATTCGAGGGCCGCGGCGCCGTACTATACCCAAGCGCGGAGTTTTCAAAGGCGTTTAAGGCTTTTGCAAACGCCCAAAAACAGAAGGGTTTTGCGGGCGAGATTGAAGTGGTTCTCGACGGCAAAAAAGTCCGCACGGCAAAATTCTTTACGGAGAAATATCGGAACGAGCGCGACTTCATATTCGCAGAGCGCGACATTGCAAACGGAAAGCACAAGCTTGAATTAAAGCTCGCGAACGCACCAAAAGGATTTCCGGAATTTTTCGGATACCTGAGAATTTACTCCGAGAAAAAATAGGCGCGCAGTGTAAAAAACGGGGGCAAAAGCCCCCGTTTTTTTTGCGCCCCGAGCGTCAAAAAAGGCAATTTCGGAATTCGCAGTTTTCCACGCCGAACGCGTCCACCGCCTCCTTCCACGGGGAATCCGCGCCGGAAGTTTTCAGGCGGCAGCCGTCGAACAAAATGTCTTTCGCGTACCGCAGCATAATCGCCGCGGGAACGCAGTCGCCGTTTTTCTTCCAATCCTCCAAGTTGCGGACCCGCACGGGATTCTTCGGTATCGCGCCCCCGCCCGACATCTCGAAGTCGCAATTTCTGAAAGTTATGTCGGATATGTTTTTTTCGAGATGGCCGGCGATTATGCTCGACCTGTCCCCGCCGAACGAACAGTCGGAAAACGCCACATTCCTTATGGACGCCTTCGCGCCGCTCCTGCCCCAATTAAAGCTATCCGAAAGCATATTCAGCGGCCTCATCGCCCGTATCAGCGCGTCGGAAATGCGGACGTCCTCTATTTGTGCTCCGCCCCTGCCGTGGTAGGCGCCGATGAAAGAAATCCCCTGAAAGGTGTTTTTGACAATTATGTTGTCTATCGAGCACCGGCGTATGCGGCCGCTGCCAACCCCTATCCGGACGCCGTTGCACGTCGACTGGAGAACGCATCCGGAAATCGCCACGTCCTCGCACGGGGCGTTTGCGTTTTTCAGGCGGGAGGGATTCGCCCGCACGGTTATGCAGTCGTCCTCGGTGGAAATCGAGCATCCGCTCACAACCGCCCGCGAGCACGAGTCTATGTCTATGCCGTCGTTGTTGTGCCCGCGCGGATCGTTTTTTATCGACAGTCCGGACGCGAAAACGTCCGAACACCCGTGGAAGAAGCAGGTCCAAAACGGGGCGTTTGAAAGCCGCACGTTCCGGACGGACACGCCGCGGCACTCGCAGAAGAACAGCATCTGCCCGGGGCGCCACCGCGGATACGCAAATTTCCGCGGAAATTTTACGGAAGCGTTTTCCGGCGCCTGCATCCAGAAATCGAGGCCGCTTCCGTCTATTTCGCCGCCTCCGAAAACGGAAACGTTTTTGGCCTCGAGCGCGACAAGCAAATGCGCTCCGGAAGCGTGTTCAGACCTTATCGCCGCGTTCTGCGGGCAGAAGTCGTAGCGGTTGTAGAGGTTTTTGTCCGCGGAGGCCTTCAGCTTCGCGCCCGGGAGAATTTCAAGGCCTATATTGTCGCGCAGATAAACCGTGCCCGATAGAAAAACCCCGCCCGAAAGCCTCACTATTCCGCCGCCGCTTTTCGCCGCGGCGTCTATCGCCGCCTGTATCGCGCGCGTGTCGTCGGACTTTCCGTCGGCCTTCGCTCCGTATCGCCTGGCGCAATAGACGCCGCACTCCGCACGCGCCGGAAGGGACGCGGCGGAGAGCAGAAGCCCCAAAAACTGTGCCCTTGTCATGCGCGCTACTTCTCAAATTCAAACGGGAAAGCGGGCAATTCGGAGGAGGAATAAAGCCATGCGTCGGGCTTGGCCCAAGGCCTCCATAGATATCTGACGCCTTCGGGCTTCCCCGCGCCTTCGGGGCTCTTTACAAAGACTTCGCCGCCGCGTATCTCCGGAGCACCCTCCACCCATTTGCCGCCGATTTTAAGCTCAAACCCTCGCGGATCTCCTATTCCTGACAACTTTCCGTCAAATTTCTTAAACTTTACGAGGGCTCCGCCTTCTGAAAATTCGGCGGATTTAAATATCGGCGCAATCGCCGCGACAGATTTTTTGCCATACACTTCCTTTTCGGCAATCTTTGCGAGGCGCACGCCCACGAGCGTTTTATCCCGCGGGTGAACGTCTTTTTTATCACCGAGATCTATGGTATTGGCGATTTCCGAAAATTTCAGTTTTTTCGAAGCTGAAATTTGCTTGTCTCTCACTTGCGCCCATAGTTTTCCGCCGCCAAACGATGGAAGTTCTGCGCACAAAAACCATAGCTTTTTGTCCCCCCACTTTTCGCGCCACGCGCCGACCATATTTTCATACAAATCTCCAAAAGCCTCGACAGCCTTTGGATTGCCGGCGCCATAGCCGCTCTCCTGCTCGCCCTGGTACCACACGACGCCGCGCGCTGCAATGCCCGCCATTGGCGCAACCTTTGCATTCCAGTGCCTTATCGGAACTTCGTGATTTCTATATGGAGTGTAGTCGAGAGGCACCGAAAGCTTATTCCAGTCGTAGGGCGGCTTCGGTTTTTTTTCAGCCTCCGCCTTTTTGCAGGCAGCCTCATATTCTGCGAGATTTTTTTTATAGGTTTCCTGTTTTTTTGCATAGCCCCCGTTTTTTACATACTCTTTAGAGGCCTTCAGATAGTTGCTGTAATAGTCTTTCAGATACGGGACGCGGTCTATGTACTCCTCGGGAGTCCAGCAAGCCATGAGAGTTCCGCCCATTGAAGTGTTTATAAGCCCCACCGGAACGCCCAAATCTTTCAACAGTTTTTCACCAAAATAGAATCCCACCGCCGACTGAGTCCCGACATTTTCCGGAGAGGTAAGTTCCCATTTTCCTCCGGGGAAGTCGCTTTGCGGAGCCTCAGCCATCGCGCCGAGGCTCATTCTAAAATAGCGGAGATTTGGATAATTCGCGCGCGGGATTGCGACATGGGCGTCGTCGGAGCCTTTGAGCGTGAAATGCATATTGCTCTGCCCGCCCAAAATCCACAGTTCGCCGACAACCACATTTTTTATTTTTGCTGCCTCCTCGCCGTTCTCATAGACTTTTAAATCCCTCGGATTCGCCGAAGCCTTCATCGGGGAAAGCCATACAACCCACTTGCCGTCTGCGTCCGCCATTGCAGATTTTTTCTGATTTGCGAACTCGACCTCCACCGTTGCCCGCGGATCGGACGTTCCCCATATCTTCACTTTTTTACCCCGCTGCAAAAGCATATTGTCGGAGAAAATAGACGGCATTTTTATTGCCGCAGACAGGGGCGCCGCCGAGACTGCAACAAGCGCCACAAAAGCAAATTTTAGGGTTTGGAAGATATATCTGCGAATCGGAGTTTTCATTTTGATTATTTTTTGGGCTTTTCAAATTTGAATGAGAAAACGGGTGTATTCTGAGAGTTGTAAAGCCAAACGTCCGGTTTTGCCCAGTCGGCCCACAGATATCTTACCCCTTCGGGAACCGAGCTGCCGGAAGGAGCGGTGACGAACACATTTCCGCCGCGAATCTCCGGTTTTGCTTTCACCCATTTGCCGTCGATTTTGAGTTCAAAACCGCGCGGCTCGCCTTTGCCGACAAGCTTGTCCCCAAAAGAGTCTATCCTCACAAGCACGCCGTCTTTCCCATATTGGGCAGACACTGCGCGGGGCGTTTGAAATAGAGAGTTGTCGCCGTACACTTGGCGGAGCGCCGCTTCTTCAAGCCTATGCCCCACGAGAGTTTTGTCGCGCGGGTGGACGTCGTCCTTCCAGCCAGTGTCTATTATATTTGCACATGCCGCATGCCCGAGCTCTTCGGCTGCGGTTATCTGCTGGGCGCGCACGCGGGGCCAGGGCTTGCGTCTCCTTTTGAGGGCATTTGCGCGGCGAGGAAAAATAGCTTGTCGTCGCCCCAACGCTCGCGCCACGCTTTCACCATATTTATATACATTTTGTCGAAGACAAACGACGGCGAAAACTTTGGATTCTCCCCCCAGCCGTCAGACTCGCCCTGATACCACAGGACTCCGCGCGCCGCATAACCCGCCACGGGAGCCACTTTCGCGTTCCAGTGCCAAATCGGGACTTCGGTGAACGGCACATGGGTAAACTTTAACGGCGTGCTAACCCTATATTCCCACGCTGACGGGCGCTTTACCCCCTTAGCGTCGGCCTCTTTGCATGCGGCTTCGTATTTTGCGCGGCGGACTTTCATTTCCGCGACGAGCTTTTCGTAGCCGCCGTTTTTCAAATAATCATCGCGTTTTTTATTGTACTCCTGCATCCACTTTTTGTTGAATGGGACATTGTCAATGTATTCCGCGGGAGTCCACGCACGCATTGAAGTTCCGCCCTTGCAGACGTTCACAAGCCCGACAGGCACTTTCAGATCCTTGTGGAGCTTTTCGCCAAAGTAAAATCCGACCGCGCTAAACGACCCTGAATCTTTCGGATTTGAATGAATCCATTTCCCGCCCGGGATAAAATATTGCTCTTTTTCCGTTATGCGGTTAGAGTCCATTTTAAAGTAGCGGATATTAGGATAATTCGAGCGCGCTATTGCCTTTTTAGCGTCGTCCGTCTGCGACAAAATCCACTCCATATTGCTCTGCCCGCCCAAAATCCAGACTTCTCCAACAAGAATGTCGGAAACTGTTTTTGCAGGCTTGCCATTCTCTGAAATATTCATTTTGCGGGGCGAATCGGAAGCCTCCATCGGCGGAAGATTCAGCGTCCACTTTCCGTCTGCGCCGGCTTTTGCGGAACATTTTTTTCCGTTGAATTCCACATCCACCTGGGAATTTGCGTCGGCCGTTCCCCATATTTTTACGGGCATATTGCGCTGAAACACCATTCCGTCGGAAAATATCTCCGGAAGCTTTATCTCTGCGGTCAACGGGTACGACCACGCGACCGCCGCAATAAAATATAAAAGGCATCTAACTTTCATAATTCCTAAAAATTCTATTTATTTTCCTTTTCAAAACCGAACGCCGGCAACCCACCGTCGGTATACAGCCATGCGTCCGGCTTGGCCCAGCTCTTCCAAAGATAGCGCACGCCTTCAGGTATAGAGTGGGAATTAGGCGCGGACACAACCACTGTTGAGTCGGAGTCAATCTCCGATTTTGCGGGAATCCATTTGCCGTCTATTTTAAGCTCGAAGCCCCTAGGTTCGCCCTTCCCGACGAGTTTTCCCGAAAAAGCCCCGAATTTCACAACGGCATTGCCGGTATTGAAAGTCGCCCCGGCAAAAACTGGGGATCTGTCCTCCACACTGCTGTCGTCATAAACTCTGCGCATTGCAACCTTTTCAAGCCTTTCGGAAATTGGCCCCTTATCGGCGGGGTGGATGTCGGTTTTTTCGCCCGTGTCGGAAGCGCATACTATGTACGAATTATCGACGCTTCCAGCCGCCAAAACCTGCGCCGCGCGAACCTTGCCCCAATCTTTTCCGTATCCGTAAGACGCCAATTCCACCGATATCCACGGCATTGAATTGTCGCCCCATGCCGCGCGCCAAGCGTCTACAAGTATTCTAAACTGGCGAACGAACAGAGCCTCGGAATCGTTCTGGTTGGACTCACCTTGGTACCACAAGAAGCCGCGCGCCGTGTAGCCCGCCAATGGCGCGACTTTCCCGTTCCAATACATTGCAGGCGAAGATAAATCCACTATCGGAGTCTGCGGACGTGGGGCAATTTTGTCCTTCCACGGCATTGTCGGCGGGCGTTTATTTTCGGCTTTTGCCTTCGCGACCGCCTTCTTGTGCTGTTCCATTCTTTCCTTATGCGCCTTGGCGGCTTTCTCATATCCGCCGTTTTTCCATTCAGGCAATTTTTCAAAATATTCGGCTCTGCGGCTTTTCAAATATTTTGATTTATCCATGGCGTCGAACGGAATCCACGTCTCCATTCGCGTTCCGCCGCGCGCGGTGTACACAAGCCCCACTGGAACGCCCAAGTCTTTTGAGAGTTTTTGGGCGAATGCGTACCCCACCATGCTGAACGATTGCGCGTTTTTAGCGTCAGCTTTTTTCCATTGCGAGCCTGCCGTAGTGTCGCTCTGGGGAGTCTCTGATATGCTTGGGGCTGAGTTTGAGAAATACCGTATGTCGGGATTGCCTTCGGGTTTGAGGTTTCGCCACGTGTATGTCATTTCCATATTGCTCTGCCCGCCAAGAACCCACACTTCGCCGACAATCACGTCTTTTATGGTGCGCGAGAGCTTTCCGTTCTCGTAGAACTTCATATCCCTGCCCTCCTTCGATGCTTCGAGCGGATCCAATAAGACGCTCCACTTGCCGTCATTGCCGGCTTTCGCCGACTTTTTTTCGCCTGCGAACTCTACTTCCACCGCCGCGTTTGCGTCGGCTGTTCCCCATATTTTTACGGGCTTTTGGCGCTGGATTAGCATGTCGTCCGAAAATATTCTCGGCAGGTTTATTTCAGCCGAGAGCATGGAAGCCGCAAGGGCTGCAAATATAAAATAGGAAATTTTTTTTATTTTCATAAGCTTATAGACCATCTGTTAGCGTATTTCGTCAGTAAATCCGAATGCGGGGATTCCGGCATCGTTGTAAAGGCATACGTCAGGCTTTGCCCAGCCTTTCCAAAGGTACCTTACACCTTTTATTGCCGAGCCGTCCGGAGTTTTAACCGTTAATTTCCCGCCCGAAAATTCAGCTTTGGCGTCGCGCCACTGCCCGTCTGCGCATTTTGCGATAAATCCGCGCGGCTCGCCCTTGCATTCAAGCTTTCCTCCACGCAAGTCGAAATTTAATTCCGCAGTATCCGCAGAATATTTTGCCGACTTGAAAATCGGCCCGTAGACGGCGGGCTTTTTCTGCCCGTAAACGTCGTTCAACGCGATATTCGCGAGGCGGTCGATAATAGGTTTTTTGTCGCGCGGATGGACATCGTTTTTATCTCCTGTGTCTATCGATACGGCAATTCCGCCATTGGGATCTTCGAGGGAGGCGCGCATCTGGTCCCAGCGCATATATTCCCAGCCGTTGTCCTTATAAGACGGCAGCTGGACGCACAAAAAGTACATATCCGGCTTTTCCCAAGCTTTTCTCCACGCTTTCTTCATTCCCTCGAAAATCGACTTAAAACCGCTCCACATGTAGTCTGACTCGCCTTGATACCATAGGAAACCGCGCGCGGTAAAGCCTGCCATCGGGGCGATTTTGGCATTCCACAAGCGCGCGGGGTTGTTTACCCCGTACGGTTTTGAGATGTCTGGCTTGGCCTGCAAGTTTGCCGCCCAGGGGCATATTGGCCTGGATTTTCCCGCCGCTTTTGCCTTGGCGACTTCCGCCTCGTATTTGTCGCGCGCCTCGCGCCATTTAGCGAAGCTCTTCTTAAATTCGGACTCCTTCCATTTTTTTGAATCACGCTCAAACATCTTGCGGGCGGGCTCCATTAGCGGATCGGAATTAAAAAATTCGATGGGAGTCCACCCGACCATTCGGGTGCCGCCGCGCGAGCTTTCAACTATGCCGACAGGTATATCCCCAAGAGCCTTTGATATGCGCGAGCCGAAAAACAGCGCGATTGCGTTTGAATTACCAAGCTTGTCTTTTCCCGGCACGAACCATTGTGCCCACCCTTCGAAATCTGATAGCGGAGTTTCGCTTATTTTTCCGCTGTCTTGGGCGAAATACCTGAGATTTTTTGGCAAATTCTCCAATTCCTCTTTGGAGCCGATCATGGAGTTTGCGCCGAATTGCATATTGCTCTGCCCGCCGGTTATCCAAACTTCGCCGACCAACACTCCGCCGATTTTTTTCGACACCGCGCCATTTTCAAATACGAGCATTTCCCGCGGCTGGGCGGAAGTTTCCAGCGGAGGAAGAAACAGCGACCATTTTCCGTCTTTGTCCGCTTTAGCCAAAATATTCTTTCCCGCAAACTCCACGCGTACGTCTGCGTTTGGAGACGCCTTACCCCACACCTTTACCTGCTCGCCGCGTTGCAAGACCATATTGTCCGAAAAAATTTTCGGCATTTTTATTTCCGCGAAAACGGCTTGCGCAAACAATAGCGCAACAATCAATAGTGTTGATTTCTTCATAGTTTTTACAATCCGCCGCGGAACCCCCAATACAAACCTCTCCCCCCGCGGAAAAAGTTATACGTTCCGCCTTTGCGTAATTTATAAAACTACTACTTGGCCCGCGTTGTTGTCAAATAAACAATATATGTTTGAAAAACATTTCCTGCTAGCGATAATTTTTTTTGGAAAATATGATTATCGACGAAAACAAACTGAGAAAAGTTTCCGAAAAGCTCGTGGGCAGGGGCAAAGGCACAATGCCTTCCCTTAAATTCCACAAGGGCAAAAGCGCGCGCTCAGATACGCTGGAAGCCGTGCGCTTGGCAATCGGTATCTTTGTGGCTGCCGCAATGCTTTTTGGGACGGCGGCGCTCGTTTGGACTCTCGCTACGGAAGCCGGGAAAGGTGTCGATACGCTTGAAAAGAAAGCGGCCCAGCGCCCTGCCGACGCGCGCGACGTGCAGGTGATATATATACCCAAAGGCGGCAAATGAAACGCGCCGACGAAATTATGGCGGAAAGCGGGCTCGCCCCAAGCCGCTCGAAAGCCCGCGCCCTCATAGAGGCGGGACGGGTTAAATTCGAGGGAAAAGTAATCGACAAGCCGTCGCGGAAACTTCCTGAAAACGCAGTCCTCGAAATCTCGGCAGACGCGCCAGAGTCGAGGTACGTGTCGCGTGCCGGATTGAAATTGGAGGCGTTTTTGGACAGATTTGGTATAGACCTACGCGGCGTCGATATACTCGATGCCGGCGCTTCAACCGGCGGCTTTACCGACTGCGCCCTGTCGCGCGGGGCCGCATCGAGCGTATGCGTGGACATCGGAAGCGGACAGCTCCACCCAAAGCTGTCGGCGGACGCCCGCGTAAAAAATATGGAAAAGACCGACATACGCTCATTGTCGCCATCGTCTTTCGGAGGCAAGAAATTCAATTTTATATGCGCGGATTTGTCTTTCATATCGCTTGAAAAGGTATTTGGCAGCCTATGGGGTCTACTTTCCGACGGCGGAATCGCCGTGTGCCTTGTAAAACCCCAATTTGAGAGCGACCCAAAACTTGCGAGAATCCGCAAGGGAGTGTTGCGCCCCGAAGAAAGCGCTATCGCGTTTGAGAAAATAACAAACTATATTTCGGATAATTTTCGAGGCGCCCGGATAATAGGCAGCATGCCTTCCCCCATATTGGGTGGCGATGGAAATACGGAATATTTAATAGGAATCAGGAAGGAAAGCGGGACGTAGGCGCGCAAAGAATTTGGAGTTTGCAAAAGACACGCAAAGCGCGGCGGGGGAAAATCCCGCCGCGCCCAGTTTTTGCGGGTTGGCGCAGATGGCCCTACTTGCTAAGCGCGCCGCGTTTTAAGAACTTCTTTACGTATTTGAAATCCTCTTTCATAAGGTTGCTGCGGGTTTCAGCAATCTCGGACTCGGGGACAAGAATAATTTTGCTTGTCGTGTCGCCGAGAGTTTCGCGGTATTTTTGTATGTCGGCTTCCGAGTTGGACGGTATTTCTATACCCTGCTTATTCCACGGATAGACAAAGAGGAGATTGTGTTTGCCTTGTTCCACGTAGAACGTATTTTCGCCGAAATGCTCGGCCCAGCCGCGCGTGCCCGCGTAAATTCCGGAACCGTAGCAGACATTGTTTTTAATTATCATTCCCTTGCGCTTGTTGTCGTAGGTCAGGAAGTTGTTGTCGCGGGGTTCCGGAGTTGAAAATTCGTTTTCGCCCATTTCCCATGCAAAATTTCCCTCAAAGTGGCAGTTTATGTATTCCGACCTTCCGTTCGAGCGGTTTGAGAGGAAGTGCTCGAACGCCTGGCGGCAACGGTAGAATTTATTGCCGGTAAAGGTAATGTCACTCGCGACAATTTCACCTTTTTCGACGATGCCTTGTATTGTGGAGCCGCAGTCGTAAGTGCGGCTTATTGTGCAGCCTGAGACGTGGTTTCTGTTGTTTGAAGACGGAGACCCGGAAATCCAGAATTCGATTCCGTTGCCGAGACGAACCCATGTTCTATATCCTACCTGCGTGCTGCCGCCGATTAGGTCAATTTTCACATTTTCAACCTTTCCGCCGAACGACCCTGTGAGGCCGTGGCGCCCGAAACCCTTAATTGCGATATTGCGCACGGTGCAATTTTTCAGGCCGCTGACTCCGTTGCCGTACGTCAGTATGCCAAGCTTGGCGCCGTCGGAAGATGGATTTTTGCCAAGCTTTACATACAGCCAGCGATAGCTTTCGGCATCTATATCCTTTGGCTTGTATATTTCACCAGTTGTGATGTCCCAATCTTTTTCAAGCATTTCGAGCTTTTTTACTTTATGCCCGTAAACCGTATCGCTTGCGGCGTCGTAGAGGGCTCCGAGGTTGTTGAGCTGGAAATTTCCCTTGGTGATTTCAAGATTGCGACCGTAGAAATTCTCGGTCTTGTTCATGTCTAGACGCCATACGCCGTTGCCCATATCTTCCCACGCATCGGGATTTTTAAGGAGTTTAAGGCCGCATATCTCCGGATATTTCGAGCCCTTTCCATACGAGTCAACCACGCAGTTGCTTAGCCCCGACAACGGCTCGTAAAATACGTCGCCCTTTTTAAGTAGAATGCGCGCATTCTCTTTTGGTATTTTCGCGAATGTCTTTAGCGGACTTTTCATGGAGCCGTCGTTAGAGTCGTCTCCTGCGCTCGACGACACATAGACAACCGTGGATATTTGCGATTCGTCCGCGCCGTATTCCTGGGCGAACATCGGAGTCAGCGCGAGCATCAAAGCCGCGCATGCGGAAGCCTTAATCTGTCTCTTATACACATCTGACGCT
>ENA-OZLH01001191-OZLH01001191.1-human-gut-metagenome-genome-assembly--contig:-NODE-1191-length-12871-cov-7.617275_pt1 | contig 12871 bp, 13 predicted proteins | sample MGYA00244832_ERZ653776 | MGnify/ENA primary metagenome ERZ653776 (study PRJEB26926, sample SAMN06165218) | human gut metagenome | biome: ENVO:00009003; feature: ENVO:2100002; material: ENVO:00002003...
TATCTTTGGTGAGGGGAAAATATGCGTGGAGAAATTGCGGTTTGACATCAAACTACATGAGACCGTTTCAAGTTTTGTGTAAACGGTCTCCATATGGTTTGACGTTTACCAATAAATTACATTGTTGTTAAAGTCCATCCCACCAAAAACTCCGGTTATTTCTATTGGTTCATCCAACATTTCAAAAGAAAGATATTTTGTAAGAACCGACTCACTATCATCACTTATAGATAAAGTGATATGCGGAACTGAAATTTGAGCTGCCATCTTATTAATCACTTGATTATCAGAATCCAATGTCACTTTGACTCCTTCATTCTTACCATCACAGGTATAGCCTATAATACAAACCTTAATAGCTTTCCCAAATAATGATTCATCGACAAACTCCGGTCTATATGCAAATGTAATATGTGGATTCTTTATTACATTAGAAAGACTCACTCTATTAATAAGTGATAAAGCTCTATTCAATTCATCATATTGGAGAAAACAACCAATATATCTGAATTCATGAATCATTTATACTTCCCACTTCTCTTAAGATTATCAATAACAAAAAACAAAGCTATAAAAATTGCAATTATGCATAAAACTTGAATTACGTGAATTACGCTTTCACTTGCAAACAATCCAAAAAATGAATTAACAAAATCAAAACTATCAATTAATGCAGAAAAGAAACTTAATAACGAAAGTATCAATAATGATTTATTTACTGTATCATCACGAACTTTCTGTTCATTTTCCGAAGCAAGTCTTCGTGTTTCAGCCAGTGAAACAAGTGGTTCATGAACATCCTCATACATTTTTTTCAAAGCAAACGCATGCGTCATCTTATCATATAGGTACTGATATTGAGGCACCTCCGTAACTAAAGAAAACACAAAATCCGTTTCAAATTCATACAAATCATTTCGATACTGCTCAAGTTTTTCCAAGCTATTATAAGCTCCTATGCCAATCTTCGTCAAAAACATATACAACACATATTTTTGATGAAGCAATAATACATACATAAAAAGATACTGTGCATTAAAGTTCTTGAAAAAAGTTCCCAGAATAAACTCTCCACGTCCAAAGCCCGGACACGCTAAACAAATCGCAGCTTCTGGAGACAACCCCCAAACAGTATCTTTCGATGGTATAAATATCTCGTCCGAATCTAATTTATCATTTTCAGCATACAAGAAGCCTTCGTTGTAACATCTTCTCAAATAGAAAAGCTCTTTCTTGTAAGAATCCTGTGGTTCTACCTCCAGATAAGTTAATACATTTGCTCTTTCTGTAGATGCATTAGCATAATAAAAGAATTCAAAATGAAAAATACTGTCATACTCTTCCATTGCATTTTTTGCAATTTCAAGTATCGTGATTTCTTTTCCTCTATAAAATATTTTTTCTCTGGATACCTTCTTTAAATTATATAATGCAGCAGAAACATACATCGGATTAGAATCATTAAATGCTATTCTAATAGCTAAAATGTTTACCGATGTACTAAAGCAATACAATTGAATATCTTCAATTAAAAAATCAAACTTAACTTTCTCATTAAAAAACTCATGTTCTTTAGTACAATAGGTTGCACCTTCTTCTCCTATCAACTCCTTAAATTTTGATGATGACACCCGATAGTGAAAGCATTGGCAGTTTGCTGCATCTTTACTGTTAAACTTGTCTGCAACAAACTTTAGCATATATACAATTTCATCGTGAATAACTTCCCACGAAGGGCTATCATTCAACGCATTTATAAGCTCTGAATAACTATGAGCATTCAAAATGAATGGAATAAAAATATACGAAGTATTTAATTTATCATTCATTATTAGTAACACCTTTTATAGAAGCGACACTTAATGATTACTGTACATTATCAATTTGTCCTTTGCTCCTACACATATTTCCTTTCCTCGTTGATCATCTTCAAATAATTCAATATTTCCGCCAGGATGAGCCACTCCTAAAAGTAGTGACTTATTATCCTCCGATGTCTTGTCAAAAATCTCACGAATCAGATCTGCTTCATTACATGTTCCCGGAGCATCTTTCAAAAATCCTATTACCGGTTTTACATAAATTTCTTTACTCGTAAATTCTGAAGAATCTTCTTCATCATATGTCAATATATCCTTATAAAACTCATACAACTCGATTTTTTCACTGATCTGAGTTACCATTTTACTGATATATCTGTTGCTAATAACAATATTATCTATATTGTAATTATGAACGACATCATAATTCTTAGGATTCAAGATTTCGACAATCACATCTATCCTATCTGTGTCATAATTCGGATCTTTTTTCACTCTTTCAAAAATAATATCTTGAACATAAATCAGATTTGTTAACGCAAACGAATCAATATCACTCTGTTGAACTAAATCATCCGATAAAATCAGTATGCTGGTATCCTCTTCATATGAATCTATAAATTCATTTATGGAATTTTTAATCAAATCAGTATCATATATTTCAGCCTCGATAACCTTATTCACATAACTATACTTTTTATAATAATCAAGCCGTTCCAAACTGGACTTATCATCTATAACCATTATATTCAAAATCTCTGAGTCATCACTCCTGTTCCATTCAGCTCTGAACGAATCAAATCCTGCCATAATATCATTAATCTTACTATTATGCCCGAGAATAATAATGTTTCTGTTTTCAAGCCAGTAATTCCTATTAATTTGAATTCCAACCGACTTTTTCTGATAATCAGATTTTGCACCAATCTTCTTCTCAGAATCAGACATGTAATAAAATTTTTTGCCTGTCTTTGTCATTAAATGCGAAAGTGGAATAACATTACTATTATTGTCAAGCAAGTTTCTTACTTCTTCAATTTCACTATTAGTATCAGCAGCATCAGAGTCTACACAAAAAAACTCTGCCCCTTTATTAGAAAATAGATTGCTATAAACTTGATTTAATTCCGGGAAAATACAAAATTGTGATAATATTTGTCCCAATATATGATTAACAGGAACCGGAACAATATTACATTTCCCGATATTTTCCTTATGTTCAATTATTCTGTCTACAATGCTTTGAGTCCAAGCGTCTTCTACTTCTACTATTATTCTTTGATTATCCAGCGATTCTTCAGCTGCTGTAATTTCCGAAACCTGAACAAGCGTCTTAATCGTATTTGCATTTCCCTTCTGTCCCTGTTTTCTTTCTACAGCATCATATTTACATACATAATTGGTATCATCATCTCCCAGAATGATTACCGTCTTGGCCGTAAGTAATGAAATATCTTCCAATTGTTTAGTAGAATAAGTATTACCTTCACGTACAATAATATTAAGTTTGTTTTTTATATGCTCCCCTTGTAATGTCAAATACAATCTTTCATTGATTTCCGATTTGACCCTTTCAGAGTCATCATTTACAAGAACAACAATTGTCTCTTTGGTTCCTAAATACAACATATCGTTTATTATTTCAGAAGCTCTGCTGTTCCAATTTAAAATAACGGTATGTTGAGATGTTTCTATTTTTCTGGAGTCAGAGCTTGCATTATCAATATATCCGGATATGTAATTAGTCACGTAACCTATAATTGCTCCAGTAAATGTAATTGACCCGACAATAATTACAAGGAGACAAATAAATACTAAAACAACATTAGCAGTACCAACATCTGCTATGACATTTTCTATCATACCGGCGTCTAAGATCATACCGATGGTGTAATAAATAGTTTGCCAGAATCCTACATCGCATGCACTCTTCCTCATCAAAACATTGATTATTAAACTGCTCGCAAGTAATAAAATAATATTCAACGCTATAATGACAAGTAAAATAGCTCCTCTTGGATTTTTTATAATAAACAAGCTGATTTTTTCTTTTAACTTCTTCACTTAATGTACGTCTCCATATAATTCTAATAATGTTCTATCTTTGGAAGTCTGTCACATCCCAAAAATGAATACTTGCCTATTTTCCTTATATTAGGTGGAATCCGTACGATATTCTGTGATTCTTCACCTATAAATTCTTCTTGCTCATTAAACTTGATATCACTTAATAATTTACAATCATTAAAGCAATACTCGCATAACTCATTTAAGCTGCTTGGGATATGAACTTTCTCAACATTTGAATGTTCAAATGCACAATCTCCTATTTTCTTTACTCCTTCAGGAATTTTAACAAATGCAGCATTTCCACAATAAGCAATAACCACATTGTTCTTAATAACCAATGGATTTATACGTATTCCGCACACTTTTGTTTTGTACTTATAATACAAACGTCCTAACACAGTATCGGTTGAATGATATTCAATTTCATTATCACTCATGGAAATCCCATACTCATGAAAATCAATAAGAACATCATCATTAAACAATATTTCTACCATTTTTGACGATTTATTATTTTCCTCTAATACATGAATATTCTGAATATCTTCCACCGAATACGGTATGGTGTATTTTTGAATCACAAATCGTTGATACATATTCATGTCTATGGAATATGGTTTATCCTCGTCATTAAACAGAGCATATTTTTCAGATAATCCGGCTTCCATAAAAAAATGATTCAGTTTTTCCTTAAATTCATCAATGTACGTCATTATTCTCATTCCTTAATAAAAGAAGTAAGGCTGCAGCCGCAGCCCCATCATCCGGTCCGTCATAGGATCCGATTATTGTGCTCCCGAACAATCCTACCCCGGAATAGATGTCTCCGTTTCCATATGTTCCAACTATACTTTTTCCCCAGCCAACGCCGGAATAAACTTCTCCATTTTTGTAGCTCCCAATAATCTTACTACCCCAGCCAACGCCGGAATATATATCGCCATTATCGCATTCGCCTACTATGTTTTTTCCAAATATTCCAACGCCCAAATAAATAGAAGTCAAATTATTATCCTCATATTAAGAACATTTAAATCAGCCACCTTTATGGTTGTAAATCTCAAAAATCAAGCGATTCATCTAATATAGCTTCAACCATATCATCAAATGATGCATACTCAATTATAACATCGCCTGCTTCATCCATCTGACAAAAAATATAATCACCTTTATCCACATACCAATATAGACTACTAGTACCATATAAAAAATAATCAAAACCGTTTTTTCTAAACAGAGTGTTATTATCAACTAAATCCAATTGAGTATCATTAGAATTACCTATCCCCAAAATACTACATCCATTAAAATCGAAACCATTAACACGTCTAAGAAATCTTAAATATTCCTGAGGTAAAGAATAACCAAAAATTTCAAAAACTTGTTTAACCTCATCACTATCAAGCGATAGTTCAATGCCTAGAGATGGTGTTGTCCCATAATCAGATATTATTTTATTTACTTTGTCTAACTTTTCTGTCCACATTGTCAATCTCTCCTAATGTAATACGGTTTCTTAAAGAATGGCCACTTTACCCTCTTTAACTCACCTTTCTTCATATTATGGCAAAATGAGTTTTGATATAAAGTAACAACTAAATGGCTTCGAGAATCAATCAATACTAAATTATCTAATGAATTATCACCGCTATCATCTATAGGTTTTATATGATGAACTTGACATCCTTTAGGTACCAGACCATCTTCCATCATTTTAATATCTATGGTTGATAATCCGACTTTTAGTAATTCCTTTTTATTATTTTCGACAAGCGTTTTTATAAATTCCTTTCGAACTTTACTATTAAACACCTGTCTAAGTGATTGAGTCTCCAATTTGTCTTTTTTTATATAATCAAGTTTTCCAACCTTTACATCACCAAGCTCTTTTCCATTGTAAGAAAACACATCACTCGACTCACCATGATTTTGAAGTGCGTTATTTTCTGTTGCAATACCATTTCTGACAGATGATAAGTAACGATCATTTTCGAGAATGTTCCTTCTGATGTTTATTGCTTTAATCAATTTTATGCTAAGTTTTTTTATTAATTTATTTTCCTCAAGCATAGCAGCACTTATATCATCAATCACTGTAGCTATACTATTAGCATGCGGTCCAATATCTTCAGAATTATGCTCAAATACAGAATATAACTGATGAAAGTATTTATCTTCCTCTTCCATAATTTTTAAAATACCATCATTAATCTTTTTTAATTCATTGATACTTTCATCAGAACAATTCCATACAGCCATAACAATCTTCTATCAGTCATCCAAAGACCACACCTCAATATCCTTTCTTTTTTCATCCAAGTTATCTTGCATTTCATTCTCTGTAATTCTTATAATTTTATTTATATCAACATATTTGATTTGACTACCATTTACTTTTTTTCTTATATCTGCCGCTTTATGTAGTTTTATACTTAGCACTTTTATTAATTTATTTCCCTCATTTATATTCGCTTTTATATCATCAATTACTGCAGATAAATATTTAGAACGGGTGTCTATTCCTTCAGAAAAAAGTTTATAGGCAGAATACAACTGCTAATAATATTTATTTACATCCTCTTCGATTCTTAAAACACCATCACTAAGCTTTCTTAGTTCAGAAATACCTTCATCAGAACAATTCCAACCAGCCATAATAACCTCCTATCAGTCATCTGAAGACCACATCTCATTTTCTTTTCTTTGCTCGTCTAATTCCTCTTGCATTTCATTAGCAATACTTCTCGCTGTCTCACATGCATCTGCATATTTGACTTGACAATCATTTATCTGTGAAGTTATCTGCGCTACCGCTGGATCTTCATCTCCAAGTGCAGAGGCACAAACAGTAGCTAATGATTGCATTTCTGATGACGCATTATAAACATTTGTTGCAAAAGTATGTAATGCAGAGATCATCTCTTCATATTTTTGTTCATTAATTCGTGCCATACTTAACCTCCCTATCTTGTTCTTCCTTTGACTTTACTATACCTGTCATTTTCAATAATCTTTGATCTGATTAATGCTGCTTTAGTTAGTTTCAGCACTAATTTTTTTACAGGTCTGCTGCCTTCTTCTTCAATAGCCTCAACGTCTTCAATCAATTGTTCTATACTTGCCGCATGCGGACCCAGACCATCTTTACATGAATCAAAAGTATTTTTCACATTTGCTGTTTCCGTATGAATCTTTGCAGATAGCTCCTCCAATTGAGATGCAGCATTTGTTATTGCAGCAACAGCCTCTTCATCAGTTTTCCATGACATATTATCGCCCTCCTTTAAATATTAGTAGTTTTTCCATTTTCATCTATTACCCATCCATCCCAAGAGATATCCTTATGAATGTATGGTCTTAGTGAGTATTGATCCAATAAATTACTGTACTGGCATATGTGTTCCGGTAATTTTGAAGCCACTTTCGATCCGAAAAGTTCCATCGAATCCTCAGGCGAAATTTGGAATGCAAGTCTATGTCTGAATGCATCAAGCCCTATCTTCACAGATCTTAAATCAGACATATTATTAATACAAAATACAAAATGATATCCAAATCTGCTTCCCTGCTTTACGATATACTTAAAATCTTCCAAAGCATTATATGCATTACTATCTTCTTCAGCATAATCATCGTCTTCGTCATTATTATCATTTTCATTACTCATCTGTTTATTTTCTAACTCACCGACAGTCAATTCGGTTTCTGTATCATTATTGCCATAAAACCCCTTAGCAAATTCAGACATTAACCTGCTGATTTCATCTGATATCTCTTCAATTGATTTTCCTTCATCCATCAATTGATCTTCAATTCCATCTACATTATATTTCGCCTCAAATGCTTGATTAAAACTGATTGTCTCATTTGTTTTTTCAATTTCCTCTTTGGTCTTCGGTTCATACTTCGAATAATCCCCTGATATTCGAAGAAACTTTTGATCTTTTTTTACATCAAAATCAATAAATTCAAAATCAGAGCAGATCTGTTCCATCCCCAGTAGAACTATTACCTCATTACATGTTTTCCTTTCATAAATAGCATCTTTTATTTTTCTTATAGAGACACATATTTCATCCATCCCTTCAGAAATACTATATTCATGGAACGCAGAATCTTTATATGTTTTATATATTCTATTCTTACTATATGCCCATATCTGAACATGACCATCCTGCACTTCAAAAGATCTTCCAATTGTTGATATCAGAGAAGCAGCACATTGCATTTCCGCCCCTCCGGCAACGATAAGCATATTTTCTCTAGACTCATTCGAAATATTGGAAAAAATTATATTCTCCATTCTTCTGGGGCTTCCGAACGAAACCACTACATCTCCCTCGGAAATTTCATCATTATTAGCTTTTCTACACTCCTCAATTAATATTTTTTGTTTTTCTGTAATAAATGCATTATATGAATTTCCATCAACAACAACAGGATGTTTATCTACATATGATGTTTTACTCTTTCCATTAAATTCATTCTTATCAATCTTATGTAACTTTTTTTGAATATTCTGAATTAAGTCTCTTTGAGGTTTATAAGCCTCTTCAGCCTCTCCCTTAAAATACAAAACATTAACTCGTTCTAAAACCAATTCATTTTCAGACTTATGATACTTTCTGAGTGCCATATGCACCGGTAAAGTTGCAATCATAAAGTTATTCTGTTCTGTTTTTAAGAATCTAGGTAATTCGAGTGTCTCTGTAATCTCTTCTGTATTATTATGCATTGCAATTCTGGTTTGAATCTGTTCCTTTGCAGTAGAAGTAAGTCCTCTTATACCTGTCATAAACGATTGACTTGAAAAAATAAACTTGATACCAAGCGCTCTTCCTTTCGCCAAAAGATTTTGAAGTTTTAATTGATAAGCAGCATCACTTTCCAGCACTTGCGACATTATTGAAAACTCATCAAGTATGACAAAAATTACCGGCATGTATATATCAGACGGAACATCTTCAACCTTTTTTATATCTCGATGTTTCATAAAATATCGCTGTCTGGAGAGCATTTCATTCGTTAATTTATCAACTAAATCAAATACCAACTCCCTAGATTCATCTAACAATATATATTTAACATGAGGTGGCATCGGATCAATATATTGAGAGAATTCAGCCATCTTAAAATCAGCCAACCATAACTCGACATCATCCGGATGATAATTTTTCAAAATACCAGTAATAATAGTATGTAATAAAGTTGACTTACCAGAACCAGATGCACCCATTAAGTATGCCGCAAAGCTTTCGGCCTCAAATGAGACTTCACTCACATTACCTTCTGAATCAACTCCATACGGAAGCATAATTTTCTTCCGAGAATTGTCGTCTCTGTCTTTATACTTCCATTCATTAAGAGGATACAGTTTTATATATTCACTCACAACGCCATTGGCTTTCTCATCATCCAATCTAATCTCATCAATATAGGCTTCAGGGATTGGATGTCCCTTATAGTCATACTCATACCATCTAAAGCCCAGAGTAGTTTCATCACCTCTATCAATTGTCGAGCTTTTACCTTGCGGCATATTAACATTATAAAAATTTTCAGAAACCTTACTAATGTTGTTTTCTTTTGAAGTAAGTGCGTTATCAAAACCTGTATTGTTTACCAACAAAACGGTTATTCCATACCTCTGATGATTATTTATAATTCTATTAATAAAATTTTTAGCTGTGGTATCAAAAGCATCCGGATAACCAACAAGGCACACCACTCTTCTTTCAATCTTGTCCTTATCATCATCCACATTGGCATTATATTCACTCACAGACTCATAATCTTGCAATTTTTCATCTATATCCATGAATGAAGCTACAATCCTGCCCAATTGATCTATAACTTCCTCATCATTAACCGGAATTTTATCAATAACCGCACTATTTTCTAACGGTCTTAATGCTTTAAGTTGCGAGTTATTAAAATGAACCGCATCAATAAAAGAAATTTTAAATTTTCTATTACCAGGCTTAGTCCTTTTTATTAAATTCAGCAACAAATTAGAAATGCCCTTAAAACATCTGTTTTCTTTTGAAACCACTGTTTTAATATTTATAAATAATTCATTGGAACTATCATATTCCACAGGTAACAATACACTCTGACTCTTTTCATCATAATATTTTCCAAGCCTTAGCTTTGCAGCTTTTACAGCATCATCACCCAACACAATTAATGGCTGTGCCACTGCACCAAAAGAAACCGTTTTATCTTTTAATTCATACGCACGAGAACCTTGCAAACCAGAATCCATGTATAAAACATCGCTATAGTTAAAATGAACGGTTTGTAATTGGTTGGCAAATTCATCGAACTCAGCACTTCTTATATACATATAACATTCATGTTCCAGTGACTCCTTTGCCTTTTTTACCTGTTCCTTAAGGAGTTCTAAAGCCTCGTTTTTTCCATTTATAAGTTGTTCTTTTTTTGCCTCAAACTCCTTCTGCTTCTCCTCTAAATATATTTCATTGCACCTGGTATGAACGTAAAGTCTATAGGCATAAGGATCATTAGGATTTTGAGGGTCAATTCTGGCCGCATCATGACGGAGACTATTAAAGTCCAGTTCCAAAGCCTTTAAAGACAAGATATTTTTACTTGTAATATTTTTTTCTGCCAATTGACGAAAATACTCAACTCTTGCGTAGTATGGCCCAATATCTTTGAGCTGCTTATCAAGATTTTCTATCCTTGCCTGCCTAACTACATCATCCTCTTCCTTAAACTCTGATAAATGTCTTTCCGCAGCTTTATAACGCTCATTTATCTCCGATATTCTCTTTTGAACGATACTATATCTTTCCATTATATTGGACATATACTCAACTCCTCTGCTATGAAAATATACTCATTCTTCCATCTATGATTCCTTATCTGGACAAAGAACAAGTACTGCCTCTCTGACCTTGTCCGGATCTACTGGTGGAAATGACTTAAACGGTGAAAACGGAGGTATTTCGCCTGTTGTTTCAATACCAAATCTACTCCTATATAAATAATATCCATATCCATAAATATCTTGTCTTCGGACAATTATTTGCGATTTATCAAATCCATTGAATGTTAAATACTCTTGTTCTTGTTGCTCCGCAAAGTATGTCTCACCCATGGAATATAAAATCTGTATAGATGCCCAAACAGCCATTCCCTCATATACAAGATCTAAAGCGACTTTATCCCTTTCAGGATTATCTTGCTTATAAAGTGCCATAAACTGCGCTTGATTCCAATTGACATATTGCCAAATATGAGTCATCTCGTGTGCGATAATATTCAATGCCACCAATTTTGGACATCCGTTTTCGATAAATATCGTATATTCGCCGCTTTTATACTGAACAAACCCAACAGTTCTTACGGCATACTGTTTTGATGGCTTATATACAGAATGAGCTTGTTTAGCTAATTTTTGCGCATCAGCAGTATGTATTGCAATCGCAACCGGATAAGTGATTTCAAAAATATTTTCCATCATCATTTCAGTATGGACATATATTTCCCTAAACGCTTTAACATCTTTTATAGCTGTTGCTGAACAATCATTACACCTGATTCTTCCATCAGCCAATATATCATAGCTGACTCCACTAAGCGGCTTGCCACAAAAATCACAATAGTTTTCTGCATCAAAATTCAAAACATTATCATCAAAACGCTTACGTCTACGTGCCTTAGTAAGATTGTTATCTCCCAATCCTCTAGCTGTAAAATACGTGCGTATACGTTCAATGTTTAGGCGTTTATCTATTTCCTCATATCCCAGATTCAAATAACACTCTTGTTGATATCTCGAAGGTTGAATAGGCATCGCTATCTCAAGTTCATTAGGTAATTCATCTGAATGCCTAATAAACTCGTCATCTTCATTCACCTTGAGCTTTTCACTATCATCAATTATTACATCAACATCAATGTTAACATCTTTTAAATCATCAGAATCTGCATCAAATGTCATCCATTCTTTCTTTTTCTTTTCATCTCCACCTTCATACAAGTCAAATTCTTCAGACAATTCACCCTCTGAATAAGTCATTTCATCCGGCTTAGGTTTATCCTCATCCTCTAATTCTCCTGGCTTAACTTCAGGTTTAATTTTCTTTTCATCCAAATCAACAGGGGTATTATGTATATCTTTCTTGTGTTCAGCCACTTCAGGAACTTCTGTTGAATCTTTATATGTATCTTTAGTACTCTTGTTAAAGCCAAAAAACTTCTTTAATCGTTTAGTAAGTTTTGATGAAAAGCTTTCTTTAAATTTAAGGTCATCTTCATCTACCTCAATTTTATCCAAAACCGGATCTTTCATAGGAGGTTCTTTAATCTTGTCAAAATGCCATTCAAGATAATCAACGAGAATTTCCAAAATTCTAACCAAACTGTTATCTATTGATTCAATGATTCCAAGATCAACATCACTGTCCTCTATGATATAAACAGCATTATCATCAGTATCACCTTCGAGCTCATAATTCATTTTGCTGAGCATTCCCTCTTTGTCCTCTGGTTTTTCAGACAAAACAGCAATATATGCCCACGCATCCGGATATAAAGTTCTAAACAACTCACTCAACAATATAGTGAATGTAAATCTTACATCCTTATCCGTATCCGGCATGATAATTTTTAAAACAGTTTTATTTTTATACTTTCTACGATAGTTATCTATACTTGGATCATTACTTAAATCAATTATTTTAGCCGTTCTGAGATTATTGTTATCCTCCAGTTCAATATAGCCTATAGACGATACATCAAAATCCCATTTTTCATGTACGATTTGAAGATCATACAAAGAATGAGCGGAAATAACCCCCTTATTTTCCTTTAATACATAGTTTCTCAACTGTCTGTAATACAATCTTCCATTATATGTATCTGAAGCTCGTCTCAGAATACATCCGAGCTCTGGCGTACACTCTGTCTCTTATACACATCTCCGAGCCCACGAGACTAGGCATGATCTCGTA
>ENA-OZLH01001202-OZLH01001202.1-human-gut-metagenome-genome-assembly--contig:-NODE-1202-length-12799-cov-5.756121_pt1 | contig 12799 bp, 10 predicted proteins | sample MGYA00244832_ERZ653776 | MGnify/ENA primary metagenome ERZ653776 (study PRJEB26926, sample SAMN06165218) | human gut metagenome | biome: ENVO:00009003; feature: ENVO:2100002; material: ENVO:00002003...
CCCTCTGTTCGGCTTGTACCTGCTTTTGCAGAGCCACAATGTCCTGCCTCAAATTTTCGTTCTCCGCTTCCAGCCTCTTGACCTTGCTGCCGCCCAAAAGAGAACTCACCCCGTCCGCTATGGCTGTGGTTGCGTTCACCGCCGCACCCTTCATCTTCTGCACGTTGATTTCCCCCTTGACCTTTTTCAGCTTCTTCTGCGCTTCCTCTTCCAGCCCCAGCAGGTTTTCGATGTTCTCCTGCAGGCTGTCCTGCCGTTCCACCAGTTCCTTGTAATATTGCGAGGTCGGTATGTGCTTTGCCAGCGAACCGTCCACGCCTCTCTGCAAGCCGTACTTGCTCATGGCTTGTGCGTAGGTGTCCTGATAGTGTTTCAGCTTGTGCCTTGCCATGACGTCATCGGCGCACAGCCGCACATCCTGCGTGTTCTTCTTTCTGTACTTCTTCTTCCCGTTCTGTTTGTCTTGTCTGGCTTTCCTGCGCTCCCCGGTCACTATCGGTACAATGGTGGCGTGTATGTGCGGCGTCTTCTCGTCCATGTGCAGGACTGCCGACACGAGGTTCCGCTCGCCGTATGTTTCCCGGAGCCATTTCAGGTTGTCGCTGCACCAGCCGTCAAGCCTCCCGTCCTCTTCCATACGCTTCATGTCCTCGTTGCTTCCGGTGAGCAGCACCCGGATTGCCCTTACCTGGTTGGTACCTATCTTGCGTTTGATGCCTGCCGTCTCTATCCGGTGCGCTATCGCCTGCGTACGGTTCCTTACCCCTTCGGGGAACTGTACCAGTTCCCGGTTCAGGTGCGTTCGCGTTCTGTCCGCATTCTTCGGGTGTACGGTGCGCTCTATGTGCGTGGACATTGCGCCGTCCGCACCTTTTGCCTTTTCCAAATGCAAAACTGCATATCCCATAACTGTAATACATTTTTCGGTTAATACTTCCCCTGCCTTGCTTCCATGCCGCATGGCTCACGGGGTTTCAAAAGGGGCGGCGTCCCTTTTGCTCATTGGGGCTTTTTTAGCGATGCGTGCATTGCGTGAAGAAAAAGCCCTAATGAGCTATGGCTTTTTTAAAGCCTTCCGTTGGCATGTGCGGTTACATCCCGATGCCTTTGCCTTTCCTCTCCGGTTGCCTTGCCTGCCGTTGCCTTTTCTCCGGTTCCGGCTTCTCCTGCCACCGTTCCGCTTGTCCTGACCGTTTACCACAAAGGAAGTCGTTCAGGTCGTTGTAGCCTCCGTATATGTGCGATGCGTCCCGTATGCGCATCCCGTATTCCTCCCGCAGTTCCTGAACGGCTTCCATTCCCGCCTTGTCGTTGTCAAGGAAACAATGGATGTGTTCGTAATCGCCCAGTGGGTGGATTGCTTTGGAGAGGCTGGCAGTCGAGTTCAGCACAATGTAGTCCTGCCCGTCAAGTTCGGGGCGTCCGGGACACCTTTCCAGCCGCAGGGTGAGGAAGGAGAGGTAGTCCATGAAGCCCTCGAAGAGGTAGCAGGTCTCCTTCGTCTGTTCCTGCCGTATGTGGGTGATGTCCTTCGGTGCTATGCAGCCCTTGAAGAACTTGTTGCGTATCTCGTAGCCTCCCGAACGGTTGGGAAAACCGACGGCAAAGTAGGGTTTGCCGTCGGTCAGATAGTGCACCTCCCTGCATTCTCTTTTTGCCAGTTCCGTATTTATCCCCCTCTGCCGCAGATAGGAGAATAGGGCGGGGGAAGAAAGCGGCACCGCCTCCAACTGTCGGAAGCTCGGTTTGGAGAAAGGTTGCCCGCCAAAAGAGAAGGAGACCGGGCGCACGTTTGGTGCCTGCTCCGCTATCTTTTCCAAGAGGTAGGGCAGGCTGTCGGATGCGTAGAGCTCCTGCGCCAGTGCGATGATGTTGCCGCCCTTGCTCGCGCCAAAATCGTACCATAGGTTGCGCTCGGTGTTCACCTTGAAGGACGGTTCGCACTCGTCCCTGAAAGGTGACTTGTACCATAGGCTATTGCCCTGCCGTCTTACCGGGCTGTAGCCAAGACTGTGCAGATATTCCTCTATGCGTATCCGCTTCGCTTCATTCGTATTCATGTGGGTTTCTGTTTAAGTGGATATTGTTTTTTGTTTTCGCCCGTACCTTCTGCATGCTGCGGGCTGCATCCGCTTTACTTTATTTCGCTATATATATGCACCCTGACTAAAGTAAAGCGGTTCCGGGCTGTCATGCCCGTGCTGTTTTTCTTGTCAGGCGGTGTGAACATCTTTTTTTGTTTTCGCCCGTACCTCTCTATATGTTACGGGCTATATCCACTTTACTTTATTTCCGTATATATATGGTACGTGACTAAAGTAAAGTGGTTCCCATACCATACCGCTAATAGTGGAAATCGGGCTTGAAGGTGTATTTCCTGCCGTTCTCCTGCACTATCATCCGTTTGTTCTTCAATAGGGTAATGAGGTCTGTCACCCTGTTTCCGCCAAGTATGACGCCCACAGAGGCGTAGGCATCCCTCAATACTCCCGCAAGTTCCTTGTAGCCGTATTCGTCTTTCAGGGTGAATGCGGCTTCCAGTGCGATGCGGTGCTGCTGCTCGCTGATGTCCTTGTTGGGGTCGAATTTTCCCCTCCTCCCTTTGCCCGGCTCCTTCTCCTTGAACCGGTAGCCGTCCAGTAGTTCGGGCAGTGCCTCCCCATTGATACGGAATGCGAACGGCTCGAAGTCCACCGCCCTGATGTGTGCGGCTTTGACCTTGCTTATGTCGGGGTTATTCTCGTCCTTCTCCACTTGCAGCACCGTTTCCGCCTTGTTGCTTAGCTCGGTTCCTATGTGACCCCTTGCATTCTCGTCCCCCTTGTTCTGGTGCAGGACAGTATGGATGTGGATGTCCCTTTCCCCCGTCCATGTCATCAGATAGGAGATTACCGTTGTGGACTCACCGGGGTTGTTGATGTCATGCACCATGTCCCGTATTCCGTCAATGACTACCAGCCCGATATTCTCGGTGCGGTAGATTGCCTCCCTCACGATTGCTATGCGCTCTTCGGGCGTGTACTTCCTTAGGACGAGGAATTCAAGGTCTTCATGGTTTCTGTCTGCGGGCAGTCCCGCCATGCGCAATATCCGTTTTGCCACCTTTGCGCAGTGGTAGGTGCTTTGCTCGGTGTCCACATAGAGTATTTTCCGCTTGTTTTCGGGCAGTTCAGCCGTGTAGCTTAGTACCGTCCCGTTTTTCAGCGCAGCCGCCACGATTGCGGAGACGTTGAACGTCTTCTTGCTCTTGGCTTTTCCGATTGACGCGCTGAAATTCCCCAGCGTACCGATGACGGAGCCTCGCACTTTCAGAATTTCGGGTGCCTTCTCGTAGTCTTCCGAAAGGTCGAGCCGTGAGGCTTGCCATAGGATTACCGCCTCTTCGGGCGTGATGTTTCTTTCCTTGTTGTCCATATCGCACCTCCCTATCTGCGTCCCCCGCTTTTGTGTCCTGCCAGTTCAAGCGCCATGTCCGCATCGACGATGATTTTTCGTCCTATCTGCGTAATGGCTCTGTCTATCCTCCCGCTTTTCTTGATGCGGTTTGCTGTGGGTATGCTGCACCCGAACAGCCGGGCTATGCCGCCTATCCCGTACACGTATTTCTTGTCCTTGTCGGCTGCTGGCTGGGCTGGCTTCGTTTCGCTTCCTTGCAAGGCATGGCGGTTCAGGAATATGAACTCTTCGCCCGTCATCTGCCATACGGGCTTTGATAAAAGGTCTCTAATTTCCATATCAGAATGAATTAACGTTTGTACTGCAAGCCCTGCGCATGGGCTTTTTACCTCGTTCGAACAGTGCAAAGTTAGTTCCGGGTACGGGTGGTAAGGATGTGGATAGCGTGATTGTGGTTTCACGCTATCTCACTAAATATCAGAAGATAATAAAGGGTGGCGGAAATTATTTTGAGTGGTAAAAGTGGTCGTGTCGTGGAGTGTCGGGACATATCACCGACTATCGGAATATTGACCGCATTTCCTTTGCAAATACCTGATTGCTGTCACTGGGGAAATCGGAAACGGGCTCTTTGTATTTTGACTTGTAGTATGCATCGTCTATTCCCAGCAGGTTCATGATGTCCCCTTTCCATTTTTCTCTGTCCGGCTTGGGCAGCGTTTCACCCATAAGGAAAATGAGATAGCATACACGGGCTTTCTCCCTCGGTCTTATTTTCAGTCTGCCTTCGCATGGTTGCAGGTTCATGCTGGCGTAGAAGTCCAGTTCTGAAACGGCTTCGAACTGCTCACCGTTGCATCTTTCGTAAACGGCTGACAAAAGTTTCATGGGGAAGTAGGCGGGTTGGCTTGTCGGTGTGGTGGCGGCTTCCTTTTCCTCTCCCTCCTTTTTCTTTTGGTCGGTCAGGTATTTTTCAAGGATTGCCAATAGTGAGCCGCCCAGTCTGCAAATGTCCCCGCAACGGTTTTTCAGGCATTGCAGGGCTTCCCGCCTTGCCTGCTCCTTCTGTTTGTACAGTTCATCCAGTTTGGCTTTTTCCTTGTCGTATTCCCGCTTGCACCGTTCGTACCTTCTTTCCAGCAGTTCCTCTTCCTGACGGTCATGCTCCCTGAAGCCTACCGCTTCCAAAGAGCCGTTGGCTTCCATGAGTTCCCGGTAATATCCGTTTGTGACTTTCATCTGTCTGTCGATGTCCCAGTCAAAACGGCTTTCATGCCGTCGGCAGACGTATTCGGTATCGAGACGGTCGAAAAACTCCCTGCAGGCGTTGTAAGTCGAGATGTTGCTTTCAATCTCACGTTTCAGGCTGTTCAGCAATATGGAGAAGTGTGCGGCGTCCATTTCAAGCATGAGGCTGATGAGTGCGGTTTCAAATGTCTGCGTGTCCCCGTACTCTCCGTAAAAGCCGGAAATGAATTGCTGCTTCTCAAAAGAGAAACTGCCGCCGGACATTATTTCGGTATATATCTTGTTGAGTTTCCCGTAGTGGGGTATCATTGATGTTATTCTTTCGTCCATAGTTATATCAGATTAAATTTAGTCATAGCGTTGATTTTGATTTCATCCGCTATATCAATATAGGGCTTCATCGCTTTGTAATCGCTGTGTCCCGTCCATTTCATTACTACTTGTACTGGAATGCCAAGTGCCAAAGCATTACAGATAAATGTTCGTCTTCCGGTGTGAGTACTTAATAATGCGTATTTAGGTGTAACTTCGTCTATTCGTTCATTTCCTCTATAATATGTTTCTCGTATTGGTTCATCTATTTCTGCCAGTTGTCCCAGTTCTTTTAAAAATTCGTTCATCCTTTGATTGCTTACAACTGGCAATGCCCTGTCATTAGGGAACGGCACACCTTTGTACTTTTCGAGTATTGCCTTGCTGTGGTCATTTAATTCAATAATAAGACTGTCTGCCGTCTTTATGGTAATAACTTCGATATGACCGTTTTTAACATCACTACGTTTCAAATTATACACATCGGAGTGACGTAATCCGGTGAAACAGCAAAATAGCAATACATCCCTTACTCTTTCAAGGTATTTCTTTGTTGGTGGTATTGGGCAGGTTCTTAGTTTATTTATTTCATTTTGGGTGAGAAATATCACTTTTTTGGGTGCACTCTTCATTTTAGGCGTGAATTTATCATAAGCCATGTTTTGGTGATACCCTTTTCGATTACTCCAACGTAAGAACCATTTTACGAATTTGATTTGTTTGGCAATGGAAGTGTTGCGCATGTTTTTTTCTGTACGCAAGAATTCTATATAGTCATTGAAATGTTTTTCCGTCCAACTGTCAAACGTAGTATTAGGGTCAAATGTATAAATGTGTTTTTTGACTGTTGCAAACTTTTTGAGGGTTGAGGAAGACCAGTCATTTTGTTTGCTACATTCTGCTACAAATTCATTGAAAACTTTCATGAAGTCTAATTCAACCTTTTGCTTTTCCTCATGGTTTTCTTTCTTTTCCCCTTTTGTCTTTAGGTTGAACGCTTCCTTAATTTGTGCAGGGGTGGGTATTACATCTTGCACCTCGAATTCTTTGAACACATTCTGTATTTCGGTGTATTGCCGTAATAGTTCGGCGTTGATTTCGGATGCACTTTGCTTTAGCTTGTTGGTACAACCGTTTCTAACCCGTTGCTTGTCTGTGTCCCATTTTTCTACATCGATTCTATATCCCGTAGTAAATTCGATACGCTGACTGGCAAAGATAACACGCATACGGATTGGCACATTCTTTGTGACTGGAATACCGTCTTTTTTGCGGCTTTCCGGTGCGAAAATGATATTTCTTTTAATATTCATAATTGGGTGTGTTTGAAAATGACACCCAAAAATACACCCGAAAAATGAGATATACAATGATATTAAGAGATATTTAGATTAATGAAAGAAAGAGATAAATAACTGATTACATGATATTTGATATCCTGTGAAATTTTATAAAAAGGTTCGAGAGACACCCTCCAGCTCCACGGAAATAGTAAAAAGAAGTTTGTAAGTCCTTGAATTCCAGTAATTCAGGGGCTTTTTCTTTTCTTCTACTCCCCCTACCTTTTATATTCATTTAGAAAACAGTTGTAGTAAATGTGCTACAATTCAAAATTAATATCTACTTTTGTCTGTTCAAAAATCAATAACTATTAGAAGTGGGGGCAACACTTTAAATTCTGCAACAGATTTATGAAAATTCACGAAGGAAAATGTACAGAGAAGATTTTGAAAGAACGTGAACGGATTGGTAACCGGTTAGCCATTCTTCGCAAGAAGAGAAATATGACCCAAGAGGAATTGGCTAATCTTTGTGGTGTTAATCGTGTTAATATAGCCAAGATAGAGAAAGGGGCTTATAATGTGAGCATTGATATACTATCTAAGGTAACATCCGCTCTTGGTTTTGTGATAGATATAAAAGTGGATAGCTCTGTTTGTCCGACTCATTTCTCTCAACGTAAACCTGTAAAGCTGGTAATAGGGGAAGATTATTATGTCAGTTTTGGCAATAACGAAGCCCATAGATGTAAGCTGGTGGATATTCCGGAGATGTACCAAGGTCAAAGAATTAAAATCGAAACTCCGACCCCGAGAGGGTCTATCACCCACATATTATTTGCCGATGAAATAGGAACGACACCTGACGAGGCTGTAATGAACCAAGTAACGATGTAAAAACATTAAAAGGGAGGAAGTGCAAGTTCCCCTTTTATTGAAATCACCTTCGCTACAACCATCTGCAGCGAGGGTGATTTTTTAGTTTATGAGGGTTTCTACACACCCTCTTTCATCAGGGCTATTCAGAAATTTAATGGTTTCTTCTGAATATATAATCTTAAATTGATGGTTCGGAATCAATTCTAAAGCTGGGAAATCAGTAGTGATTAACAGTTTTAGTCCCTTTCTTTAATATGTAAAAGCAACTTGTACAAAAGAAGTTTCTTATGTACGGGATAGCAGCAATAACTCCGTTGAGCCTTCGTGGGGACAAGCCGAATTTGATTTTATAATGTGGGTTTATAAGGTACAGTCTCCGGTCAATGATTTGATAGTTGGCTTGCCGGGCGATGCGATTGAACAGTTCGATGGTGCATCCGGTGCTCTTTATATCCAGTAGCTCCGTGATTACGCGTTCCTGCTCACCGCATAGTCTTAATATCCATCTGTATAAAGTGCGGGGAAGGAGGTGGAGAAAAGGGAAATGTGAAACAATGTGGCTGTGTGCTATCTGCTGGTGGCCTCCGAATGGCATTTGCCAGGCGGGAAATCCTACAAATACAGCTCCGTCGGCAGACAAATGTTTTTGTAGGCCGGAGAGGAACCGTTCTTTGTCTCTGATATGCTCTATCACATCGTGTAGAAGAATCAGGGGAAAATTCGTAGCCTTGTCCTCAAGCTGGAAAATGTCGGTGGCAATGAACTGTCCCTGCTGATGCCTTTGGGCGAAGAAGGCCCTGGCTTGCTCTATTCGCATGGCATCAATGTCTACGCCCATCACCCGGCAACCGGCTTTGGCAAAGGGAAGCAGATTGCCTCCCTCTCCACAGCCCACTTCCAGCACTTTATCGGGGATGTGTCCGATGACTTCCTTTATGTAGGGGATATAATAGTTCTTGCTGGTCTGTGACTGTTCATCAAAGTAGCTTTCCCGGTCGGTATGTCGTTTCTGCATGTTCTTTGTTCCTTCTTGAGTTTGATTATCCATATAAATAGATAATCAGTCGGGTAAAAGACTGCGTGGCGCATCGTTTTTTTACCAGGAAATGCGGAGGCCTACCGGGAGGGTGAATGTGAACGGGTGTTCCTTTCGGATGGTGCGCAGTTGGCTGCCGTCGGGGATATAATAGTTTACAGTCGGCTCCAGATAGATGCCTGCCTGGGGTGTGAGGCGATATTGTATGCCTATACTTGTGTTGACCGACCACTGCCAGGGAGCACTTACCGGCTGGCTGTCGAGCTTGTGTGGAATACTGTCCGTGACATGGAAGCTTTGGAGTGTCCCTTTTATGGGGATATCCACCTGCATGCCTGCCGTGGCATAACTGGAGAAACGTTTGTAATGCCAGAAACGGTAGGAAAGCCGGAGAGGAATGCCGATATAATGCAACTTCTGGTTGTCTTGAATGCGGAATGCTTCGCCGGTAGTGAACTCCGACCTGAGAAGCGTATATTGCAATCCGGTTTCCAGACTCCAACGCTCATTCAATTTCTTGCTGAGAGAGAGTCCCACGACGATGGGGGCATGATGTTGCTGGTTCTCAACAATCCTGCCGCTGTTATTCTGGGCAATCTGCATGAGTCCGATGGAATCTTTTCCCAGAGTACCCTGCTGATAGCGGGTGTGCAGATAAGAATAATACTCTTCCCACGTGCTGACTTGTTGAGGGAAGTCACTTGAAATGCCGTCGGTATGTGGAGTGGCAATCAGCTTATATAAGTTCTGTGCCAGTTGCGGTCCGAGTGAACCTGCCAGCATCAACTTCCATTTTCCGGATTTCTTCTTGCGGGTTGGCGGCATCAGGGAAGGGGAGAAGACGAAAGCCATCTGTCGGTTGGTGATGGTCTGTCCGGTGAATGGAGAAGGTATGGGATATTTGTGGATACTATCTTTCATTGTGGGTATGGCAAGGGGCCATTCTGTGGAAACTGGAACGGGAGGGATGATTCGTTCCCTTTTGTTCAGATTTTCTTTGGTATAGCATTGTTCGTCGGTTCGGGGAGTATCGGCTTTCTTTGTTTGTTGCGTACTCCCGGCTTGCCTGGAAGAAACTTTGGACAAACGGTTTTCCCTGATACTCTTTTTCTCTCTGTACAGATAGTCATATAGCGTTGGAAAGAGAAGCAATACTGTCAAAACAATGAATACACGGTATCCTGCCAGCATCTTTTTAAGTAAAATTTTCGCCCGGAACAATTGGGAGGAAGAGGAGTGTGGCGCTATACCCAGTAAATCTCCGATTTCTTTGTGGGACAATCCTTCCAGTACTGCCAGTTTAAATACCTTGCAGTAGCCCTCCGGAAGGCTCTCCACTATATCCAGCATCTTATCGTACGAAATGAAATCCGGACAAAAAGGATTTTCAGCAGGCTCTTCCTCTTCCGGAATATCTGTCAATGGGATGGTGGGGTTGGCATTGGCATGGTTGAGGTATTGCAGTGCCAGGTTTCTCATAATCTTTTTCATCCAGTATTCAAGTTTCTCCGGGTTGCGCAGCGAATGAATGGAAGTGAATATGATGACAAAACCGTCGTGAAGAAGATCTTGGGCTATCGTTGGGTCGGGAATATAGCGTAGGCATACTTTCAGCATTTTCTCTGAATAGTTTTCGTAGAGCAGGCTCAAGGCCTGCCCGTTTCCCTTCTGGCATAAAGTGACAAGAGCTTTTGTATCCATGTGTTTGTCTCAATGTTATTTCTTAAGGATAGAGAAGAACATGAATGACTGCATGGATTTTTATTTTTTAACTAAGCCTCCCGGTTGACTTCTGCTGCACAGTCCGGACAAATGCCTTTCAGTACATAGTTGATGCTGTTCAGTGTAAATCCTTGAGGCAGCTTCACCACCGGAGTGGGAATGTTGGTGAAGCAGAAGGTTTTGTTGCATTTCTCGCAATGGAAATGGGTGTGCAGGTCGCTTACGTCGCAAGAGCAACTGTCGCTGCACACGGCATACTTGAAGGAACCCGTCCCGTCATCTATACTGTGTATCAGATGATGGGAGAGGAATAGGGTAAGGGTACGGAAGATGGTGGATTTGTCCACCGTATCCAGCATGGTTTCAAGGTCGAGCAATGAGACGGAACGGCCTGCCTGCATCATGGTGCGCAATACCAGGATGCGGATGGCAGTGGGCTGTATGTCCCTTTTGGCCAATAGGTCCAAATATTTCTTTTCTTCCATTTTTTCTATTTAATAAGTTTCTGTATGCGTATGGCGTTCACTATCGCAATGAGGGCGACGCCTACGTCGGCAAAGACAGCTTCCCAAAGTGTGGCGATTCCACCGGCACCGAGGATGAGGACAAGCAGCTTCACTCCGAAAGCCAGCGAGATGTTCTGCCAGACAATCCGGCGGGTTTGCCTGCCCGCATGAATGGCGGTGGCCACTCTCGAAGGCTGGTCTGTCTGTATCACTACATCGGCGGTTTCGATGGCGGCATCGCTGCCAAGTCCGCCCATGGCGATGCCCACATGGCTAAGGGCAAGAACCGGGGCATCATTGATGCCGTCGCCCACAAAGGCTATTCGGTTGGCAGGGTTGCTGCGGAGTGCCTCGATGTGCTTCACCTTTCCGTCCGGCAGCAGGTCTCCGTATGCCTGGGTGATGCCTAGCTTTTCTGCAAAGTTAGTAACAATGGCTTGTTTGTCTCCCGATAATATCTGAATATTATTGATATTTAAAGCTTTTAATTCTTTGACGGCGTTGACGGCATCTTCCTTTAATGTGTCTGATAGCAACAGATAACCGGCATATTTTGTTCCGATGGCGCAGGCCACAATCGTATCGACAATTGATGACAATTCATCGGGATATTCTATCCCGAACTTAGTCAGCAGGCGGGTGTTGCCCACCAGGACACGCGTTCCATCCATAGTGGCTTGCAGTCCGTGGCCGGCAATCTCCGTAACGTCCGTTGTGGCAATCAGCTCTATATCTCTTTGTTTGGCATAGCTTATGATGGCTTTGGCTATGGGGTGCGTACTGTTTCGCTCTGCCGAGGCGGCAAGCTGTATCAACTTCTCTTCCGTAACTCCCGGTTGTGCCTGGCAGGATTGTACATCGAAGGTGCCTTTGGTCAGCGTACCCGTCTTGTCGAATACCACCGTGTTGACTTGGGTGATGGCATCAAGGTAGTTGCCACCTTTGAAGAGGACACCCAGGCGGGAGGCGGCGCCGATTCCTCCGAAGTAGCCTAACGGAATGCTTACGACGAGGGCGCACGGGCAGGAGATAACCAGAAAGACCAATGCCCTGTATAGCCAGTCATTGAAGATGAACGAGAATTGTGCATCTGCCAGCGAATAGAGGAAGGGGAGCAGTACAATCAATGCCGCCAGTCCGGTGACGGCGGGCGTATAGATACGGGCAAACTTACGGATGAAAAGTTCTGCCGGCGCTTTGCGCTCGGAGGCATTCTGCACCAGTTCCAATATACGGGAAAGAGCACTTTTCTCGAAGGGTTTGGTGACTTGGATGCGTACGACTTTGTCGGTCGCAATCATTCCGGCAAGCACTTCCCCGCCCTGGCGGATGTTGCGGGGAACACTTTCTCCCGTCAACGCGGCTGTATTAAAAGCAGCGATTTCATTCAACATCACTCCGTCCAAAGGAACTCTCCCACCCGCCTTTATTTCAATGACCTCTCCTACTTTCACATTTTGAGGACTTTCTACCACAAGATTATCCTCCCTAAGCACCAAGGCTTTCTCAGGTCTCACATCCAGCAAAGCACCGATATTACGTTTCGCCCTGTCTACCGCTTTATTCTGAAACAACTCTCCTATCGTATAAAACAGCATTACAGCGACTCCTTCCGGATACTCACCAATATAAAAGGCTCCCAGCGTAGCAACAATCATCAGTGTAAACTCGCTGAAGTAGTCTTTTTCCCTGATACCCTCCCAAGCCTCTTTCATCACTGGTATTCCTACCGGAAGATAAGCCAGGATATACCATATTAAAGCAACATACTCTCCAAGGAAAAAGGCAAAATTCAGGGCATTCATTATAATACCTCCTATCAGAAGTATAAATGAAAGCCCTACTTTCCAGTATTCGTGAACTATCGAAGTACTGGCATTCTTTTTATTTTCTGTCGTGCATGAATGTGCACCGCAACAACAATGTCCCATATTCATTCGTTTTTTATCTGTTGCAAAGGTAACGAATGATTCGTGCAACAAAGTTGCAAAGTCCGTTTTAGAACATATAACCCAATGATATCATCAGGTTCCTGTTTTTCATACCCAAATCTTTCTGCACGTCAATCAACCCGAAATCATAACTCAAAGCAACCTGATATTTTTTGTTGAACTCAACACCGGCTTTCAATCCGAGGCCGAAGTCGAATCGTTTGAACCCGTCATCGCCAAATATATCTTCAGATACAGATTTACCTTCCAGGCCTCCTACACTTTCCATACCTTCTATATCAGCCCAATCACCAATCGCATTGCCTATGTTCAATTTTGCTTTTCCAAACAGACCGACAGCCAAATAAGGACCTACGCTACCAAACAGCGCAAAATCTTCATTTACAGCATATTTATAACCAACATGCACCGGTATCTCCAAATAATACGGATTAAATTTAACGGTTGCAATTGATCCTCCATCAATTT
>ENA-OZLH01001218-OZLH01001218.1-human-gut-metagenome-genome-assembly--contig:-NODE-1218-length-12705-cov-4.458893_pt1 | contig 12705 bp, 11 predicted proteins | sample MGYA00244832_ERZ653776 | MGnify/ENA primary metagenome ERZ653776 (study PRJEB26926, sample SAMN06165218) | human gut metagenome | biome: ENVO:00009003; feature: ENVO:2100002; material: ENVO:00002003...
GCCGTGATGCTGGCGGGCCCGCCCAATGCTTCATCGGCCTACTCGCCCAACAGCAGCCCGGACCTGGCCGTCAAGCGGATGCAGGTGGTGCTCAACCGGATGGTCGGGTGCAAAAAGCTGACCCGGGAGCAGGCCGACGCCCTTGCCGCTGAGGCGGTCACCTTGCAGTTTTTGCCGGCCTCCTGACACAGACCTGAAAAAGCTGCTGCATAAAACAAGTGCAGCAGCCTTTTTTCTGCCATTTTCCGGGACGCAAAAAGCACCGCGCAACGGGAAGTGGACCCGTTGCGCGGTGCTTTTTTACGGTATTTGGTTTGGAAAAGGAGGAATCATGTTGTCCCGGAGAAGGGATTTGCGGCGTTCCCTTCCGGTGATTCTATCTTACCAGAGAATTTCGGCAAAAGTGTTGTGCATCCGTGAATCTTTTATGAACCCTGACGTTTCTTATTCCGGTGCCTTCATGCTCTCCACCATGCTGATCTTCTTCACATGCCGCCGCATGACAAAGCAGACTGCCAGGGTAAAGATCATGGTCAGGGCCACGCTCAGCAGATAGCTGTGGGGGGCAATGGTCCGGATGAACATGAGCTGGTCCATTTCCACCGTGCGGATGATGAACTGATGCAGGGGGATGCCCAGCAGCAGGCCCACGCAAGAGCCCATGAGAGCCAGCAGGTCGATCTCCCGGAAGATGTAGCGGTACACTTCCTTATCATAGAAACCCAGCACTTTGATGGTGGCCAGTTCCTTTTTGCGCTCTGCCAGGTTCACGCTGATCAGGTTATACAGCACCACCGCCGCCAGGGCCGCAGCACACACGATGATCAGCACCACCACCGAGTTCAGACTCACGATGAGGTTGTCGAACATGGAGGTGGCATCCTCTGTAAAGGAGGCTCCGGTCACATAGTTGCAGGCCAGCAGGGTCTCCCGCATGGTGTTGCGGTCGGCGGCACTGTCGCAGCGGGTCTGGGCGTACACCGTGTTCCAGGGGATATCCTGGGTGTCCAGCAGGGTCTGCAGCTGGGCATTGGACACATACAGCCGGGTGAACATATAGTTCTCCGTCACGCCGGTCAGGGTCATCTCCACCCGTTCTCCGTCAGGGTTCTCCACCCAGATGGAGTCTCCCGGCTCCACCCCCAGGTTCAGGGCGGTCTTTTCTGTCAGCACCACGCTGTCCTTTTCAAAGGGGATGGCCTTGTGGCCCTGCCGGGTGCGGAAGGTCACATAGCGGCTCAGCTGGCTGTCGGTCTGGGCTCCCACCACGCTGACGCCGGCACTTTCTCCGTCGGCATTGTAGATGGTCACAGACTTGCTGTACACCGCCGCCCAGTTCTCCACCTGGCCCCCCTCCAGGGCATCGGTGAGGCCCTTTTCCACCGTAAAGGCGGCAGGGTCGCTGAGGGTGACGGTCAGGTCGTTGTGGGACAGCTCCGTGGACTGCTTGGTGACGATGGGCAGCAGGGAGTCCTGGAGGCCAAAGCCGATGAGCAGCAGGGCCGTACAGCCTGCCACACCCAGCACCGTCATAAAGAACCGCTTCTTATACCGGAACAGATTCCGGGCGGTGGTCTTTTGGGAGAAGCTCATGCGCTTCCACAGAGGGGTGATGTACTCCAGGAAGATGCGCTTGCCTGCCACGGGAGCCCGGGGCAGCAGCAGTGCTGCACTTTTTTCCTTCAGGCTGGAGCGGCAGGCACTCCAGGTAGCCAGGCCGATGACGGCGGCACTGATGGCCATGCTGGCGGCTGCCATGCCCGGGTAGAACCGCAGGGTGAAGGTGGGCAGGCTGAAGATCAGCTGATAGGCGTACCAGATAATGCTGGGGAACACCAAAAAGCCCACCACCATGCCGGCCATGCTGCCCAGCACGCTGGCGGTAAGGGCATAGAACAGGTACTTGCCTGCAATGCTGGCGTTGGAGTAGCCCAGAGCCTTCAGGGTGCCCATCTGGAGGCGGTTCTCGTCCACCATACGGGTCATGGTGGTGGTAGCCACCAGGGCCGCCACCAGGAAGAAGAACACCGGGAACACCCGGGCAATGGCATCCATCCGGTCGGCGTACTGCTCAAAGGTCACAAAGCTCAGGGTGCTGTTGCGGTCCAGCACGTACCACTCGCCCTTTTTGATCTTGCTCACCTGCTCCTCAGCGTCAGTGAGCTGCTGCAGGCCCTCGTCCAGCTTTTGCTGGGCATCGGCCTTTTGGGTCTCATACTCGGCACGGGAGTCTGCCAGCTGCTGCACCCCGGCCTGATACTCCTGCCACCCGGCGTCCAACTGGGCCCGGGCCGCCTCAAACTGACTGTAGGCCGTGGCGGTGCCGGTGGTAAGCTGCAGCTGGCCTTCCAGCAGCTGCACCTTCAGCCGCCGCAGGGCGGCCTTGGCCTCCACCACCAGCTGGTCGTTGTCCAGGTTGGGGGAGGAGATGAGCCCCTGGGCGTACATCTGCTTTTTGCCTTCATCCAGCTGGGCCTGGTAGCCCTGGAGCTGGCCGTTGATGTTGTCGTAGGCAGCCTGGGCCTTGGCCAGGGCGTCCCGCAGCTCGATGTATTCCTCGTCGGCAGGCTCCGCCTCGTCCAGCGCTTTCTGGGCGTTGTCCAGGGCGGTCTGGGCGTAGGTCAGCAGCGGGTCTGCCACCTTTTTCAGGTTCACCAGCAGCTGGATCTGCTGCAATTGTTCCTCAAATTCCAGCACCTGTTCCTCGCCGTCCACCAGCTGGTCGGCACCGTTCTGCATGGTGTCGGGCAGGGCTTCCTTCTGCTTGGCCAGTTCCGTTTCGCCTGCGTCCAGCTGGGCCTTGGCGTCATCCAGCTGCTTCTGGGCATCGTCCAGCTGCTGTTCCGCCTCGGCAAATTTCTGCTCGGCCTCGGCCTTCTGGTCGTCGTAGGTCTGACGGGCCTCGGCCAGCTTCTGGTTGGCGGTGTCGATAAGCTGTTCCCGACGCTGCACACACTGGGCGGTGCTGATCTGCTCCAGCCGATCCGCCACCTGGTCCACCGCCTCCTGGTACTCCTGGGAATAATTATCGTACTGGCCGGCATTTTCTGCCTTGATATAACAGGCAGTGTAGTAATCCGCCGTCAATTCCCCGTCCAGCACATAGGCGATGTAGTTCAGCTGACCGTTGCCCACGGTGCTGCTCTCTTTGTCGGTGGAAATGTGCTGAGGGTCCTGCACCAGCCCCACCACCGTATATTCCTTGTGTTTTGTCCCCTCCGTATCTTCCGGAAGGGTCAGCACGGTGCCCTCAGCGATCTCGGCCTGGTAGCCCATTACATGGACCACGCACTCGTTGGCGGCCTGGGGCATCCGGCCGGAGCGCAGCACCAGACGGTTCATGTTGGCATCGGTGTCTGCCGCCGGGTCCTGCTGGAGGGCCTGCAGCTGCACCACGATGCGCTCCTCCTGGCCCCGCCAATTGGCCTCCAGGTCCAGGGTCTTTACCGGCATCACAGCCTCCACCCCGGGGGTGGCGGCAATGGCGGCAATGTCCTGGTCTGAAAGGCCCAGGGTGGACAGCACCCGGAGGTCAAACACATTTTGCTGCACATAATATTTTTGGGCTGCGCTCCGCATACTGGGGGCAATGCTCATGAGGCCTGTCAGCATCATGACCCCTAGGGCCACGATGCCAAACAGCGAGACCATGCGGCTGGCGTTGCCCTTCATCTCCCGAAGGATATTTTTGCGATAACTTTTTTGCACTGCACTCACCACTCAATTTCTTCCACTGGCACCGGGTGCTCGTTGACCTTGTTGGACACGATCTGCCCACTGCGTACCTGAATGACACGGTCGGCCATGGCGGTCAGGGCCGTGTTATGGGTGATCACGATGACGGTGCGTCCGGTCTTGCGGCAGGTCTCCTGCAAAAGCCCCAGCACCTGTTTGCCGGTCTTGTAGTCCAGGGCACCGGTGGGCTCGTCGCACAGCAGGAGCTTGGGGTTTTTGGCCAGGGCCCGGGCAATGGACACCCGCTGCTGCTCGCCGCCGGACAGCTGTGCCGGGAAGTTGTTCAGCCGCTCCCCCAGGCCCACACTGGTCAGGGTCTGGGCCGGGTCCAGAGGGTCCCGGCAGATCTCGCTGGCCAGCTCCACGTTCTCCAACGCCGTCAGGTTCTGCACCAGGTTGTAGAACTGGAACACAAAGCCCACGTCGTACCGGCGGTAGGTGGTAAGAGCCTTTTCCGAAAAGCGGCTCACGTCCCGGCCGTCCAGCCAGACATGGCCCTCATCGCAGCTGTCCATGCCGCCCAGAATGTTCAGCAAGGTGGTCTTGCCGGCACCGGAGGGGCCTACGATGATGCAGAACTCCCCCTTGTCCACATAAAAGTTCATGTGGTCGGCGGCGGCGATCTTCACACTTCCGGTCTGGTAATATTTGCAGACGTCCTCAAACTCCACAAAATGATCCATGGCGTTTTCTCCTTTGCAACCATGTAATTTTATCCACCCTAACTATAACACAACCCGGCAAAGGTTGCACCCTCTGCCGGGCAAATTTTCAAAAACTTAACAGAAAAACTCCCACTGCAGCGGTAGCAGTGGGAGCTTTTGGATGCTTATGGAATTTCAGGGAGCTGGGGCTCAACGGCCGATCAGCAGATCCCGGCGGCCCCGGCCATTGACGCTGAGGCGGACGGTGCTGCCGCACTGGTGCAGTTTGACCTTGGCGTCGGCATCATAGCCCTCCGTCAGCAGGCTCAGGTTCAGAGTGGTGGAGGTCTTTTCGGTCTTGAACACCAGGGTGTTGACGCCGTTGTTCATCATGGTGGTCAGGTCCTCCATGGTGCAGCGGAAGGTAGCCACGCTGGCAGGCACATCCAGGGTCAGCACCGTGCCGTTCTGCCGGGCAGTATACAGCACCTGGCGGCCAAGCAGGCCCTTGACGCTGTAGTTCAGCTTCAAGGCGTCGCTCTCAGCACCGTCGGCACCAATGAGCATGATGTTGCCCTGGATGGCAGGGCCTGCCGGGGCACCGTAGCCGCCGTAGGTGGGGTCCTTTTCGCCAATGGCCACGTCGGCAGCAAATGCGCCTACGCTGAGCATGGCAACGGCACAGGTAGCCACCGCAGCGGCAGCCAGGGTACGGGCAACTTTATGATTCTGCAGTTTCATAAGAAAATCCTCCTGTTTTTGCAGCCGGGGTCCGGCTGTGTTTTTCATGTTCTAACAACCATGGTTTTTTGCGGCAAGGCTCTGAACCAGAACCGCCGCATCTGTCTTGTAAACGGATGCGGCGGCTGGATTATTGCAGGGAATGCAAAAAATTATTCAGTTTTTTCTTCTCCGTTCAGAATAGCCATAAACTCCTCCCCAGTGATGGTCTCCTTTTCGTAGAGGAACTTGGCCAGCTGGTCCAGCTTGTCCCGGTTCTCGGTAAGGATCTGCAGGGCCTTGGCGTGCTGGGCCTTTACCAGCTCCACCACCTTCTGATCGATCTCTCGCTGGGTCTGGGCAGAGCAGGCCAGGGAGGTGTCCCCACCCAGGTACTGGTTGTTCACCGTCTCCAGGGCCACCATGTCAAAGTCCTGGCTCATGCCGTACCGGGTGATCATGGCCCGGGCCAGCTTGGTGGCCTGCTCGATGTCGTTGGAGGCTCCGGTGGTAACAGAGTGGAACACCAGCTCCTCGGCGGCACGGCCTCCGGTAAAGGTGGCGATCTTGTTTTCCAGCTCCGTCTGGTTCATCAGGTAGTGGTTGCCCTCGTCCACCTGCATGGTGTAGCCCAGGGCACCGGAGGTCCGGGGGATGATGGTGATCTTTTGCACCGGAGCCGAGTGGGACTGCTTAGCTGCCACCAGGGCGTGGCCGATCTCGTGGTAGGCCACGATGCACTTTTCCTGATCCGTCAGGATGGAGTTCTTTTTCTGGTAGCCTGCAATGACCACCTCGATGCTCTCCTCCAGGTCTGCCTGGGTCACGCTCTTGCGCCCGGCCCGTACCGCCCGCAGAGCGGCCTCGTTGACGATGTTGGCCAGCTCGGCACCGGACGCGCCGGAGGCCATCCGGGCCACGGTGGTAAAGTTGTAGGCTGCCTTGGCGGTGGTGGTGTTCTTGGTGTCCTTGGTCAGGGCGGTGGTGTCCACCTTGTCCGTGGTGCGGTAGCTGTAGCTGATGTTGCCGGTATCGTAGCTGGTCTCGCCCTTGCCGGAGAACTTCTCCTTCAGCAGCTGGGTAAAGGTCTTGTACTTGCCGGTGCCGGTACCCTTGACGCCCTTGTTGCAGTGGTTGGCGTAGTTGTCGGTGTGCTCGTAGGAAACGTCGTAGGTGAAGCTGCCTTCTTCCTGGTAGCCGCTGCCAAGGTTCTCGGTTTTGGTCACCGGGGTGCTGGTGTGCTTGTTGTCCAGCTGCAGGCTCTTGTTCTCCAGGCTCTGGGTGGAGCGGATGGCCAGGGGAGCCCAAAGGGTCTTGATGCTGGACTGGGTCTGGCCCACCACCTGGCCCTGGCTGACCTGCACCAGGTCGCTGATCATCAGGTCGTAGCCGCCCACATAGCCCCAGGTACCATCCTGCCGACTGTAGGTGCTGTTGACGCAGGTGTTGGCGTCCCGGGTCATGTAGCCGTAGGAGGTCATCTCGGCAGTCTTTTTGTAGACCTGGTAGGTGGGGAAGGGAGAGGAGGAATAGAGAGGCACTACATAGGTGCCGAGGATCTCGTTCCTTTGCTTCTGGGTGAGGGTCCAGTAGCTTTCGTTAGTGCGTCCAACAGCCTTTAAGTAGTCATTGACGGCCTCTTCCTCAGCAAACAAACCGGAGAAGGTCTTGACCTGGCCGGTCTTTTCGTCCTTCACAGCGTCATAGGCCACGGTGCCGGTGAGCTTGTAGAAGGCACTCTTGTTGGGGTTGTTGTTATCCCCGCTGCGGTTATACTCGTAGTGATAGTTCCCCTTGCCGTCCTCCTTATCCTTGGAGATATAGTCCTGCAGGCCCACCGTCGTGTTGCTGCTGTCGCCCTTTACCAGTTTATCAGCGTCGTAGTTCCATTCCAGCTTCTGGTTCTTGGCAAGGAGCACGCAGTCGGTCTGGGTCACGGTGCCGTCTTTATCCGGCAGCTTGTCCATCTTGGCACCGGAGGCCAGGTCCAGGTGGGTGATGTTGTCTCCCTTCCCCGGCGTTCCGTACTTGGGAGGATCCTTGGGGTTGTGCTTGAGAGACTCGCCGGAGTAGTAGTTGTCCAGCTTCTCCTCATACTTGGTGCCCTTGTTCACGACCACCGTTTGATTTTTTGCCTCGTCGGCCTGGGCGTTCAGGGCGGCGATGAGGGCCTGCTGGGACATATTTTCGTGGGACACAGCCGTGGTGAATTTCTTGATGATCTCCGTTTTCTGGCTGTCGATGTCCTTGATCTGCACGTCGCCGATCCAAAGCTCCTCGCCCTCGTTCAGGTGAATGGATTCTACCTTCTTCTTCAGCTCCTGGTACAGCCTTTCCTGTGCAGCCTCTAAGGCTGCCTTGTCACCGTCCTTTATGGTATCTGTCACGGAGACAGCCTCACTGACCGACTTGTCGATCTTCAGGGTCTTTTTGCTCAGGTTGCGGTAGTCGATGGTAACGGTGGTTTCGCCGACCTTGTAGGTGGCAGTCTTAGCAGTGGTATCCAAAGTGATCTGACCATTGGATTCCGGGAACTTCGCAGCCAGCATGGCCTTGATGGTGGGTTCATCCAGGTCCTTTTCTTCCCCAAGGGTAAAGGTGTAGGTGATGGTCTTGTCGCCATCCTCCTTGGTGGCGGTGTAGGTGCCGTCAGAGTTCTTCTTCAGGTTCTTGTAGGTTTTGCCGTCCTTGGTCGTGAGGGTAGTGCCCGTCAGGGTCCAGGTGTCGTCTACGAGAGTTTGGTTAAGGGTTACCTTCTTTTCATCGGTCGTGTGGGTCCTGGTCTCCACGGTCCAGGTGGATTTGGTGATAGAATCAAACTTGATGTCACTGATGGTGTAGCCCTCGGCCTTCAGCTGCTGGACCGTTTTGTTCTCTGCCTTGGCAAGAGCATCCCAGGCGGCCTTTTCCTTCTCGGAAGGAGTGAGGGAAACGAATGCTTCTTTAAAGGTGTAGATGGTCTCGGTGATGCTGCCGTCGTCGTTCTTGGTGGTCACGGTGTAGATGATCGCATCGTTTGTGAAGCTCTTGACCACATTGTCGCCTGTGGGAATCTCGGGCTTAGAAGCAATGTGGTGGTCACCGGGCTTGAGGGTCCCGGAGGCCGTATAGGTGCCATCCTCGCCCTTCTTGGACCAGGAGATGGTGCCGCTGGTGACGTAGGCGGTGCCGGTCACGGTGGTCTCCTTCACGTCCTCGGCGTCCTTGCCGTCCACGGTGGTGTCGCCAGTGGCGGTGGGCCCAGAATATTTGACACCTGCCTCAGTATAGTGGAAAGTATACTTCTTGCCATCCCGGGTAACGACCAGGTCGCCGCCTGTGAGTTTGATGTCCTTCAGGTCATCCTCAGTGAGGGTGATGTCATACTCCTTGGCAGCATTCCGCAGAGCGCCCTTGATGGCTTCGGTCTTGGCGGCGGTTTCGGCTTCGTCCTTTCCGCTCACCTGGTCGAAGGTCTTGTGGGTCTCCTTGATCTGGACCTGATAGCGCAGGGCGTGACGCTTGGCCTCCATCTGCTCAAAGGTCAGTTTTTCGCCTTTGTAGTACACGCCATCTTGGTCGGCGGTAAAGCCTTCGCCCAGACGATCAGCCAGCTCCCGGTAGGTAAGGTCCCGGGCCTCATCGGTCTTGGTGATGGTGTATTCCCGGATGGTGATGCCGTCCTCATTGGGGATGGTCTCAGTATAGGTGTAGGTGCCGTCGTCCTTTTTAATGGAGTGCTCGAGGATGCTTTCCAGCTTCCCGGAGGGGAGAAGGACTTTTTCGGTCTCCTCGTCATTGATGTCCGGCTGCTGGATCGGGGTGTCCAGTTTCTCGGAGCCCTTTTCGGTGCCCTTGTCCATCCGGATCTTCAGGGTGGTCTCGGTGGTGGTCTGCACCGAATCCCGGGTGATCTGGTACACCGTGGTACGGGTGCCGATGACCTTGCCCTCCTCGTCCAGGATGTCCTCGGTCTTTTTCAGGGTATAGGAGCCGTCCTCCTTTTTGTCCAGGTGCTCGCTCTCGTCCATCAGCTTGGCGATATCCTCGGCAGAAAGGTGCTTTTCCTTCCCGGTCTCGGTCTTTTTCAGGGTCAGCTCCTTGGAGTTGCCGTCCTCAGAGGGCTTGGACTCCTGGATGGTATAGCCGTTGAACTTGGCCTTTTCTTCCTGGTCCTTCCCGGCTTCGGCGTCCACGCCGTCCCAGGTCAGGTCCTTGCGAGCATCGCCCAGCTCCTCATTCAGGTCGATCTGGCCCTTCTCCGGGTCCTTTTCCTTGTCGCCGGTCTCCTGGGTCTCGGTCTCAGTCTCAGCCTTTGCCTCGCCGGTGCCCTGGTCAGTGGTGATCTGGGTGCCCGGAGTGGTGGTGCTGCCGTCGGGGTGGGTGGTGGTTTTGCCCATCTCTACCTCAGTGGTGGAGGCGTCGGGGTCCACGGTCTCGGTCTTGGTGGCCTCACCGATCTTGCCCGTCTCGCCAGTCTCCCCGTCCTTCTTGCTGGTGTCGATGACGTCGCCCTCGGTGATGGTGGTGTCGGAGTCCTTGGGGTCCGGCTGGGGGTCCTTGTAGTCGATCTCTACATTCTCAGACTTCGTATCCGGGGCAAAGGCAGGGTCCTGGTCCTTTTGGTCGGCTTCCTGGTTCACAGGGGCCTCCACCTGATCTTCAGGGGTCTCCTGGGCAGGGTCCTTGCCCTCCTGGTCCTTCTGGTCGGAACCTTCCTCCTAAGCGGCCTTGGGGTCGAGGTCTTTGCTCTCGGGCTCAGCAGGAGCGTCTACTGCGTGAGCCACCAGGGGTTGGGCGGCAACGCAGGCGGTAAGTGCTACGGACATTGCAGCGAGTTTTAAGTTTTTGTTTGTCATAATGGGTGGCTCCTTTCAAATGGTGTCAAGTCTTTTACGCATTGCCACTGTCCCATAAGATGGACATGTTTCGAGGCTTACTATCCTGCTTCCTTTATACCATTTTCTAGTGCGGGTTGTCAAGAAAAAATGTGTAGAAACGCATGATTTGTGAAAATATTCCAAAGTCTGAATTGGATGTTTTGCACAAATCACAAGAACTTGTTGCAGAAAAAAGAGAAACTGTTGCGGACGTGAAATGATGCAGTTGCGGTACTGGTGCAGAGTGTGCGGATTGTTGCGGAAAACCACTTTTTGAGGGACGGAATTTCTGGCAAAGAACCGGCTGGAATTTCTCCGGCCGCCCTGCTGCAGACGAAAAAAGCCCCCGGAAACCTGCGTCTCCGGGGGCCTTGCCCTCTACCTTATATAGGGCAGTCGGCGATCACTGCTTCTGCTTCAGCCGGGCCAGGTAGCTGTCGGCGGCCACGGCGGCAGCGGTGAAGCTGTTGTTCTTCCACCAGCTGATGAGGGCGGCCACGGTGGTGATGCCGGCGGTGACCAGCTGCTCCACGGTGGTGCTCTCGATGGGCAGCACGGGCTTGCCCATTGCGCTCAGCACCTGGTTGGTCAGGGCCAGCAGGAGCACAGCGGTGCGGGCCAGGGTAGCGGCGGAGATCTTGTTGCTCAGTTCCATAAATCAGTTCCTCTCTTTCATTCGTTCATGGTTCTCAAGGTCGGCGATGCGGTGGTTGGCCACCTTCATCTGCTCTTCCAGAATGGGCACGCGGCGGGCGAAATTGTTGTGCTCGCGCACCTCGCGGGTCAGTTCTTCCAGCTTGGTGTCGGTCACGGCCTGACTGCGGCTGTTGGCGATCAGCACACCGATCAGGGTCACGGCACCGGCGATCACGGCGGACAGGATGCTTTCCACTGGGCTCACCCCCTCAGCCTGTCCATCGGCTCTTGACGGGGCGCACGTCCACATGCACCCAGCCCGCTGCCCGGCCCGCCTTTGCCGGGTAGCGGCCAATGCCGCCGGTGCCGGGCAGCAGAGTCTCCGCGTAGGCGGCAAGCTGCTCCACCGGAACACCGGCCACCCGGATGTCGGCGGCTCTGCCGTAGCAGTGCTGGCTGTAGAGGGCACCGCCCACGGCTTTGTTGTGGGCGGCGGTGCGGTAGCCGCTGGTAATGACCACCGGCACACCGAAGTGATCCCGGATGCTCTGCAGCAGCTGTACCAGCGCACTGTCCACGAAAAGCGGGTCGGAGCCGTCCCTGCAGGCAAATTCCCGCACCCGGAAGCTGCGGCTCAGCAGGGCATTGCCGTCCTTCCGGCGGGAATAGGCGTTAAGCATGGGCGTCCTCCTGCAGCAGGGCTGCCACCGCGTCCCGCAGCCGGGCGGGGACATCGTCCGGCGTTTTGAGCCCCTTGCGGATCAGGGTCGCATAGATCTTTGCCATCAGGCATCACTCCTTTCGTACAGTTCACACAGGGCAAGCTGCAGGTCGGTCAGCTGCTGCATCAGGTCGGCCACCGTCTCCGGCAGCTTTTCCCGCTGCTGCTGCTTTTTGCGTGCTTCTTCCTGCGCGGCCAGCTCTTCAGCGGTGTAGCGGATGTACCTTTTAATGGGCAGCTGCTCGGTCCACGCGGGCCTTGCCGGTACGCCCGGCACATCCACCACCCGCTGCACGTCCCTGCCGCCGCTGGGGTATTCGGCCACTGTCTCGTAGTGGGCCACCTCGGCCACAGCCTCCTGCGCCGGGTGCTCCAGCGGCTGGGTGTCGTCGGTCAGATAGCCCAGTGTCAGGTCGGGGTTTCCCACGACCGCGCCGGTCTCGTCGATGATCTTCATGGTTCAAAACCTCCTTTCTCAGGCCACGCGGTGCCAGATGTGCACATAGTAGGCGGCGGGCTGCACGGTGCTGCTGCGTCCGTAGATGGCATTGGACTTGGATGCGTCAAAAGATACGGTGCAATTACTGCCGTATGAACCGCCTTCGTAACCAGCCAAACCGCCATTGTTTGTGTTCATAGAAAGAGCGCCACTGTTAGATAAATTTGGGTATGCTGTGCTCGCCACACCAGAGAATGAGCCCTTGAGGTTCGGCAGACCGGCCTTAACAGTGCTGCCTGCTGCGTGGGTGCTGGACGCGCCCATCAGCACTCGCTCGGACGCGATCTCCTCCCAGCTGCCGCCGAACAGTGCGGCGGGGCTGGTGGGGTCGGTGCTCTGGTAGATGCTGCCCACGGGATACGCGCCGGAGCTGGGGGCCGAGAGCAGCGTGTCGATATCTTCCTTTGTATAATAGGAGGAAAGATCGGCACCGAGGGTGCGCAGGGCAGCGGCCTTCTCGTCCGCCGTCCATTCCCCGGCAGAGGCGGCAGCGGTCAGGGCCTTTTTCACGCCGTAGGGCAGCAGGGCGGGGGTCAGCGGCAGAACGGTGCTGTCCATGCTGTCCAGCTGGCTGCGGTCAGCGGGGGCAGTGGTCAGGGTGCCGTCACTGCGCACGTTGATGCCGCAGGCCGGGTCCACCCGCACCGCTCCGGGAACCGATGCGGTGGGTACGGTGCTGCTGCGCAGATAGGGGGACAGGTCCGGCATGGCGGCGGTGTCGGTGAGCACCGCTCCGGTGTTGGGGTCTACGCTCAGCACCCGCAGCAGCTGGCCGGACACCGGCTGCGCAGGGCAGGGCAGTGCGCCCACCTCCTGCGCGGTGAGCTTTACGATGCCGCTTTTGCCGTTGACGCTGACCACCTGCCCGTCCGTGGGCGCAAGCTCTTCGGC
>ENA-OZLH01001231-OZLH01001231.1-human-gut-metagenome-genome-assembly--contig:-NODE-1231-length-12644-cov-9.148384_pt1 | contig 12644 bp, 19 predicted proteins | sample MGYA00244832_ERZ653776 | MGnify/ENA primary metagenome ERZ653776 (study PRJEB26926, sample SAMN06165218) | human gut metagenome | biome: ENVO:00009003; feature: ENVO:2100002; material: ENVO:00002003...
CGTCGGCAGCGTCAGATGTGTATAAGAGACAGAATACATATCACAGCCCCTATTAGACGGCGGGGCTGTCTGACGGTTATAGTGGCGGTTACGCTTAAGGCTTGCGGGTGGCAGTGCCTACCTCGCAAGCCTTGCCATATTTTCCACTCAGACCTTATGTGTTCAAGCAAAATCTTCCTTTTTCAAAAAGTATGAAAAAGAGTATTTTGCTTGACACGCAATTCTAGTTTTCTGACAGTCTTTTCAAGCCGTTTTTTTTACATTTTGAGCCGTTTTACTGTCATTTTGGATAAATCCTACCTAAAATGCCTTGAAAGCCTTGTAAATGCTGGCTAAAACGCGATAGAATAGGAGTTATCAAGCTAGCGGATAAATTGAACTTTTAGAGCATATCTGTACATTTTTCATAAATTTTCATAGTTTGTATTAACATCAGAGTTAACTTATAAAATTCTTCTGTAGATAATCCACCAAGATCATAAGCTACCCTTACTTCAGCTTTTATAGGTTCTATGTCATGATAAAACTTATTCCATGACTTTATGTAGCCAGCTCTTAACTGGTACTGTAATATTTTGATTTTATTTACAAACATTACATACATTTTTATAACCTCATTCCCTCTTTATATGTCCGGGAGCAGTGAGGGGAAGAACTCCCGGAGACCGTCTTGCCGATATCACAGCAACTATCAGAAGTCTTTAATTCTAAGCATTTTCAGTAACAATCCAGTTATCCTTTTTTGTTTCTTCAATGCAATTAAATATCTCCACTTAGTCTTCATAAAATCATCAACAGAACCGTTTAATAAACGTTCCATTTCCTCAATTTCTTCATCCAAAGATAATGATAAGAATGTTAATGAATCTTTTATTATCTCGAGATCTTCTTCATCAATTGTGATTTCAACTATTTTACTTTTTTCTTTCATCTTTTTACCTCCTCACTTTATTATGATTACGTACATATTGTACGTAGCGATTAGCTATATATTAGCGTACAATTTGTACGTAGTCAATACTATTTTTATTTTTTTTCTAGGAGAATTTATATAAATGTTTAATAAGAGACTCCGACAAATGCGCATGAACCGCAATTTAACACAGCAAAACATGGCTGATAATATTAACGTAGCACTACGAACATACCAATGCTATGAAACAGGCACAAGAAATCCTTCTTTTGATCTCCTTGTGCAAATAGCTGATATTCTAAATGTGCCAACAGATTATCTACTAGGACGTGATACATACTTGAAATCAATAGGAGTGAACGTTATAACATGGGAGGATAAAAATGGACAATCAGAACAGCACTGAAAATATTGAAAAACTGATTCATGACGGTAACCAGTTTATTTATGATCAGAATTTCATGATTCAAGAACAGAATAAACTTCTTGATCAGGAAAATATAAACCTGATGAATGTAATTGAAGAGCTGGAGCACACAAACAGTAAGCTTAATGCACTTATTGTTATATTGTTAATTCCGTACATTGTTACAATCGTTTTTATAATATTATCTGCAGCAGGTTTGATAGTCTCTACAGGTTTCTTAAGCCAATTGCTTGGACTATGATATTTTACAGACTATAATATCATAGTCCAAACAATTCAGTTATTCTTTTTTCTTCTTCTGGCGATACTGTCATAAAACCGTCTTTCGGAGTCTGGCCGGAAGTAGCACGATACTTAAGCATATCATAGGTGGAATATTCTGACATAGGGACCTGATATACTTTATATTCATTACCATCTTTCCAATGATAAACTACATAGTCGATTCTGTTTGCAAGCTGGTCATATGTATCATATTCACGATCGCACCGGTCAACCATTTTCTTATACATTTCTTCCGGCGGATATATAGTAGTTATATGTACTTCATTCCAGGCCATGCAATTATCCTTGTATCTACAACCGATATCCAAACTATAATTATTCAGAATGGCTAATAATGTACCGTAAGGCAGGCTATAAGGTTTGAACTCATCCAGAAAAAGAATCGGCTGATAATCGTACTTGTCAAAAGGACCCTTCCGATAATCAACTACCTTGTAAACGTTTTCTTTTCCGAGCTTTTCTTCCAGCTCCATCATGGAGTATGATTTCCCGGAAAAGCTCTTTCCTACATGCCAGTAAGTCACTACCTGGCGGTATGTTGGAATTTCCTTTTCACGTTTACGTATATATGCTTTTGTCAGCATAGATTCATAACGGTACGCACTCAATCCCAGCTCATCAAGTATTTGCTTCGGAGTCATTCCACGTTTTAACATATCATCCATCTGCTTCAGGTCTGATCTTTGACCTTGATTTCCTTTGATTTCTCCAATCTGAGCCATTGCAGTAACTACCTCATCTTTTTCTGCATACTTTCCACGCTTATATATATAGTCCTCAGCTTCCTTCTTATTGCCACGTGTTGGCTCAATGTGAAAACGTTTGTCAAACAGTTTCTGCACCTGCTTAAAAGTGAACCGGTCAGAATCTGAATTTTCGACCTCGAGAACCATGTGCAGATGGTGGAAGCCATTGCCGGATATGCAGTATGTCACAGCTCCTATGCGTCCTGGTTTACTGTTCACCCACATATTAAGTACGGTATCACATACTTCCTGATCCGACAGACTGGCAAGGAATGAAGGAGTAGAAGATAATACTTTTTTCTTTCCCTCTGCATCAAACACGATTTCACCATGTACATCATGCTCATATTCTATTATTTCTCTGGGGTTCGGCCAGACTATAAATACACTTGCATAAGTTGCCATATTTTTCCCTCACTTCCTATACGTGCATTCTGTACGTAGTTTCAAATATAACGTGCATTCTGTACGTAGTCAAGGTATTTTTTTTCGGAAGTTACATTTTTTCCGTAAGTGAGCCTATTTTTTCCGGAAGTTGATTTTTATTTTCCGTAAGTTAAACCTTTGATTTATAAGGCTTTTTGCAATTTTTTTCCGTTTTCCGTAAGTTGGGGTAATACTAGACCCCAACTTTCGGCACCTTTTTCCGACTGTGATTTTTATTTTTATCAGGGCGCTCGGGCGTCCACCCATCAGACTGCCTTTAACGGCAAGAATTTCTAAATAGAAAAATGTCTCTGCTCACACGAAGCCATTTTTTTATTAAGAACTTCTAAGCCATTACGCGTTGTCTTCCTGGGTACCCGGACTAGCGCGATTCTTTCAGACCGTCTCAAAGACGGTCTTCATAGCTCCGCACAGGTCGCACTTTTGCATCTTTGCCGGAAGATGGGGCAGTAGCATATTTGTTCAGAAAAGTAAAGCATAATCTTCCTACATTGCAGCCAAAAAGACGGCTGCAACATAGCGTATTATGCTTGACTATTCTTTCACAAATATAGTCTGGAATATTATCAGGCGTAAGCCGCTTCGCGCTGACGCCTGCACTCCACACTGCTGACCTGGAGACTGGTGATAACTTTACAATTTGTTTCAAAACCCTTATAATTTCCCTAAAAGGGAAGGAAGGTGAAAGGATGGAAGAGAGCATGACGAAGGAAGAAATGCAGAGATTTTTAATCAAAGAGGCACAACGAGGATCCGGAGAGCTGGAGGCATACAGAAACTTAATGGAGATCCTGGGTATTGAATATCCAGCGGATAAAGTAGAAGAGCAGTAGCTATATAAGAGGTCAGCAGGAAAAGGGATAGAGCAATCTATCCCTTTATCATTTTCTTTCCTTTTCGTGTTAAATTCCTGGCATCCAGCACAGAGCCGGAGCGCTGACGTCTGGCAAGCACCTGATCAGAGGATAAGCCGGGTTCTTTGCTTATCAGGCTAACAAGAGCCTTAGTATCGTAGAGCTTATAGACATAGCTATATATATATGTGCATTTAAGCGCAAGCCGCCTGATCAGACGTGGATTATCTACCGTCTCAAGATCATACGCTGAATACACATGATGCACTACAGTATTGATCAGCGGCAGATGGACGCATTCATACACACTATCCATGATGTTCCGTACCAGGGCATCCAAATACTTATAGCGCTGGCCTACAAGGATCATCTGCATATTGTTGTGCCGACAGGTCACAAGAGCCTTTATCTGCTCCTCGTTTTGGAAGTTGTTTTTAAAATTCCGGCTGTTGAATACTGCATTGCATTCATCTATCAGTACGATTGTATATACATCATGACAATCCTCATCCGATAACTTCACCAACTGGTCCAGATTCTTAAAAGGGATTACCGGGACCCCTTCAATCTGCAGATTAGAGATCACACGAACCTTCCACTTGATCCAATGCGGACTTGACGAACGATAATCATACGTTTCAGCATTGTTATATTTCTGATACAGTTTATAAACCTCATATACCGCAGATAGAGTTTTACAGCAGCCAAAAACCTTATTTGTATGAGCGACATATCCGGATATCGTTCCTAGGCCTGACGGGTAATTATATTCCTTGTAGCGGATATAGTTAATCGAGTTTACAATCAGAGACTTCAGTAATAGATCCAGATGAAATACAGCATACCTATATGGAGTCCAGAAGAGTAATAGCGGCAGGATCAGAGCTATTAATTTCCTATCATATCCAAGCAGAATGAATTCTACAAGCAAGTACAAGAGAATATAAGCTCCATATCTGATTATTTTTCTAAAAGCCTTATTCCGAAACACGGCCAGCAGTTTATCTTTCACTTTTCTCATACTTTCTCCTTCCGGAGTGTGCCATCAGGCACACTCCTTTTAACGAACAGATCTAACAAGCGGAACTATTGCAGAGAGGAGAGAAGAGAGTACCTCTACACATAGCACAAGCACGATCACACGTGCAGTAAATACATATTCCGCTGTAAGCGTCAGATCACCAACAAGCATATTTATCAGATTATCCATTTCTTTTATCACTCCTTCCACGTATGAGTGCAGAAATCTTATTTGCATCTGCTGAAATTATACGTAGTGCCTGAAACATCAACCAGGCACAAAACCAGAGCTGAAGCAGATTATATATATTGTCTAACGACATAGTATCACTCCTTTTCTTCAAATAAATCAATTATGATCAGATAAAACAGATAGGCTATTTCAAATAAATTTATAAGTGCAGCTATACAGATCATAAATCACCTTCAAAAAGCCAGTGTATAAAATATAGCAACAGTCCAATTAATCCAGCAGCTACCACTGCAGAAGTGAGAGAGAAGCTGAATCCACCAATCGTTATATGCTGATTAAACAGCCAAGCCATGAAATCGAATAAATTTTTTATTGCTATCATATTACATACCTCTTACGATCTTAAATACTATAACTATCAGGTTAAGCGTCATAGCAGCTATTATTAATACCCATATTGCTGCAGGCACAGCTGTCAAATACATATCAAACAGAAGTATAAAACTTTTAGCTTCTTTCATGCATAACTTTATATATCCAACAAGGTCAAAGCTTGATGGATCGATCGGGTCTACAGGATCCGGATTATCCGGGTCAGGATCTGGACTAGGACCTGGACTAGGTGGAGTAACAGGGTCCACAGGACCATCCGGAGTAGTAGGGTCATAGTTATATGCTCCATTACCAATTGCATCTCTCAATGATTTATATACCCAGTTATACGCATACGTAGGCTTAGCATATATGATAGTTCCATCTTTAATGATATATGGCTGGATGATTGCATAATAACCAATCAGATTAGCAGAACCATTTACACCAAAAAGAAGATTTCCAGCATCACCACCATTGAATATTTTAGCTGTCAAGTCCTTAGTATAGTTCTGTCCAGCAGTTAACTTAGAAGCTGTCGTTACAGAACCCTCAAGTTCAACAGCATAGACATTACATTTATTACTCGATATTGTTTTGAACAGAGTTCCAGAATGACGACCACCGCCACCGGAGTAGGCTTTACCGACTACAAGACGACCGGAAGAATCTATTGTTATATTTTCTTTGACCTTCTGTGTGAAACTACTAGATAGTCCTACCGTTTCAAAGATACGTGATATAGATGTCCATATATTTGAATCCATGTAAACTCCATATGCTTCAAATGTATAGTAAAGCTGATAACCATCGTCACGCAGATTATACAACTCTTTTACACGCTTGGAGTTCATAGCGGCATTGAATTGCATAGCATACTTCTTTGCATCAATCGGCTCAATAGCAGCCTTGTCAAAGTAGGGCAAAGATTTATCATAATCACCCTTGTCATTTATGAGATCATCATAGTTTTCTGCTTCCTTTTCGTCTATTTCACCACGTAAGTATGCTTCCGCTTTTTCCTTGCTAGAGAACAAATAGCAATTTAATACGATAGAAGAACAGTCTTCAATCTGACTTGTACCGGATAACTTATCAGAAGAACGCACCCATTTATCACGGCTATTATTTATCCAGTTCGTCCAATAAGTTTTTGTCCACGCAGAAGCAGACGTCAACGAGGTTATAAATACATAACGATCTTCATAAGCGTTCGGCTTATTTGATTCTTTATAAGCGCAAACATTCTTCTTTGTACCACCTTGTAGATACAAACATTTATCATATTCATTCTGTTTCCACGATGAATTGTAACCGGTAGCATTACAAAGATACATAGCTCCAGACGGTGCCAGAGAATCAGAAAATGATGTATCACTACTATCAGAATCTGCCTGTTCTGAATCATATTCAGTAGATACATCTGCTATATCCTCTGCATAGGTTATTTCTGGCAATACGGATACAATAGCAACGATAACTGCCAGACAAAACATCAATATCTTAAATTCATTACTTTGAATATCAATTTTCAAAAATATCACTCCTCTCAAAAGGTATAAAAATAGGGCAGTAGACTTAAAACATCTACCGCCCGGAGACAGTATAGCTCACTGTCTGATAGAAACTAATGACTGATAGCCTTAATCCGGCCAACAATTGCAAAGCCAGCAGGAACGAGAATTCCAACTACAAAAGCAGCAGCCATTACTGGTTCACCCTTAATGATATTAATAATCCAGGTAAACACAGTTTTCATTAATTCTAACGCAGTACTGGCATCAAAAGAGCCAGTAGCTGCCTCAGCAAGGGTTAAAAATGGATTCATAATTTATACCTCCTTCTTCTTATTTTTATCTTCAGGAGCTGCTGGAGACTGTGAGACATCATCTTCCTTTGGCAGACCATTGATAAACAGATTGAAAGCAACATCACAATCCCTAGGATTAGCAGATGTTCTTGAAATTCCGATTGAACAGTCGAACCGGTCAACGGTCAATCCGGATAATTCCATAAACGTTTCTTCACTGATAAACTTTCTCACACTGACTCCAGAAAGAGCAGGAAAGTCTTCACACCTGACAATTACACCTTCAAAAACAAAATACTGTTTGTTAGTAGATTTACTTGTACCTGACTTAAGGTCAGTCAACACCATATCACAAATAAGCTGCATACTCATTCCTCCTTATATTTTGAATAATTCTTAAAAAACTCAACATCAATATCCATTGACCATTCCTTAAAATCCTGTTCCAGCTTCCAGATATAAAATGTACTGATTATAAAACAGATTGTAAGAATGATCCAGCAAACCAACATATGATCACCACCTTAACAAATTAGTTATTTTGTACAAGAATAGCAGTATCAAGCTAGCGGATAAATCTACGTTTTTCCGCTTGAATAAATAAATGAATAGTAGTAGTTACGATACATTAATGTTATAATATGTCTATGGAGGTGTTCTTATGGCTAAAGATTCTGAACATTATAAGAAAAAAGATCATGATCAGAAAGCTTTGTATCATGAATTATTAAGTCAATTACCACCATGTGCGCGTGATTATCTTCGTGACAAAGATCTTACGACACAGGTAAGTACTCGTATTTCATATGCATATGATCTTCTGACTTTTTTTAGATATATAAAGAATATGAACCCAAGCTTTAAATCAAAGGAAATTGTTAATATATCCTATGACGATCTGCAATTATTTACATCTGATGATATTTCTGAATACCAGCATTATCTGGAGTTCAGCACAGAGCGACTGGATGGTGAGGATCATGAAAACGGAAAACGATCCATAGCCCGCAAAATGGCGCCGCTACGAGGCTTATATGAATACCATTTAAAGCACGACAATATTATCAAAAATCCTATGCTTTTGGTTCCAATGCCTCGTATAAAGAAAGATAAAAATATTGTCCGGATGACAGCTTTTGAAGTTCAGGATATTCTGGATGCGATTGAAAAAGGAAACGGTCAAATGTCTGAACGTCAGAGAAAAAGTTGTGAACGCACGAAACAACGAGATTTAGCTATTCTTACATTAATGTTAGGAACCGGCATTCGGGTTTCAGAATGTGTTGGCCTGGATGTTACAGACGTTGATTTTAAAGTCAATTCTCTAACAATCGTCAGAAAAGGCGGTGGCCAGGACATTGTTTATTTTGGTGATGAAGTACATCAAGTGCTTGAGGACTATATTGAGGGCGAACGGAAACATATTACAATTGCAGATGGTCAGGATAAGGCTTTGTTCATATCCTCGAAAGGAAATCGAATGAGTGTCGATGCCATTGAGCGTCTGGTAAAAAAATATGGTCGTATAGCTGTACCAAATAAAAAAATAACACCTCATAAGCTAAGAAGTACTTATGGTACTGCACTCTATCGTGAAACCGGCGATATTCGTCTGGTTGCTGATGTTCTGGGACATGAAAATATTAACACAACCATTGATTATTATGCAGCAATCGAGGATGAACATAAACGAAAAGCTGCCGGTGCCGTGTCTTTAAGAAATAAAAAAAATGAAAACAAATAGATAAAAGGAGTTAATTCATTATATGAAACCTCAAAAACTACTCACCTATACCAGAAAAGCAATCGAAGATTATCATATGATTGAGCAAGGTGATAAAATTGCTATTGGAATTTCCGGTGGAAAAGATAGCCTGACTCTTTTATATGCATTGAGTAAGCTTAAAGAATTTTATCCGATTTCCTTCGATCTAGTTGCATTAACAATTGATCTAGGCTTTACGGACTATGATACTTCTCTCCTATCCCAATATGCTGACAGTCTCCATGTGCCCTACTATATAGAAAAGACACAGATTGCAGATATCGTCTTTACATACCGACAGGAAGAAAATCCATGTTCTCTCTGCAGCCGAATGCGAAAAGGTGCTTTTAACGAACGAGCCAAAGCTTTAGGTTGTAATAAAATCGCATATGCACATCATAAGGATGATGTGCTGGATAGCTTTTTAATGTCAATGCTATATGAAGGAAGAATACATACATTCTCTCCGGTGACTCATCTGGAACGTTCAGAGCTCACTTTGATTCGTCCATTAATTTATGCATATGAAGGAGAAATTAAATCCTTTGCAACTGAACAACAGCTACCGGTTTGCAAAAATCCATGTCCGGCAGATGGTATTACTAAACGTCAGGAATCCAAAAATCTGCTTCTGGAATTGAAAAAAAACGTTCCCCAGGTTAAAGAACGGATTTTTTCAGCAATTACAGGTTCCGGAATAGATGGATGGTAAATTGGGTTAATTTAAGGCCCTTATAACAGCCTTTAGACTCCTATCGCGGTTTCTCTGCATAATATGGAATCAGAAGATAGCAGCCACTTGTAATCTGATCCTCATCAATATGGTTTAATTCCTGAATCTCTTTTATAAATGCTTTACGGTTTGAATATCCTTCGGTTTTATATGTATCTGCAATCTCCCATAAGGTATCCCCCGGTTGGATTTCAATGCTGGTATAATATTTATGAAGTTCATGTTCCGGAGCAGCATTAACAGTTTTTCCTGTATTTAACAGAAATATAATCAATACGACAGTTATCAATACTGTACAGATTGTATATAATGCTGCTTTCGGATGAATTCTGACTCCAACAGAAATCCCTTCTAGCATCTCCTCTTTTAAGAATGAAATATTTCTCAATGCTTTCATATGTGTATTCATAATACATACCTCCTGTTAATCTGGCAATATATCTATTCACTTATTGCGAACATTTGTTTTCGAACATAGGTTTATTATAGCGAACAATCGTTTGCATGTCAATATGTTTTAGAATAAATGTTCGGAAAATTTGTTCGAAACATTTGTTTGCAAAATTTATAAAAATGTGTTATAGTATATAAAACACATGTACGTTGAGAAAGATAAATGATTTTATCATGATTCCATATGAATAAAATCGAATTAGTTAATTTAGGAGGAGTTATATATGGCTACTGGAAAAATATCTGATAAGCAACGAGAAATTTTAGAATATATGAAAGAAGAGATTCTGTCAAAAGGTTATCCGCCTTCAGTTCGTGAGATCTGCAGTGCAGTTCATTTGAAGTCTACTTCTTCTGTTCATGCACATCTGGAGACACTTGAAAAGAATGGTTATATTAGAAGAGATCCGACAAAACCTCGTGCAATTGAAATTGTCGATGACTCATTTAATCTTACACGTCGTGAACTTGTAAATGTACCGATTTTAGGTGATGTTGCTGCAGGACAGCCTTTACTTGCGATTGATAATATTATGGGGTACTTTCCTCTTTCACCGGAGTTTGTCAATAATAAGCAGACTTTTATGCTGCATGTTAAAGGTGAAAGTATGATTAATGCCGGCATTTTCAATGGAGATCTTTTGGTTGTAGAACAGACATCCGTTGCCCGAAATGGGGAAATTATAGTCGCATTAATAGATGATTCTGCTACAGTTAAGACTTTCTATAAAGAGAAGGATCATATCCGATTACAACCGGAAAATGATGCCATGGATCCTATTATTGTAAAAGATGTTACCATCTTAGGCCGAGTAATTGGATTATATCGCCAGTTCTAATTTCCTGTTGTTTGAAAAATTGTTAAAGATAATCAGATGTATCAATAAAAATGAAGTATAAATAAATCAGAATGAGACCCGAAATAAAACAGGTGGTTCATAGATAACGAAAACAATCTATGAACCACCTGTTTTATTTATTCTAAGAATATACCACATCACAGTAAAATCCGACTTTGTTCTCTTTACAACTGGCATATCGATATCGTACAACTGTGCCTTCGTTAAAACGTACAAACATCTGTGAGTATGGATAGCCAACCTTTCCTATCATCCGTTGAAACTGTGTCTGTGCTTCTTCCAGGCTGAAATCGGCAAGTTTTACATCCACTACCAGACGATTATAATGAATGGTCACACAATAGCTCTTCAGACCTTTACAATCTGCCAGATAGTGGTTAAATGCACATTCCACCTCCGGATCAGCCGATAAATGAATATATTTTAAATATTCGTTAAATACTCGAAACATCTTTTTCCTGCCTTCCCATTCGTCTCAACACTTGATGTATTATCTTAATAATATGTAAACTATACTGCATCTGACTTTGTGTCTCCGTCAGAATGTATTTTAACAGAGCTTTGAATTTCCCAGTGTTCTTCTGTCGCAGCCTCTTCTGGCTGTATATCCGGTATTGATTTAAATACTTCTACAAATTTATCAAAATTATCCTTAAACAACTCCACTACCTTCGGATCAAATTGTGTACCACTGCCGAGTGAAATCTCATTATAGGTTTGTGCCAGTGTCCAGCCCTCTTTATAACATCTGGATGCAGATAATGCGTCAAATACATCCGCAAGGGCCATTAAACGGCTGACATATGCGATTTCTTCACCCTTCATGCCAAGATATCCTTTGCCATCCCAACGCTCATGATGCTGCAGGGCAATCGTTCTTGCAATCTCCATAATCTCGCCGGTTGCATTATGTAAAAGCGCTTCACCATATAATACATGATTTTTAACGACTGCATACTCTTCATCCGTAAGCTTACCCGGTTTATTCAGAATCTCCTCCGGAATCATTAATTTACCGATATCATGCATCATGGATGCTGTACAAACCATATCCGTATAGTTTGGATCAAAGCCGGATGCTTCACATAAAATCTTAACGTATTTCGAAACTCTTCGTACATGTTCACCGGTTGACTTTGATTTTGATTCACAGATGTTGGAGAATGAAAGTATGATCTCCTCCTGTGAGTTCTTCAACTGCTGTGAATATACGAAAATATCCGACATCATCTCATTATTCCGGTCTACGATAAAATATGCTACAAACGACATAAATACCAGAATCAGTTCCTTCGGCAGGAAATTATAAAAGATTGCACTCTCGATATTCTGTGCCAACGGATCATTCGGGATCAGTCCAAAATACAGATTGAAAAACGCAGACCCTAAAGTACATACCGTATTTACCAGTGTAGTAAACAGTACCAGCACTCGGTTATAATAAAGAGATGCAATCAATAACGGAAACAGTACAATAGCTGATGCATAATAGGAAAGGAACGAACAAAGTACCGCACTCACCAATGATGTACACACAACAACCAGATACATAATAAAATTCTTTTCGATTTTCAGACAGTTAATGAATAGTGTTGGTATCAATAAAAGAAAGCCACAACTTGCAAGACAAAAGGTAATGGCTGCTTTATCAAAATTAATCAGATTACTGAATACAAGACACCATATGATCAACAGTAAATATAAGGTATATCGTAAGGTTCTTGCTACAATATTATTAATCCTGTCTCTTATACACATCTGACGCT
>ENA-OZLH01001234-OZLH01001234.1-human-gut-metagenome-genome-assembly--contig:-NODE-1234-length-12612-cov-5.276340_pt1 | contig 12612 bp, 8 predicted proteins | sample MGYA00244832_ERZ653776 | MGnify/ENA primary metagenome ERZ653776 (study PRJEB26926, sample SAMN06165218) | human gut metagenome | biome: ENVO:00009003; feature: ENVO:2100002; material: ENVO:00002003...
ATGCGGGAACTGGCGGCGGCGCAGCTGGCCGGGAAGCGGAAGTTCGCCGACGGACAGCGGCTCTACATTGCGGGGCTGATGCGCATGCAGCCGAACAAGGCCTGGGCTTCGGACGCCAATTTCACGCTCCGTCTGACCTATGGGCGCGTGCTGCCCTACGATCCGGCGGACGGCATTCACTATAACTACTATACGACGCTCAAGGGCGTGATGGAGAAGGAGAATCCGCAGAATCCCACCGAATTCACCGTTCCCGCCCGCCTCAAGGAGTTGTATGCGGCGAAGGATTTCGGCCGTTACGCCAACGAACGGGGAGAGCTTCCCGTGGCGTTCCTGGCCGACTGCGACATCACGGGCGGCAACTCCGGTTCCCCGGTGCTGAATGCCAAAGGAGCGCTGTTGGGACTGGCCTTCGACGGTAACTGGGAGGCCATGTCGGGCGATGTGGCGTTCGAACCCGAATTGCAGCGGACGATTGCCGTGGACGTGCGTTACGTGCTGTTTGTTATCGACAAATTCGCCGGAGCCGGATGGCTGCTCGACGAATTGCAGTTCGAATAAAGGCCGGATTTTCCGGTGAGATCGAGAAGGCGTGCCCGGCGGGTGCGCCTTCTTTTCTTTAAACCTTTCACAAAATATGTGCTTTTCGTTCCCGATTCTCTTAAAAATTAGTAATTTTGACAGAAATTAGTAATACTGTATCTATTTTACATTTATGGCAAAAGAGTTCAAACGCTACCTCGTGACATCGGCGCTCCCTTATGCGAACGGTCCGGTACATATCGGCCATCTGGCTGGAGTTTACATACCTTCGGACATTTATACGCGTTACCTGCGGCTTCGGGGGCGCGACGTGATTTCGGTCTGCGGATCGGACGAACACGGCGTACCCATCACGATCAAGGCCCGCAAGGAGGGCGTGACGCCCCAGCAGATCGTGGACCGTTACCACGCGCTGATCAAAAAATCGTTCGAGGGGCTGGGTATGTCGTTCGACATCTATTCGAGGACCTCGTCCAAGACCCACGCCGAGACGGCGTCGGCCTTTTTCCGGAAACTTTACGACGAAGGCAAGTTCATCGAAAAGACATCAATGCAGTATTACGACGAGGAGGCGCAGACCTTCCTGGCCGACCGGTATATCGTGGGGACCTGTCCCAAGTGCGGCAACGACCGCGCTTACGGCGACCAGTGCGAGAAGTGCGGCTCTACCCTTTCGCCCGACGAACTGATCGACCCGCACAGCGCCGTGTCGGGTTCCGTACCCGTGAAGCGGGAGACGAAACACTGGTACCTGCCGCTGGACCGTTACGAGGAATTCCTCCGCGAATGGATTCTGGACGGGCACAAGGAGTGGAAAACGAACGTCTACGGGCAGTGCAAGAGCTGGCTCGACGGAGGTCTTCAGCCGCGTGCCGTGAGCCGCGACCTCGACTGGGGCATCCCGGTTCCCGTCGAGGGGGCCGAGGGCAAGGTGCTCTATGTGTGGTTCGACGCTCCTATCGGTTATATATCTGCTACAAAGGACCTTACGCCCGATTGGGAACGTTATTGGAAGTCGGAGGACACCAAGATGGTCCACTTTATCGGCAAGGATAACATCGTCTTCCACTGCATTGTCTTCCCGTCGATGCTCAAGGCCCACGGCGACTATATCCTGCCCGAAAACGTGCCGGCCAACGAGTTCCTGAACCTCGAAGGCGACAAGATTTCGACCTCGCGCAACTGGGCCGTATGGCTGCACGAGTACCTCGAGGAGTTCCCCGGCAAGGAGGATGTCCTGCGCTATGTGCTCTGCGCCAATGCTCCGGAGACAAAGGACAATGACTTCACGTGGAAGGATTTCCAGGCCCGCAACAACAACGAACTGGTGGCTGTGCTGGGAAATTTCGTCAACCGGGCGCTGGTGCTGACCCAGAAATACTACGGCGGAAAGGTTCCGGCATGCGGTGAACTGACCGATTACGATCGTCAGTCGATCGCGGAGGTTGCCGCTGTAAAGGCTTCGCTCGAAGGAAATATCGAAAACTACCGTTTCCGCGATGCACTGAAAGAGGCGATGAATCTCGCCCGTATCGGTAATAAATATTTGGCCGACACCGAACCGTGGAAACTGGCCAAAAGCGATATGGACCGCGTCGCGACAATCCTCAATCTCGCCTTGCAGATCTCTGCCAATCTGGCTATCGCCTTTGAACCGTTCCTGCCTTTCTCCGCTCAAAAAATACGCACGATGCTGGGCATGACCGTTACCGAATGGGATATGCTGGGACACACCGATATTCTCGAAACCGGCACTCAGCTGGCTGCCCCCGAACTTCTCTTCGAGAAAATCGACGACAGCGTCATCGAAGCGCAAATCAAAAAACTGCAAGATACCAAAATCGCCAACGAAAAAGCCAACCACGTAACCGAACCTATCGCTCCGACGATCGAGTTCGACGACTTCACCAAGCTCGACATTCGCGTGGGAAAAGTTTTGGAGTGCCAGAAAGTACCCAAAGCCGATAAACTCCTTCAATTCAAAATAGACGACGGATTGGGGGGACGTACCATCATCTCGGGCATCGCCAAGCATTACCGTCCCGAAGATCTTGTCGGCAAACAAGTATGCTTCGTTGCCAACCTCGCACCGCGTAAACTCAAAGGTATCGAATCGCAAGGCATGATACTATCGGCCGAAGATGCCGACGGCCGCCTTGTCGTCGTCTCTCCTCAGGACGACGTAGCCTCCGGTTCGTGTGTAAAATAATCCTTGAATCATCTCCACCCCGGTTTCCGATCGGGGTGGAATTTTTTCTCCATCTTATGTCCGATACCCTGAAAAAGAGAACGCTCAACGCCCTTGTTTGGAGTTTCATCGACAAATGTGGGCAACAACTTCTTTATTTCATATCGGGTATTATTCTCGCCAATCTCCTCACACCCGAAGATTACGGCAAAATAGGCGTTCTCACGCTCTTTATCACACTCTCGGGCATCTTGGTCGACAGCGGATTCGGATCGGCTCTTATTCGCAAAAAAAAAGCCACAGAAACCGATTACAGCACGATATTCTTCTTCAATCTCGCCATCAGCGTTTTTTTCTATCTCATTCTCTTCTTTGCCGCTCCGCTCATCGCCGATTTTTTTGAAATACCGTCCCTGACCCTTATTGCCCGCATACTGTTCATCTCCATCATTTTTCAAGGCTTCGGACTCATTCAGCAAGTGCGGCTCACCAAGCATATAGCCTTCACCCACTTGGCTCGTATCAATATCATAGCGATACTCGCAGGTTCGACCGTCGCCATCGTCTACGCTTACCGGGGCGGCGGTGTATGGGCACTTGTCATACAACAACTGCTTATCACCCTGCTTCGCACGATACTGCTTTGGGTATACGGGCACTGGTATCCCACCGTCGTATTCAGTCCGAAATCGATACGGGAATTTTTGGCATACAGCAGCCACCTGATAGGAACAGGTGTGCTGAATGCCGTTTACAACAATATCTACCCTATGCTCATCGGGAAGGGATACAGTACGGCTTCGGTCGGGTTTTATACACAAGCGCACCGATTCCAAGAAATACCCTCATCGCTTGTCGCCACGATTTTCCGCAGCGTCGCTTTTCCCGTGCTTTCGACAATCAATGACGAACCCGAACGCATGATACGCATCTTCGGGAAGTATATCCGCACGATTTCCTTTTTTATTTTCCCCGTAATGGTTCTCTTTATCGTTATCGCCGAGCCTCTTGTACTGGTGCTTCTCTCGGAAAAATGGGCAGCGGCGATTCCCTTCCTGCAACGCTTGTGTATAGCAGGTGCTTTCTCGCCTTTCATCATTTTGTACTACGACTTGTTCAATACCATAGGGAGATCGGACATAAATCTGAAAACCGAAATCGTCAAAAAAATTCTGCTGACGGTCGGCATATTTTTCTGTTTCGGAAAAGGCATCATCGCACTCATCTGGTTATGGGTCGCATACACACTCGCTTCGCTTGCGGCATCGATGTGGCTCGGGCAACATTTCACCTCCTACCGCGCCACACGTTTTGTCCGTGATATCATTCCTTGCCTTTTACTCTCTGTCTTCGCCGGAATCATAGCTTGGGGGGTGTTCCTGTCATGTACTTCGCTCCTCGGCCGGCTCATCGCCCCACTCCTCGTCTTTACCGCCGTCTATCTACTGGGAACCTATACAGCCCGGGTCGAAATATGGAAAGAGTTTTTTAAATGGAAAACCGAACGGAATAAATAGGCTCATGCAACTGACGCCCGAAAATCAATCAAGATATGAAAACGCCACTTTTTTCGATTATTACAATCACTTTCAATGCTGAATCGACACTCGAACCGACACTGTGCTCGGTAGCCACACAACAAGAAAACGATTACGAATACCTCATCGTCGACGGAGCTTCGAAAGACGGCACAGTCGCTCTGGCCCGACAATACGACTGTGTTACCCGCATCATAAGCGAACCCGACCGAGGTCTCTACGATGCCATGAACAAAGGTATCAAAGCAGCTACCGGTGAATATCTCGTTTTTCTCAACGCAGGAGATTCTCTTTATGCACCCGATACGTTGAAAAAATTACACGATTTCATCGGGGAAAACCGTCCCGATATTCTCTATGGCGAGACGGCAATAGTAGATAGCGACCGACGTTTTATCGCTATGAGACGACTGAAAACGCCCGAAAAACTCTCGTGGAAAAGTTTCAGAATGGGTATGCTCGTCTGTCATCAGGCATTCATTGTCCGCAGGGAATTGGCACCGCTCTATGATCTCTCATACCGTTTCTCGGCCGATTTTGACTGGTGTATTCGTTGCATGAAAAAAGCCCGCACGATAGCAAACACCCACCTTACCCTCATCAACTACCTCAACGAAGGAGTTACGACACGCAATCACAAAGCATCGCTCAAAGAGCGTTATCGCATCATGGTCAAATACTATGGATTCATATCCGTTTCTTTGCTGCATCTGTGGTTTGCTGCACGCTACTATACCACCCGACTATTGGGAAAACAAGTGTAACAAAAGGGTTGAACCCATACAAAAAATCCGGTCGATGCTGTCATCTCCGGATTTCTGTTTTAACAGACATGTTCCCGCCACGAACGTTTCATATATCGGGCTCTTTCTTCGGGCGTAAACTTCTCGATGGCATATCGCAACATGGTACGGGGCATACGATTATAACGAGTTTCTAAAAAATCGACCAATACCGCCTTATCGCGCTTGCCTATCTCACGCAACATCCAACCGACAGCCTTCTGTATAAGGTCGTGCGGATGCAAGAGCAATACATCGGCCAACTGCAACGTATCGGAAAAATCCCTGTTACGGATAAACTTCCACGTGGAAACAATCGATATGCGCTGTTCCCAAAGCGTACCTTCTCCGGCCAATTTATAAAGCAACGAACGTTCCTTGTTTTGTAAATAAAACCCGATGATCTCATAAGCCGAAAGGTCGACCAAATCCCAATTATTGATATACGTCGTATGCGACAAATAGAGCGAAACGATTTTTTCTCGAATACGTTCGTCTCCTTTGGAAAACTGTTGCACCCAGACAAGCAAGGCCAGCAAACGACACTCATGTACCGTATCACGCAACAGCGGCAATACCTCTTCGGGAGACAATTTCGGAGCAAAATCTCGGGCGATTTTACGCACCTCGGGCACACGCACACCGATGAAACGATCGCCTTCGCCATAAGCCCCGGCCCCGGTCTTAAAAAAACGTAGCGCCGTCGCAGCATAAGTTTCGGAAGCACAAGAAAAAAGGGTTTCACGCACCTCTAAAACAGCGTGAGGAAGAATGCCATCGAACGATTTCATCGGTAAAACTATATCTGATTGACCTTATCGATAGGGCCTCCCTCAAAAAAATGAATGATATTGCGGGAAACATGGGCCGCCATTTCATGACGGATTTCGACCGTCTGTGTTCCCGTGTGCGGAGTCATCACCACATTGTCGAGCTGCGTGAGTTCGGGTATGGGATAATTTCCGTACTCGAAAACATCGAGACCGGCCGCCCATATCTGCCCCGTACGCAAAGCCTCGGCGAGAGCCTGCTCATCGACAAGCGGCCCCCGGGCGGTATTGATAAGTATTGCCGTAGGTTTCATCATTCTCAGGGCACAGGCATCGATAAGATGGTAAGTATCGGTATTATGCGGAGCATTAAGAGAAACCACATCGGCAGTACGCAACAACTCATCGAAAGGAAGATAGGTTGCTTTATACTCCTGCTCGACAACCTCATCGAGGCGATGCCGATTGTGATACACAATTTTCATGCCGGCAGCGATAGCACGGCGAGCCAAAGCGCGGCCTATACGCCCCATACCGACGATTCCCAATGTTGCCCCATAAAGAGAATGCCCGAGATTGGCAAGCAGCTCAACTTTTACCGAACCGGGAATACGCAACCGGCGATCGAGTTCCGATATACGGCGGCTGGCGGCCAGCAATAAACCCATTGCTTGATCGGCCGTAGGCTCGGTTACCGGATCGGGTGTATTGGTTACTTGTATCCCTTTAAGGGTTGCATAAGCTATATCGATATTATCGTACCCCACAGCGTAGTTCGAGACGATTTTCAATTTCGGAGCTGCGTCCATAAGACGCTTATCGACCGGAAAGTTATACATCGATTGCAAAGCGTCATAATCGGCAATCATGTCCAACACTTCATCGTAAGAAAACGACTCGACCCCTTCGGGCGGAAATGTTACATCGTATTTTTGCATCAATTCGGCATAGCCGTCGCGCCACATATTGTAAGTAACCAATACTTTCTTCTTTTCCATAATCGTAAAATTTGGGTACAAAAATAGCGATTTTTCCTTCCAAGAGAAAGTTATCTCCTGTTTTCCCATGCATAAAATTTATATAAATCCACCTGAAACGAGCACTCTGACAAATCGCAAATACTCCTCATTTTTCTTTCCGGCCTCACATAAAAAATCTATTTTTGCAGAAACTACCACAAAAACACGAGTCATGGTTCTGAATTATATCTGGATCTTTTTTTTCATCACCGCATTTGTCGTTGCCGTCATACAAACACTCTTCTACGGCAACCTCGACATTTGGAGCGAAATCATGAACTCGACATTCTCTTCGGCCAAAACTGCCTTTGAAATATCCCTGGGATTGACCGGCGTTTTATCTCTATGGCTGGGATTGATGAAAATCGGCGAACGCGGCGGCGTCATCGCCACGTTTTCCCGTTGGATAAGCCCTCTCTTCACCCGGTTATTTCCCGAACTCCCCAAAAATCACCCGGCTTTCGGTTCTATCTTTATGAATATATCGGCCAATATGTTGGGGCTCGACAATGCCGCAACACCATTGGGACTGAAAGCCATGAAAGAGATGCAGGAAGTCAATCCCCATAAAGAAACGGCCAGCAATCCCATGATTATGTTTCTCGTGCTGAACACGACAGGACTGACCATCGTTCCTCTCGGCGTCATGGTATATCGGGCGCAAATGGGTGCGGCCAACCCATCGGACATCTTTCTACCCATACTCATCGCCACTTTCTGCTCGACACTCGTAGGCCTTATAGCCGTATGCATAAAGCAACGCATCAATCTATTCGACAAAGTAATACTCGGAACCATCGGCGGTCTCACGATACTTATCGGCGGAATACTTGTTCTTTTCGCCCAACTCCCGCCCGAAAAAGTCTCGCTTTACTCGGGATTCGGTGCCAACTGTCTATTGTTTTCCATCATTACCGGGTTTCTCATATCGGGCATACATAAGAGAATCAATGTCTACGAAGCCTTTATAGAAGGAGCCAAAGAAGGATTCAAAACCGCCGTTACCATTATTCCCTACTTAGTGGCGATACTTGTCGCCATTGCAGTATTCCGGGCTTCGGGTGCTATGGATTTTTTTATTGCCGGCATTACCCGGGCCATAGAAGCGATAGGTATCGACTCCGATTTCGTCGGAGCGTTGCCGACGGCCCTGATGAAGCCGCTGAGCGGCAGCGGGGCTCGTGGAATGATGGTCGACGCCATGTCGACTTACGGAGCCGATTCTTTTGTCGGCCGCGTTGCATCGACCATACAAGGTTCGACCGACACGACATTTTATATCCTCGCCGTATATTTCGGCAGCGTAGGCATACGCAATACCCGTTACGCCGCCGGTTACGGATTGCTGGCCGACTTGGCCGGCATCATAGCTGCCATCGCCGTCTCTTATGTCTTTTTTCATTGAAAATGACCGTATAGCCGATAGAAAAGAGATACGCCAAAGAAGCATTTTCCCGACACAGCCGGCCGATTATCCATACAAAACATTACCTTTGTACGTTTTTTTTGCACAAACAATATAACTATGGCTATCAGCTATTATGCCGAAGATGTAAAACTCCCGGCCCTCCGTAAAAGAGAGACCAATGAATGGATACGTACCATAGCCTCTCTCTACGATAAAAAATGCGGTGATATCGCATATATCTTTTGTTCTGACGAGAAAATACTCGACGTCAACAAAGAATATCTGCAACACGACTACTATACCGACGTCATCACATTCGATTACACCGAAGCCAACCGTATAAGCGGAGACATATTCATCAGCCTCGACACGATTCAGAGCAATGCCGAATCATTCGGCACTGCTTACGGGGAGGAACTATACCGCATTCTTATACACGGCGTGTTGCACCTATGCGGAATCAACGACAAAGGCCCGGGAGAACGAGAAATCATGACACAAAAAGAAAACGAGGCTCTCGCATTGTTACCAGAAGGGCTGAAAACAACAATACAACAACTGCAACGGAAATAAACAATGAGATTTGATTACGATGTAATTGTAGTGGGTGCGGGACATGCCGGTTGCGAAGCAGCGGCAGCAGCAGCACGGCTGGGGTCGGAAACGCTTCTTATCACGATGGATATGAACAAGATAGCTCAGATGAGTTGCAATCCGGCCGTGGGTGGTATCGCCAAAGGTCAAATCGTGAGGGAAATCGATGCACTAGGCGGACAAATGGGTATAGTAACCGATAAAACAGCCTTGCAATTCCGCATGTTGAACCGTTCGAAAGGCCCGGCCATGTGGAGTCCTCGTGCGCAAAGCGACCGCCAAAAGTTCATTCAGACATGGCGCGAAGTTTTAGAAAACACCGACCATCTCTCTATTTGGCAAGACATCGTTAAACAGCTGATATTCAACAAAGAAGGAGCCATATCCGGAGTTATTACCAACATGGAGGTAACCTTCCGGGCCAAAGCGGTCGTTCTCACGTGCGGAACATTCATGAACGGACTCATGCACATAGGCAGAGTACAACTTAAAGGGGGCCGCGTAGCCGAACCCGCCTCATACGGCATAACCGAACAATTGATAGAAAAGGGGTTCACCGCCGGACGAATGAAAACCGGAACCCCTGTGCGTATCGACGGACGGAGCGTACATTACGACCTTATGACTGTACAGGAAGGAGAAAACGACTTCCACAAATTTTCCTATCTCGACAGCGTGCATCGCACGCTGCAACAAAGGAACTGCTGGATTACCTATACCAATGAAACCGTCCACGACATTTTGAGAGAGGGATTGCCCGATTCGCCCCTCTTCAACGGACAAATCAAAAGTATCGGTCCCCGGTATTGCCCCAGCATCGAAACAAAAATTGTAACTTTTCCCGATAAAACCGAGCATCAGCTTTTCCTCGAACCGGAGGGAGAAAACAGCCAAGAATTATACCTCAACGGCTTCTCTTCTTCATTGCCTCTCGATATACAATTACGAGCATTACAAGCAATACCGGCCTTCAAAGACATTCGCATTTATAGGCCGGGATATGCTATCGAATACGATTATTTCGACCCTACCCAGCTCACCCACACTCTCGAAACAAAGGCCGTTCGCAACCTTTTCTTTGCCGGTCAAATCAACGGAACGACAGGATATGAAGAAGCAGCCGGACAAGGTCTCATAGCCGGGATCAACGCCCACCTGCGTTGCCATAGCAACAAAGAATTCGTCTTAGGCCGGGACGAAGCCTATATCGGAGTACTCATCGATGACCTCGTTACCAAAGGTGTCGATGAACCGTACCGCATGTTTACATCACGAGCCGAATACCGTATATTACTCCGTCAGGACGACGCCGATATGCGGCTCACCCCAAAATGCCATGAGCTGGGATTGGCCGATAATACACGTTTCGATCTCCTTGCCGAAAAAAGAGAACACCGGGATCGATTGATTCGATTTGCACAAGAACATTCGGTAAAAATGAATCAAGTAAATCCGGCTCTTGAACAGGCCGGTTACACGCCGATGAAACAAGGCATGAAACTCATCGACCTTATTTTACGACCGCAACTCGATATAAGAACCATTGCCGAATGGATTCCCGCCCTGAAAGAACAACTCGATATGATTCCTACCCGGCAGGAAGAAATCATAGAAGCTGCCGAGATATGTATCAAATACGAAGGGTACATCGAACGAGAAAAACTCATTGCCGATAAAATTGCCCGACTTGAAAATATACGCATCAAAGGCAAATTCGATTACAGTACAATACAACAAATATCTATCGAAGCGCGTCAAAAACTGGCAAAGATCGACCCGGAGACAATTGCCCAAGCATCGCGTATTCCCGGGATTTCTCCCAGCGACATCAACATTCTTTTGGTATTATTAGGAAGATAATGTTCCACGTGGAACAAATGCTATAATATATGGATACAGAATATATCAAAAATCAAGTAAGAGACATTGTAGACTTCCCGACAAAAGGAGTCGTATTCAAAGACCTCACAACTGTATTGAAAAATGCCGAGGCCCTTAAAATGATCAGCGACGAACTTTATGACAGATATAAAAATTCGGGAATTACCAAAGTCGTCGGTATAGAATCACGCGGATTTATTTTGGCCTCCATAGTTGCCTATAAACTGAATGCCGGATTTGTCCCTATCCGCAAACCGGGCAAACTTCCTGCTCTCACGTGGAGCGAAAGCTACAACAAGGAATACGGAAGCGACACGATAGAAATACACCAAGACGCCATTAGCGAGGACGACGTCATATTATTGCACGATGACGTTCTGGCCACCGGAGGCACAATGGTAGCAGCATACCACTTATTAAAGAAATTCAACCCCAAACATATTTACATCAACTTCCTGACGGAAATTGTTATGCTTAATGGTCGTAAAGATTTTCCGGTCGATGTCGAAATCGATTCAATGATAAAACTTTGACTATACTTTGGCTACAAAAAACGAACATATACAACATATATTATCGCTCCTTCCCGATTCTCCCGGAGTATATCAATACTTCGACAAGGAAGGGAACATCATATATGTCGGGAAAGCCAAAAACCTAAAACGGCGAGTCAGCTCTTACTTCAATAAAAATCACGAATCGTTACGGACCACCATTCTGGTACGCAACATTTGCGATATAAAATATACGGTTGTCAAGAGCGAAGAAGATGCCCTGCATCTTGAAAACTCTTTTATCAAAGAGTACAAGCCACGATACAATGTCTTATTGAAAGACGATAAGACCTACCCGTGGATTACGATAAGAAACGAACATTTCCCTCGTGTATTCCTTACCCGCAAAGTCATTCACGACGGTTCGAAATATTACGGTCCCTATGCACATGTTCAACTCGCCCGTACCGTACTCGAACTGATCCGGTCTTTATTTCCTATCCGCACCTGTCCTCACCTACTCAGTCCCGAAAATGTGCGTAAACATCGTTACAAAGTCTGCCTGCAATATCATATAAAAAATTGCAAAGGACCATGCGAAGAAAGACAAAGCGAAGAGGAATACCTGAAAGACATTGACCAGATACGCCAAATTCTCAACGGAAATATCCAACAGCTTACCGACCATCTCAAAGAAGAAATGACGGCTCTCGCCGAACAGATGAAATTTGAGGAAGCGCAAGAGTTGAAAGAAAAATACCTGTTACTCGAAAAATATAAGGCTAAATCGGTTATAGTAAGTACAACGATACACAATGTCGATGTTTTTTCATACGAGGAGTCCGACAACGATGCTTATGTAAACTATTTACACGTACGCAACGGTTCCATCGTACAAAGTTATACTATCGAATACCGGAAAAGGCTCGATGAAAGCAGAGAAGAGATTCTATCCCTCGCCATCGCCGAAATGCGAAATCGCTTCAAAAGTTCATCGCGGGAAATAATCGTTCCGTTTTTACCCGAATCGGAATTTAAAGACACCACATTCACCGTCCCGCAACGGGGCGACAAACGCAAACTCCTCGAAGTTTCGGGACAGAATGTCAAACAGTATAAGATAGATAAACTCAAAAGCGCCGAAAAACTCAATCCCGAGCAGCGGGTTACCCGCATACTGTCGAGAGCACAAAAAGATTTCAGACTGCACAATCTGCCTATGCATATCGAGTGCTTCGACAACTCCAATATACAAGGTACATTGCCGGTATCTTCCTGCGTCGTATTCAAAAAAGCGAAACCATCGAAAAAAGACTATCGCCACTTCAACGTAAAAACGGTCGAAGGCCCCGATGACTTCGCATCGATGTATGAGGCAGTCTATCGACGCTATAA
>ENA-OZLH01001235-OZLH01001235.1-human-gut-metagenome-genome-assembly--contig:-NODE-1235-length-12610-cov-11.184867_pt1 | contig 12610 bp, 8 predicted proteins | sample MGYA00244832_ERZ653776 | MGnify/ENA primary metagenome ERZ653776 (study PRJEB26926, sample SAMN06165218) | human gut metagenome | biome: ENVO:00009003; feature: ENVO:2100002; material: ENVO:00002003...
AATTTATTTCTGTACTTATAACTATTTTATTTTCAGAACTTTAATGGTTTTACAAACATGAAATATAATTGATACAACATGCAATTTGCATACACATAGTGTGTTTAGAAGAAAATAGAAACAAATATTTGTAAGGGAACGTTTCACTCTCCGGGTAAAAAATCTCCTGTGTTCGTTTCGCTCGTACGGTATTTTACCCTTCGCCCTTGACAAATACTCTGTTTTTTACTGACAGGTGTTTAGGAAAAAAGAAAAAAATGTTGTTCTTCGGTGGGGTATTCGTTTTGTCATTTTGTTACCGGAATTTGTCCGCATAATGGGAAAATCGCACCGACCAGTCGGGTACGCAATATCATTTTGTAATAATTAGCGGGCTGTTTTTAGAGTGTATCATCCCGATATTGGTTTTTTGCTTTTAGATATAGAAATTCAAAGGAGGTGTGTCAAAATTGCCCACTTCTTTTTTACGCACAAAGAAGGTGCATCGTACATTACGACACACCTTCTTTCATGTGTTCGCTTACTCTTCCATCTCAACAATATTTTCAAAATATATTTTCCAGCTTGATTCTGAATAAGCCATACCAGTTCCGGCAGGAACATACAGCGTAGCCCCTTTTACTAAGTCAGCACTGAAAGGACTGCTAAACATTCCAGGCATCTTAGGAGGGACAACGGCATAGCATCGTAATTGCCTGATTGGTGCTCCATAGAATGCAAGCTCTTCTATAGAAGTTACTCCACTACCCAATGTGACATTGGCGAGAAGAGAGCAATCAGCAAACGCACCTGAACTTATTGTAGCAACATGATTAGGGATGACAATATGGGTTAAAGAACTGCAATTGTGAAAAGCAAACCACCCTAATGAAACAACACTGTTAGGAATGGTAACCTTGGCAAGATTGACACAACCTTCGAACGTACTTTGTCCAATGACCGACACTCCGTCCGGGATATCTATGGCTTTGAGGCTGCTGCAACCGGAAAAGTCGGTAAGAGCCTTGACTCCTTCCGGAAATGTGATGCTGGTAAGCTTGGTGCAGTCTGCGAAACTGCCGACTGTTGTGACACCTTCCGGAACAGTAATATCGGTAATGCCGGTTCCACTAAAAATGGAGGTTTCATACAGATGGTCTGGCACTTTGATGTCGGAAAGGTTGGAACAACCGTAAAATGGAACACCGACAATAGTTACACTATTGGGAATGGTCACACTGCGAAGGGAGGTGCACCACCCAAAAGCATAAGTTTCAATTGTTGTTACACTGTTTGGAATGGTCACACTACGAAGGGTTGTACACTCCCTAAAAACACTACCTTCAATTGTCGTTACAGTATTGGGGATTTCAATACCCTCTAATGCGGTGCAACTGCTGAAGCAACTACGACCGATGACCTCTGTCCCTTCAGGTATGGTAAAATGTTTTAATCCGGTGCATCCGGCCAATACGCCTTCACCCGCCAATAATCTTCCCGGAATAGTTATGTTCTGAAGGTTGGCACATTCATTAAAACATTCAGCTCCTATTGAGGTCACACTGTTTGGAATCTCAATCTCAGTAAGATTGTCACAGCTAGAAAATGCACCTCCTCCAATAATGGTTATACTGTTTGGAATATCTATTCTAGCAAGATTTTCGCAACCCATGAAAGCTCCTTCCATAATAGTAGTCACACTATTAGGGATTCTCACCTCCCTTAAGCCGCTGCTGGCAAAAGCTTCTTCCCCTATGGAGGTAATGCAATCGGGTATGGTTACTGAAACAAGTCCTGACCAACTGCTAAAGGCTCTGAAACCAATGGAGGTAGTACCATCATTTACCAGATCTAAGTGCATGTTATCACAATAGAGGGTCTTATTTTCCTTACATACCAACTTGGCTGGAATAGAAAGTGTTATATCACGGCAGCCGATAAAACAAGAACCACCAATACTGGATACACTGGCGGGAATTTCAATCCGACCAGACAAAGATGTGCAAAATCTAAACACATTCGACCCTATTTCCTTCAACGTATTGGGGAAGGAAACACTCTCCAAATTAGTGCATTGTTCAAAAAAATAATTTCCGATAGCTGTAACGCCCTCGGGAATTACGACATCCTTTAATCCGTTACAACCGGTAAATACTCCATCGGAAGCATAAAGCGCAGTCGGCATCTGTATATTGGTAAGGTTGTCACAACCATTGAAACAAAACTCTCCTATAGAACTAACACTTTCAGGTAAAACTATGCTTGCTAATTTCTTACAAGAACTAAAAACGATTTCACCGATGTTCTCTACTCCGTTTTCAATCGTTATGGATGCTAGATTGGCACAATAGCTAAAGGCACCATCTTCTATTGCTTTTATATTCCCGGGTATCCGTATTTCTGTCAGTCCATTAGCAGAGCCAAAAGCATACTTTTCAATGGTGTTCATGCTGCGTGGTATAGTTACACTTTTCAGTTTCGGAGTGGAAAGAAATGAGAACTGCCCAATTCTTTTCACACCATCAGGAATTGTCACGTTGGACAGTTCACGACAGCTCCAAAAAGCATCATGTTCTATTTCGGTCACATTGTCCGGAAGCACAATACTCTCCAGCTTTGTACTGGCAAACATGTGGTCACCTATCACATTGTCTTTCGGATAGGAATATACTTTCTGAGGACTGCCCCAGGATGAACAAACATAATATTCACCATCGTCTACGATAGTTGCCTTCGACATATCCAGTCGCTTTAAGACTCCGTCTGTATCAAAACCATCTTCTCTTTTCCGTCCTGCCATATCGCATATCAGTGCGATATCCAATCCTCCCAGATTACCGGATACTTCCAATCCTTCTATCGTGTATTTGTCGGGTTCAGTTATGTAGTCAACCAACGTACCCGGCTTTTCCACATGAACTTTCACCCTCTTTCCTTTGGCGGACTGGCTGACGGTCAAAGTTTCTTCAATCCCGCTGGTGGTATTCTTGAAAATAACTTCTGCTGTTCGCGAAGTTTCACCCGTATTCTTAGCTATCTTCAAATATTTTTTATGCGTTGACAATCCACGGGTGGAAGTCTCGCTTATCCACTCTATATCCGGAAGCTGCATCTCAAAATCCACATTCGCATCAATTTTCACTTCAACCGTACCGCCTTCACTGCCGACTTTCACCTCTTTCTCTGAGATGATGATGGCATCTTTCTGCGCTTGCATGACAGTCAGCGTGTCAGCTATGTTGCTATCGGACTTGTCACGGTATATGATTTCTGCTTTCCTACCGTCATAAGAATCATTGGGTGCAACAGTATAATGCAGTGTGTGGCTGGACATGCCGCGTGTCATGGTTTCCTTTATCCAATCTACAGAAGGCATGACGACCTCATAATCACAATTGCTCCTCAGTTCCACCGTAATCTCTTCCCCTGAAGCGCTTACATGACAGTCGTTCTGGCTCAAAAGGATTATGGAACCACCAGCTTGGTAGATATGTACCGTTTCCGTTAAGGAACCGTCTGAAAAGATTATGCTTCCCTCACGTTTTTTACCGTCTTCGTTCATGGCAACAGTGTAACTTTTTGTCGTGGTGGACAATGCCCGGGTACTGTTGCTTTCTTTTATCCAGTCTTTGCATTCCTCACCAATAGTTGCGGTATAGCTGACATTGGATTTCACTTCTACTGTGACAGTTCCTCCCGCTTGGTCCACCTCAAACTTGTCATTGGTAAGCAGGAGGGCGTCCTTCTGTTTTTGGGAAACCACAAAGCTTTTGACTTCCGTACCCGCCTTTAAAGTGACTGTCACACTGCGGTCGTCATAGGTTTCGTTTGGAGTTGTGGTGACCTTTATGGTGTGGCTACCTGCATTCCCGCTTGTAGGGGCAACGGTGCACCAGGGGGCTCCCCCGTTCCGTGTGGAAGCTACGCTTACTACCCATGCAGTGTTTGTCGTAAAGGAAAATGTCTGTTCGCCTGCTCCTTCTGTAAAATTCATATTTCCCTGCTCGAAATCGATAATGTTCTCAGATTGTTTCGGGGCGTTGTCATTCTCTTTGCTGCAAGCTGTAAAGAATATGCATAATGGCAACAGTATGAATAAAATAGATATTTTTTTCAGTTTCATACTTTTTGAATTTAATATTTCATTGTGATATTCCAATAACTTTCAGGTTCCTGAAGAGTTTTATTTGTTAAATTACGAAACTTATCGCTTGATGTGAATATAGATGAATCCCTATTAGATTTTGCGATACTCTGTGAGTTCATAATCTTCATAAAAGATTCCGTCTTCTGTGTATTTATCCGTTGTTTCGATTATTAATTGAGAGTCTGTTAATGTTTTTACTTTTATCGATTCTGATTCGTTGTTGTCGGTTATTGTAATTATTCCATTACTATAACTCCATTTACCTTCATCGAACCAATCCCATTTGTCTGTATGGTATTCAGCACTCTTACATGTTCCATCTTCTTTGAAAACCAATTTAAAACCAACCAAATCATTACCTTCATCTTTGCCTTCATCTACGATCTCTCCGTTTTCCTTATACTGATAAGTGCAAGATATTCTTTCCCAAGTACCTATTAAGGCGGATGAAGATTCGGGGTCTTTTTCGTCATCATCGGAACATGCACTAAAGCCGAAAGTCATAATAGACATTAATCCCAACAAAAATAAAAAATAAGTTTTTTTCATAATACAACTAATTTTTAAGTACACCTTTCAGCTCCTCAAGGTTTTCTATTAAACACGAAGCGTGGAACTGCAATGCCACGTTCTGGTTGGAGGTCCTAGGAAAACCTTGTACACGGATATGGTTATAGCAGCCCACGCTATATGCGTGAGAACCACTATGCTATCCTTGTGTACAATTGCGAATTTCCTAGGTTCCCAACCACAAGATAAGCATAACGCTTCTTCAAATTCTAAAATGTCTTGAAGGGAGTTTCCTCTCTTCAAATGCAAAAATATGAAAAATGCAGGAAGCGCAATAATATTTCCTGCATTTTTTATGTTGGCATATAAGTATTTATAATCGTTACAGTTTGAATCCCTTGTTTTTCCGCTGCGGTTGCTGTATCGTTGGCCGTATCCGTCGGAGCAGCCTCTCGAACTGCTCCCTGAACCAGTCGAGGATGTTCTTCCCGTTGATGCGCAGGACAAAGCGTTTTCCTTTCTCTCCCTGCTCTATTCCCATCTGTGCGGTGGCACCCGTCACGGAGAGGGCTCTCTTGTGTTCCTCGGAGTAAAGGTGCCCGCTGTACTCCAACGGCTGGAACGTGAAAAGCCGGTCCGTCTGCTCGGGCGTGAAGCCTGCCGAACGGCAGTACCTCTCCATGCGCATCGCGTCGGCGAAAAGAGGGAACCAGCCGCACGCACGCTCCGTCCATTTTTGCAGATATGCCGTCCGATCCTTTTCCCTTTCCAGTTTTTGGATGTAGTTGGTCTGCACCGTGGCAAGTTCCTTGCCGTGCTGTGCCCGCTGCCGTTGCAGACTGGCCTGCAAGTCCTCTATGCTCTCCTCGCGGGCGGCTATCTCGTTCTGAAGGCTGCGGTTGTCCGCCTCCAGTTCCTTGATTTTTCCACTGCCCAAAAGAGAACCCACCTTTGCTATGATGGCGGTCTTGGCCTCCACCTTGACCGCCTCCAGCTTTCGCGTGTTGATTTCCTTTCTGGCCGTTTCCAGCCGTTTTTCCACCTCTTCCTGCTCGGCTTGGAGCTGTCGCACGTTCGCTTCCAGTTCACCCGTCTGCCGCCTCAAATCGCGGTAATACTGGGCGGTGGAGACATGTCGGGCTTCCGAACCTCTTACCCCGCGTTGCAGGCCGTATTTCACCATGACCTTGGCATAGTCGTCGTGGTAGGCAAGCAGTCTGGTGCGGTTCAGCACGTCGTCGGCACACAATCTGGCGGTATTCGCCTTTTTGCGGTAGGTTCGTCCTCCCTCCTTCGGCTTCTTCTGTCCCGCCTTCCTGCGCTCTCCCGTCACTATCGGTACAAGTGTGGCGTGTATGTGCGGCGTGTGCTCGTCCATGTGCAGCACCGCCGAGACCACGTTCTCCCGCCCGAAGGTCCTGTACAGCCAGTCCATGCTGTCCCGGCACCAGTCGTCCAGCCTTCCGGCTTTCTCTATTTCCATCATGTCCTCATGTGTTCCTGAGAGCATGACACGGATGGCGCGTACCTGGTCGTGGGTGATTTTCCTTCTGATGCCCGCACTGCTGATGCGGGCGGCAATCGCATCGTCACGCTCCCTGATGCCTTCGGGCATCAGGACGAGCTCGCGGTTCAGGTGCGTGCGCATGGAATCGACGTTCGGTGCTATCACCCTGCGCTCGATATGGTCGGACATCCGGCTGTCGGATGCCCCCTTCGCTTTTCTGAAATCGAGTGAGAAATATCCCATTGTAAAGTCTTTTTAGGTTTGACAATTCCGCCTGCCGTGCGGATATGCCTCACGGCGAACGGGGTGTGCAGAGGGGCCGGCCCCTCGCCTCAATAGGGCGTTTTTAGCTGCGCTTGCGCTGTGTGAAGAAAACGCCCTATTGAGCTATGGCTTTTCACTGTGCAAAAAGCCTGCGGGATGCGTGCGGTTACATACCGATGCCCTTCCCCTTTTTCTTGTCCGGCTGCTGCACCCACTGTACTTGCTTTGCCTGCTGTACCGGGTTCGCCTGCTGTAACAACTTTTTTCCGTTCAGGTAGTCGTTCAGGTCCTTGTACCCGCTGTACACATGTGACGCGTCGCGGACACGCGAACCGTACTCTCTTTGGATTTCGCGCAGGGCTTCCAGCCCGGCGCGGTCGTTGTCAAGGAAGCAGTGTATCCGCTCATAATCCCCCAGCAGCCGCAGGGCTTTGGAAAGGTTGGAAACCGAGTTCAGCACGATATATTCCTGTCCGTCAAGGGCGAGGCAGTCGGGATGCCTCGCCTGCCGCAGCGTGAGGAAGGAGAGGTAATCCATGAAACCTTCGAAGAGGCAGCAGGTTTCCCCCGGTTCCGTTTGTCGTATGTGGGTGATGTCTTTCGGGGCTATGCAGCCCTTGAAGAACTTGTTGCGTATCTCGTAGCCTCCCGAACGGTTGGGAAAACCGACGGCAAAGTAGGGTTTGCCGTCGGTCAGATAGTGCACCTCCCTGCATTCTCTTTTTGCCAGTTCCGTATTTATCCCCCTTTCCCGCAGATAGGAGAATAAGGCGGGGGAAGAAAGCGGCATTACTTCCAACTGCCGGAAACTTGGTTGTGATAATGTCTGCCCGCCAAAAGAGAAGGAGACGGGGCGCACGTGCGGTGCCTGCCTTGCTATCATTTCCAGAAGGTAGGGCACATGGTCGGATGCGTAGAGTTCCGCCGCCAGTGCGATGATGTTGCCGCCTTTCCCGGTGGCAAAGTCGTACCAGAGATTACGTTCGGTGTTCACCTTGAACGAGGCCTCGGTTTCCTCCCTCAACGGTGACTTGTACCATAGGTTGCCGCCCTGCCGTCTTACGGGCGAGTACCCCAGACTGTGCAGGTATTCGGCTATGCTGATTTGTTTCGCTGTCTGAATGTCCATACGTTCGAGTGTTTGAATGAATGACTGTTTTTGTTTTTTCGCCCGCACCTTCTTATATAAGGTACGGCATATACATGGCTTCACTTAAATGCTCGTATATATAGAATACGGGTATTAAGTGAAGCGGTTGCGTGATGTCCGCGCACCGCTTCGCTTTTCCCTTATATATAGGCACCGTGAATAAAGTGAAGCGTTTTTCCGCAGCCGGGTTAATAATGGAAATCGGGCATGAAGGTGTATTTCCTACCGTTCTCCTGCACTATCATCCGCTTGTTGCGCAACGTGATGATGAGCGATACCGCTTTGTGGTGGTTCAGTCTCACGCCGACGGAGGCATAGGCATTTATCAGCGCGTCCTCCAGTTCCTTGTAGCCGTATTCGCTTTTCAGTGCGAATGCCGCCTCCAGCGCGATGCGGTGCTGTTGCTCCGTGATGTGCCTGTACGCGTCGAACGGCTCCTGCTGCGGTCTTCCGGCTTTCCTCTCCTGCGGGGTATAGTTCTCCACCAGTTCGGGAAGTGCCCTGTCATTGATGCGGAAGGCGAACGGCTCGAAGTCCATCGCCCGGATGTGCATGGCCGATACCCGACTGATGTCGGCGTCGCCCTTGTCCTTCTCCACCAGCAGCACCGTCTCGGCCTTGTTGTTCAGTTCCGTGCCGATGTGCCCGCGCGCGTTCTCGTCACCCTTGTTCTGGTGCAGTATTGTGTGGATATGTATCTGGCGGTCGTCCGTCCACTGCATCAGCTTGGAGATGATGCGTGTGGATTCGCCGGGGCTGTTGATGTCGTACACCATGTCGCGGATGCCGTCTATCACGACAAGTCCCAGTTCCGGGGTATTGTAGATGGCCTGCTCCACAGCCGCGATGCGTTCTTTCGGGGTGTACTTGCGCAGGGCGAGAAATTCGAGGTGCTCGCTGTCCCGGTCGGTCGGCAGGCCTGCCATGCGCAGGATGCGTTCCATCACTTTGAGACAATGGTACGGGCTCTGTTCGGTATCAACGTAGAGGATTTTCCGCTTGTCCTTGGGCAGTTCCGCCGAATACAGCAGTACCGTGCCGTTCTTCAACGCCGCCGCGACGATGGCAGAGACGTTGAACGTCTTCTTGCTTTTCGCCTTGCCGATGGACGCGCTGAAATTGCCTAGCGTGCCGACGACAGTGCCGTTAGCCTTCAGTATCTCGGGAGCCTTCTCACATTTCATGCCGATGCTCAGCCGTGAGGCCTGCCAGATGATGATGGCGTTCTCACGGGTCACTTCTTCCATGCGCTCGTTACTTTCCATGGCTGCGGAGTTTTCGGTTTGCGCTTCTGGCGATGGCGAGTGCCGCCTCGCCCTTGTCGTTCACACGTCTTGCGAGGCTTTCGGCCCATACGAGCAGCTCCCTGCGGGAGAACAGCAGTTTGTTTCCGTACTTGCGGAACGGCACGTTCCCCTTGGCGGTCAGCTTGTAGAGGCGGGCCTTCGAAATCAGGAACCCGTGCTGTTCGAGTACCCCCACAGCCGCATCCGGCGTGAGGTTGTCGGGTTCGTCCTTCGGCAGGGTGAGCCCTGCCAGTGTCTGCGAGACGCTCTCGCTCACGATTGCCCGGAGTTCCTCGGGCGTGGTAAGAATGATCTGGTTCATTTTCTTCCTTTCTTTTTGGGTGTTTGTACTATGGCTGTCGTCACAGCCGTTCCAACCGGTTGTGGCGCAAAGGAAGAATAAAGGAAAGCGAATATCGAATCGCAAATAACTTAACACGGATATGACTTTTATGGACGTTTCATGACTTTTGGTGACACTGCGTGGGGCGGGTAAAAAGGGAAACGGTGCCATAGGCGGACATAATCCTCCAATGGCACCGTTTTGCACACATATGTCAAGTGATTCGGAATGTACTATTATTTCACACCCTTTAACTTTCCGAGTTGGGAAATGACTTCTTCTATTACGAAATATTTCTCTCCCGGTATCCCGATGTCGGAGCGCGATATGAAGCCCAGCTCCTCCCATCGGGCTATGGTCTGGCGGCTCACGCCCGCCATCTTTGCCAGTACACTCTGGCCTATCATCTCCCTGCCGAGGATGACGGGGTATTTGTACTTGCGGGTGGCATGGCTGAACCTTATGCGTTCGATGACCGCCTCCACATTGTTTATGGTGGGCCGTACCCGCTCCTGCACGCGTATCACGGCCTCCGTTATCTCATATCCGGCAAGCCCGGGATGTCCGGCAAGCTCCTCCCATATGGCACCGAAACATTTGAGGTGCCGTATCTTTATCTCTCTAGTCTTCTTTCTTGGCATGGTCAGTCGAATTTGGTAAGTAACTGTGCGTTCCTCATCCGTTCGTCCCGCTCGAAACTGGCAAGGTAGTTCTCCGTTATGGCAAGGTTGGAGTGCCCCAGACTTTCGGATATGTAGGAGATGTTCGTCCCGCTGCGCTTGAGCACGGTGGCGAACGAGTGCCGGGCCGAATACGTGGTCACGGGGGGCAGACCCACCGCCTCGGCTATCCTGCCCAATACCTTGTTGCATTTCTGTATGACCGTATCGACAAGGTGCTTGGTGGCGAAGCCGTCCTCCTTCCCCGTGGCGAACTTGAAGATGAGCGTGCCGGGGTTGCCGTCCTCGGGGTTGCCCCAGCGGTCCATGATTTTCCGCATCTCGGGAGTGAGCACCGCACGTATGGTACGCACTTGCTTGGAAGTATTCATCGTCTTTGCCCTGACAAAACAGATTTCACCGCCCACGATGTTCCCGTAAGTAAGATAGAGCATGTCCCGGAAGTTGATGCCGTTGCAGAGGTAGGAGAAGAACCACATGTCCCGGTAAAGCTCGGTTTCCTCCCTCCCGTCGGTATAGGTGACGAGCCTCTTTATCTGTTCCAGCGTGAGTGCCAGCTTCCTGCCCTCGGCTGAGGGTATCTCGAACCTGTTCCTGCCGAACGGGAAGTGTGCCTCCTTTATTATGCCGTCCGCCTTTGCCCGGTTCATTATCGCCTTGAGCATCTTGAAATAGACGCTGAGCGTGGACTTGCTTTTCTTTTGGCCCGTCCAGAATCTTCCGCAGCGGTTCAGCCAGTCCACCGTGACGGCAGAAAACGGAATGTCTTTCCCTGCGAACTCCTCCACCGCCGTCAGCAGTGCATGATAGCTACGGTATGTGCCCGCCTGCCCGTTGAGCCTCAGTTCCTCTATTTTTGCCTTTATCGCGGCGTTCACCGTCGCGGTGGAGCATCTGCCCAGCCGGACACTCAGCAGGTCGAAAGCGAAATCGCCACGTTCGGCGAGTGCCTCTACCTGCCCCTTGATGATTGAGAAGCTGTTCTCTATGTTCGAGCGTGCCTCCGTGAGCCTGCGGCTCTTGCTTTCCGCAAGGTTCGCCCAATCCTCCTTTGACAGCTCCTGTCCCGTGGAATAGTATTTCTGCCTGCGGTTGTGTATGACTTGTATCTTCACGGGGAACAAGCCGCTTTTCTTCGCCCTGCGTGCGTCCAGCACCGACAGCACCGAAATGCCGTCCTTTGAATACTTGTACATAATCTGCCGTTTTTGATGGTTCTCTACTTGGTCTGTATGCAAATATACGTGCATACGATTTGCATACAAAAATAGAGATTATCGGAAAACGATGCAAACTATTTGGAGAGAAAATTTGCCAAAATACGCTATAATACAGCAATTTGCGTATATCAGTCAAATAGTGGAAAATAAATAAAAATGGGCTTATTTTAACTTTATGTTAATGTGTTATTGTTCCGTTACTTCATCAATGCCTAAGACTAAATCCAAATCAGCTTTAGCTACCAGATAGTCATAGATGGACTGGTTATAAGTCAGTTGGGCCTCTGTTAAAGCCACTTCCGAACTATTCAATTCCAAGATAGTTCCTTTTCCAACTTCATATCTTTTTTCGGCAATAGTACGCCCTTTCTCCGCCTGAAAGACAGCTTCTTTATTACTTACCACCTGTTCCGTACTAGCGGCCATATTATCCAAATAACCGGTAGCTTGCATAGTGAGTTGCCGCTCTGTATTGATACGGTTCTCTTCCAGTTGTTTCATCTGGATACGGGTCTGTTTCAATTGAGTAAAATTACTTCCTTTGAACAAAGGAATGCTTAGATTCAGGCCGATAGTAGAATAGGGCCTCCAATCGTATTCCTTGAACTTGAAATTATCATTCATTGAAGTATACATATATTGGAAACTGGCAGAAAGGGTCGGCATAAAGTTGGTATACTGCAACTTCAGCGTCTGCTTTAATTGCAATGCATTCAGTTCCAATTGCTTCAACGTACTGTTATTTGTCAAATTGTCTGGACGAGGCATTGCCTGACGAGTAAACATAGACATTTCATAATCCTTCAGATTGCCTTCAACCGCTACCTTTACATCAGACTCCATTCCCATCAAGACCTTCAATTGCAAATTTGCCAAATTCACTCCGTTACGGGCAGACACCACGGTAGGTTTCAAGCTGCGCATCTGCACATCCGCACTAATCTTATCATATTCACTGACAGTCCCCTGTTCATATTTAGCTTTCACCACATTATAATTATCTTCACTCTGCTTATAACTTTTAAGCAGCACTTCATAACTGTCCTGTGCCAAAAGCAACTGAAAAAATGCCTTGGTCACTTGATTTACCATATCCAGACGTGAAGCACGTGATTTCTCTACCGCCAGGTTCACATCTGTACTTGTCAAACTGATACTTTTGTAAAGAGCCGGAGCAAAGACAGGCAGACTAACAGACAGACCACCACTATAAGTATTATCTGTACCGACTTCAATCACCTCTCCCATCATGGCGAATGACTGCTTTTTTATGGCTCGTGAATAACTGCCCACCAAACTGGCTTCTGGGAAAAGACCGGCATAAGCTTCCCGGCGGGCTTCTTTCTTTAACAGGATTTCCTGACCGGCGACTTTAATGGTGGGATTGTCGCTCAATGCTATCCGGACTGCGTCCTGTAAGGTAATCCTCAATGTGTCTTGTGCTTGTGCACTTTGTATTGCTACATAAAGCAGCAAAAACAAGGTTAACGTAGGTTTGCAATAAAATTTCATTAACTATTATTC
>ENA-OZLH01001254-OZLH01001254.1-human-gut-metagenome-genome-assembly--contig:-NODE-1254-length-12464-cov-5.071239_pt1 | contig 12464 bp, 9 predicted proteins | sample MGYA00244832_ERZ653776 | MGnify/ENA primary metagenome ERZ653776 (study PRJEB26926, sample SAMN06165218) | human gut metagenome | biome: ENVO:00009003; feature: ENVO:2100002; material: ENVO:00002003...
GAGGGAGGGGCTTTTGTGTTGATTTTAGCCTACCGGTGCGGTATACTTATCATACTTTATTCAAAAGAAGGAGGCGGCTGAAAATGCCCATCGGCCCCAGCAGACCCCTGAATTTAGCAAAGCCGGAGTCCATCGACATCCGGCAGGCCGCGCGGTATTTCGGCGCGCGGGGCGAGGCTGACAGCGCTACCCTCACCCTTCTGGAAAAGTGCGCTGCGCCCCTTCTCGCCGCCGCCACGCCCCGGGCCGTCTGGCTCGAGGCCGACGTGGAGAGCCTCACGCAGGCCGGTATTTTGAAGGGGGAGGACATCTTCCGGCATCTGGAAGGGTGCAGTGAGGCCCTGCTTCTGGCCGTGACGGTCGGCCCCGGCGTGGACGGACAGATACGCCGGGCCGGTGTGGGCGACATCGCCGCCGGTGTGGCGTCGGACGCCATCGGCTCTGTGCTGGCCGAACAGGCTGCGGACGCCGCCGAGGCCGAGCTGCGGCAGTGGGCCGCGCGGGAGGAAAAGTACCTCACGGGCCGCTTCTCGCCGGGCTACGGCGATTGGCCCATCGCGGTGCAGCCGAAAGTAGCGGCAGTGCTGGACACCGCCCGACGGGCGGGCATCTGTGTGCTGAACACTAACCTGATGACCCCCCGCAAGAGCGTGACGGCCATTCTGGGCCTCAGTGACCACCCGGTCAAGGGACATTTAGCGGGCTGCGGGCATTGTGTGCTCCGTACCCGGTGCGAATATCGAAAGAGAGGGAAGACCTGTGCAAGCGAGTGAACTGTTCAACCAGCCCAATACCATCCTGTTGGATGGCGGTATGGGCACCATGCTGCAGGCAGCCGGGATGAAGCTGGGGACCCGGCCGGAAGATTTGAACCTTGAAAACCCGGAGCTCATCCGGAGCATCCATGCAAAATACGCGGCCGCTGGCAGCCGCGTCGTCAACGCCAATACCTTTGGCGCTTCGCCCCACAAACTGGCCGACAGCAAGTACACGCTGGAAGAGGTCATCACGGCGGGCATTGCCAACTGTAAGCAGGCTGTGGCTCCGTATGGCGCGCTGGTCACGCTGGATGTGGGCCCGCTGGGCGAGCTGCTGGAACCCAGCGGGACGCTGGCCTTTGAGGATGCGGTGAGCGAGTACGCCCGCATCGTCCGGGCAGGTGCTGCCGCCGGGGCCGACCTTATTTTCTTCGAGACCTTTACCGACCTTTACGAGCTGAAAGCCGCTCTGCTGGCCGCAAAGGAAAACAGCACCCTGCCCATTCTGGCCAGCATGAGCTTTGAAGCCGGCGGGCGCACCTTTACCGGCTGCACGGTGGAAAGCTTCGGCGTGACCGCCCGCGGTCTGGGGGCCAACGCGGTGGGTATCAACTGCTCACTGGGTCCCAAGGAGATCTTCCCCATGGCAAAGCGTCTGGCGGAGGCTGTGCCCGGCGATTTCCCGGTGTTCGTCAAGCCCAATGCGGGCCTGCCCCGGGCCGACGGCAGCGGCTACGATATCACCCCGCAGCTCTTCGCCATGGAAATGAAGCCCTACCGGGAGCTGCATCTGTTCGCGGCGGGCGGCTGCTGCGGCACCACGCCGGAGTTCATCAAGCTGCTGAACAGCGTTTTTGCAGGCTGCGTACCCGGCCGTCCGGCCCACAAAATGCCCTCGGTGCTCTGCACGCCGGTGGACTTTGTCAATGTGGACGGTATCACGGTGGTGGGTGAGCGCATCAACCCCACGGGCAAAAAGCGCTTCCAGCAGGCACTGCGGGAAGAGGATATGAACTACGTTCTGGAACAGGCGGTCAGTCAGGTGGAGGCCGGGGCTCAGGTGCTGGACGTGAATGTGGGTGCACCCGGCGTGGACGAGCCTGCCCTGATGCCCAAGGTGGTTAAGGCCCTGCAGAGCGTCACCAGCCTGCCGCTGCAGCTGGACTCCTCCAATGTAGAGGCGCTGGAAAACGGTCTGCGCGTGTACAACGGCAAGCCCATCGTCAACTCCACCAACGGCGAGCCGGAAAAGCTCAAGGCCATCCTGCCCCTGTGCAAAAAGTACGGCGCGGCCATCGTGGGCCTTGCCATCGACGAGCGGGGCATCCTGCCCGCCGCAGAGGACCGCGTGGCCATTGCCCGCCGCATCACCGAGGCGGCACTGGAAGCCGGAATCCCCCGCGAGGACATCTACATCGACTGCCTGACCCTGACCGCCAGCGCTCAGCAGAAGGATGTGCTGGCCACGGTGCAGGCGCTGGAAGCCTGCAAGAAGGAGCTGGGCGTGCGCACCATCCTGGGCGTGTCCAACATCAGCTTCGGCCTGCCCTGCCGCCCCTACCTGAACACCACCTTCCTCACCATGGCCATGTATGCCGGGCTGGATCTGGCCATCATGAACCCCTCCAGTGAAGAGATGATGGCCGCCGTATATGCCTACAACGTGCTGATCAACCGGGACGCGCAGAGCATGCAGTACATTGAGCGCTACGCAAACCGGGTGCCTGCCTCCACGGCCCTGAAGCAGGCAGCCCAGGCAGCACCTGCGGCGGCATCTTCCGACGGGAGCGCTGAAATTTCCGGCCCCTATGCGGCGCTGATCAAGGCGGTGGAAAAGGGCCTGAAGGGCGACGCCGCCGCCCAGACCCGCGCCCTGCTGGCCGAAAAGCAGCCGCTGGAAGTGGTGGACGAAGCCCTGATCCCGGCGCTGGACATCGTGGGTGCCAAGTATGAGAAGGGCACCCTTTTCCTGCCGCAGCTGCTGCAGGCCGCCAGCGCCGCCCAGAGCGCCTTTGAGGAGATCAAGACCGCCATTGCCCAGAAGGGCGAGGGCAGCGCCAGCAAGGGCCGCATCGTGCTGGCCACCGTGAAGGGCGACGTGCACGACATCGGCAAGAACATCGTCAAGGTCATTCTGGAGAACTACGGCTTTGAGGTCATCGACCTGGGCCGCGACGTGCCGGTGGAGACCGTGGTGGACACCGTGCGGGAAAAGGATGTGCATCTGGTGGGCCTTTCGGCCCTGATGACCACCACCCTCAAGAGCATGGAGGAGACCATTGCCGCCCTGCATGCAGCCAAACTGGACTGCAAGATCATGGTGGGCGGTGCCGTGCTCACCCCGGAATATGCCGAAAAGATCGGCGCGGACTGGTATGCCAAGGACGCCAAGCGCAGCGCCGACATTGCCAAGGAATTCTTTGGGGTGTGATTCCTGCAAAAACAGAGAAGGAGAAAACTATGAAAAATACGGCTTTCAGCCTGATGACGGCATTGCTGGCAGTGATGAACGAAAGTGAACCGAAAGACCCGTACTATGTGCTGGCGCAGTATTTTTTGTATCACTTCGACCAGCTGCGGGATCTGAACATCTACGACGTGGCGGATGCCTGCTATGTGTCCCGCAGCGGCATCCGGCGGTTCTGCCAGTCCATCGGCTTTGACAACTTTTCCGACCTGAAGGCTGAGGCCGATGAATGGAAGCGCCAGTGCAACTACTTCATCGGCTACAGCGTGCGTCCGGACTACAAGGAATACCTTTCCGGCAGCATCGGGGAGATGATGGAGGAAATCAACCGCATTGCCACTCCCGCTGTACTGGATAAGCTGGCCGAAAGCATTCATGCCAGCCGACATGTGGTGCTCTTCACCTCGGATTTTTCCGGCATGGCGGCTCGCAGCTTCCAGCAGTCCATGGTGGTCATGGGCAAGCTGGTGCAGATCGTGTCCGATGCCCACTATACGCTGGATTATCTGAAAGTGCTGACACCGGAGGACCTGCTCATTACAGTTTCAGCCACCGGCAACTTTGCCACCCTGATGGAGCCAATGGTGCAGAAGGCTGCAGCCTATAAGGTGCTGGTGACGGTCAACCACGCCATAAAAATGTGGAAAAGCTACGATCAGGTGATCTACCTGAGCGAAAAGGACAACAGCGGTGCCCGCACGGTGTACTCCCAGTATGGTATGACCTATTTCTTTGATATCCTGTACAGCTACTATGTGAATAAATACCGGGAGACTGACCTGCTGCAGGGTCCAATTTCTGAACTGCCTTTGTCGGATTCTCAAAAAATGCGGGTGCAAAGATGTGCAGAATGACGGGTGAAACCGTGGAACTGCTCAAAAACAAAAGAATAAATTGTTCAACCATCCAAACGGGGTTCGCATCGCGAACCCCATTTTTTGTCGGAGATGTGTTACGATAGTCCTGCAAAGAATTGAACCCGCGGGGGCTTCTGCGACGGCAGAACAGACTGACAAAGATGGAAAGGATCACACTATGTATTACGGACACAACCCCAAATTCCCGGACAACTTCATGTGGGGCGCTTCCAGCGCTGCCTGGCAGGTGGAAGGCGGAGTCGCCGATGGCGGACGCACGCCGGCCATCATCGACCTGAACTCCAAGACCAAGAAGCCGTTTGCGGATAACACCTATGCGGCGGATCACTATCATCACTACAAGGAAGATGTGGCCCTGATGGCAGAGTGCGGTTTCTCCAGCTATCGTTTCTCGCTCAGCTGGTCCCGCATCATCCCTCATGCAGACGGCAAGGTGAACCCCGAAGGCATCGCGTTCTACAATGATCTGATCAATGAGCTGGTGGCCCACAACATCACCCCCATCGTTACCCTGTATCACTACGACCTGCCGGTCTGGGTGGATGAGCTGGGTGGCTGGAAAAGCCGCGACACCGTGGAAAGATTCGAGCACTACTGCCGCGTCTGCTTTGAGAACTTCGGCGACCGGGTCAAATACTGGCTGTCGCTGAACGAGCAGAATATGCAGATCTGCTATGGCAACTGGCTGGGCGTCAGCAAGGGCTGTGACGACTGGTTCAAGGATCAGTGGAAGATCAACCATATCATGAACCTGTGCCATGCCAAGGCTGTCAACGCCTGCCATGAGATGGTGGCGGGCGGCAAGATCGGCCCTGTGCCCGGCTGCGTGCCCATCTACCCGGAGACCTGCCGCCCCGAGGATCAGATCGCTGCTATGAACGCCGAGGAGTTCACCGAGAAGTTCTGGATCGATACCTATGTTTACGGCGAGTACAGCAACTTTATCAAGCACTACTGGAAAGAGAGCGACATCGACATCGGAATGCAGCCCGGCGATGCAGAACTGATGAAGAGCGCCAAAATCGATTTCATCGCCGTCAACTGCTACCGCAGCAACGTTGCAAAGTATGCGCCGCATGACGCAAAACAGCAGGATTATCTGCTGAATAAGAACGGCGTCAAGGGCCAGATGGTGTTCCCCGTGGAGCCGGGCCGCTACGCTCTGACCCGCAATCCCTATGTCGAGTACACCGACTGGGATTGGGAGATTGACCCCTCCTGCCTGCGCTATGAGATGCGTTACCTGTGGGATCACTATCACCTGCCCATGATGATCACCGAGAACGGTTACGGCGCCCATGAGACGAAGGACGCCGACGGCCAGGTGCACGATCAGGGCCGCATCGACTACTTGCGGGAGCACATTTATCAGCTGGGCATGGCCATCGAGGACGGCTGCGAGGTCATCGCATACAACCCCTGGTCCTTCACCGATCTGCTGTCCACCGGCAATGGCATGGCAAAGCGTTACGGTCTGGTGTACATCGACACCACCGATGAGGAGCAGAACGCGGCCAAGAGCGTGGAAGAGCTGTCCATGAAACGTATCCGGAAGGATTCCTTCTACTGGTACTCCAAGCTGATCCGTTCCAACGGTCAGGACTGGGGAAAGGAGATGCTGAAATAATGGCAAAGAAGGATTATAAGGCCATGGCGGCCGGCATCATCAAGCAGGCCGGCGGAGCGGACAACATTGTCAGCGCGACCCATTGCATGACCCGTCTGCGCCTTGTACTGCGGGATAGATCCAAGTTTGACACCGATGCCGTCAAGCAGGTGCCCGGCGTGCTGAACGTCATCATCCAGAACGGCGAATATCAGGTGGTCATCGGCCAGGATGTCCCTGACCTGTATGAAGAGGTCGTCAAGATCGACGGCATCCAGGCCGGCGGCAGCGTGCAGGACGATGAGGCCGCAGCCAAGGATCTGGCACAGGATCACGGCAACATCGGCAACGCAATCCTCTCCTTCATCGGCGGCACGTTCAGCCCGGTGATCCCGGTGCTGGTGGCAGGCGGCCTGACTGGTGCGGTGCTGTCCCTGCTGACCAACGTGTTCGGCGTCTCGGCGGAGTCTGGCACCTACACCATCTTCTACGCCATCAACCAGGCGACCTTCTACTTCCTGCCCATCTTCATCGGCTTTGCAGCCGCTGCCCGCCTGAAATCCAATGGTTTCCTGGGCGCATTTCTGGGCGCGATCCTGCTGTACTCCAGCATCAACGGTGCCGAAGGTCTGGACTTCTTCGGCATCCCGGTGCAGGCTATCAGCTATAACAGCACCGTGTTCCCGGTCATTCTGGGAGTGCTGTTCATGAGCGTGGTCTACAAGTTCCTGCAAAAGCATATCCCGGTCTTTCTCAAGACCATCGTCGTCCCGCTGCTGACCATGCTGATCACGGTGCCTGTCACCCTGATCGTTCTCGGCCCCATCGGCAACACCGTGGGCACCTGGCTGGCAAACGGTGTTTACGCTCTGTACCAGGCAGTTCCCGCGCTGGCCGTCATGGTCATCGGCATCACCACCCCGCTGATGGTTTTCTTTGGCATGAACAACGCCACCTACCCTGTGGTCTTTGCCCTGATGGCAGCTGTCAACTCTGACCCGCTGATCTGCACTGGCATGGCTCCCGCAAACGTGGCCGTTGGTGGTGCCTGCTTGGCCGCATCCCTGCTGTCCAAGAATGTGGAAGAAAAGTCCGTCAGCGTTTCCGCCGGTATCACCGCTCTGTGCGGCATCACCGAGCCGGGCGTCTACGGTGTGCTGTTCCCCAAGACCTACCCGCTGATTGGCGCTATGATCGGTGGAGGCATCGGTGGTCTGTTGGCCGGTATCCTGGGCATGACCCAGTACGTTATCTCCACGCCGGGCTTCATCAGCCTGCCTGCCTACATTGACCCCACCGGTTCCAGTTACAACCTTATCGTCTCGGTCATCGTGATGATTGTGGCTGTGGTCCTGGGATTCGTTGCAACCTACGCACTGGGCAAGCGCGCCGAAGCTAAAAAATAAGCCCCTGCAACAGGAAGAAAAGCAAGATCCCATCTGCAAAAGAAGAGCCGCTGCATCACACAAGAGAACGACGCGGCGGTTCTTCTTTTTTCGGCCCTCACAGGGAAGTGCTGTGGTGGGCCGGTACCGTAAAGTGTGGCCGACAAAGCAAATAAAAACACCTTCCATTGGAGCCGTTCTGCTCCAGCGGAGGGTGTTTTGCATTATACGCTTTGTTTTTTCTTAGGCTTGTTTGCCAGCCTGTCAACGAGCCACGAGGCGAAGAAACCCAGTGCAATGCCCAGCACAAGGCCGCCCAGCACATCGGTGGGGAAGTGCACATACAGGTACAGCCGGGTAAAGGCGATAAAGGCTGCCAGCACCAGCGCGGGCGCGCCCAGCTTTCGGTTTTGCAGCCAGAGCGCATAGGCGGCAGCCACCCCGGAAGCGGTGTGCCCGGAGGGGAAGGAGTGCCCGTGGGGACGCTTGACCAGAATGGTGATCGCCGTGTTTACGTCGCAGGGGCGGGGCCGGGCGAACAGCGGCTTGAGGATGCAGTCCCCGGCCACCAGATACAGTACCAGCGCCGTGGCCATGGCGCACCCGGCCTTGCGGGTGCGGCGGAACAGCAGCAAAAGCAGCGTGAACGCGATCCAGATCTCACCGTGCTCACCGGCGTAGTTGAGAAAGACGGCCAGCGCATCCAGCACCGGGTTGTGGAACTGCTGCAGCCAGTCCAGAAATGCGAATTCAAACGGCATAAAGAACCTCCTGTCTGTTGGTTCTATGGTAACACATCTTCCGGCCCACCACAACCCGGCAGGCAAAAAACAGGAGTGCAGAAATAAGCTACATCTGTTATATTGTTGTGCAATATTACAATACGGAAAGCAAAAACGCCCGTTCCGACGGCAAAGGCTGGAACGGGCGCAGGATGCGAGAGGATCAGAGGCCCATCTCGGGCAGGGTGGGGTAGCTGTCGATGGCACCGTGCTTCTGTACGCTCAGGCCGCAGAATCGGTTGGAAAAGTCCAGGTACTCCTCCAGCTTTTTGCAGGGCAGCTTTTCCAGCTTGTCCACCGTCACGCCGTCCCGGCTCAGCTGCCACAGGAAGGAGCCGATGAAGCCGTCGCCCGCACCGGTGGTGTCCACGGCCCTGACCTTCTGGCAGGGGGCAAAGGCATGGGCGGCGCGGGTGTAGGCGTAGGCCCCCTTGCTGCCGCAGGTGTACAGCACCAGCTGCACATCCCCGGCAAACAGCTGGGGCAGGGCGGCTTCGATGTCGGCGGTGCCGGTGAGGAACTCCAATTCCTCGTCCGAGACTTTCAGGATGTTGGACAGCGGCAGGAACTGCAGCACAGTCTGGCGCAGCATCTCCCGGTCGGGCCAGAGGGGAAAACGGAGGTTCGGGTCAAAGCTCACGATCGCACCGGCCTCCCGGGCGGCTCCGATGGCGGCCAGATGGGCGTGGCGCATGGGGCTGTCCACCAGCGAGACGCTGCAGAAGTGCAGGGCAAAAGCGTCGCGGAACCAGGCCAGGTCGATCTGCTCCGGGGCATACAGCAGGTCGGCCGAGGGCTTGCGGTAAAAGCTGAAGGTGCGGTTGCCGTCCTCCTCCAGGCTCACGAAGGCAAGGGCAGTGTTGGCCTTGTCGGTGAACACCAGATGGCTCAGGTCGATGCCGCAGGCTTCCAGCTCCCGTGCGATCTTGTGGCCGAAGGGGTCATCGCCCAGCTGGGTGAGAAAGCTGCTGGCACCGCCCAGACGGGCAAAGGCAGCGCAGACATTGGCCGGTGCGCCGCCGGTGCGCGGGCTGAAGGACGGCACCTCGTCAAAGGCGCATCCCACGCGGGACGGGATCATGTCGATCAGCGCTTCGCCGATGGAAAACAGAGTATTGCCGGGCATAGAAAACCTCCAGATCACAAATTGCAGAGTTCACAGGCTGCCCCGGTCAGCTTTATGCTCACGTCGCCGGGGGCAGGGTAGTACCGGGTGCTGAACACCGTGGCTCCCCCGTTCAGGAAAATTTCCAGCGAGGAATTGTCGCCCACCACCCGCAGGCTGCGGCAGGGGGCTGCCAGCCGGGCGCGGCGCACGGTGCGGCCGTCGGCCAGAGCGAGGTCGGTGAAGCGCAGGGTGCAGGTGCAGTCCTGTTCAGTATACACCAGCTGCACCCCCTGCGCAACCGTCAGGCAGAAGTCTCCGGCGGGTGCGGCGGTCAGGTCGAAGCGCGGGGCAAGGAACACTTCCTCGCCGCTGGCGGCATGCAGGGCGGCAGCGCTGCGCTGCGCGTCCAGCTCCGGCACCGGGTTCTGCAGCAGGGTGCCATCCGGCCCGGCCGTCAGCACGCGGGGCACGGTGAAGCAGTGCTGCCAGCCGTAGGCCACGGTGGGCGCGTTGCCGTAGTCGGCGTCCGGCATGCCCATCCAGCCGATCTGGATGCGGCGGCCGTTGCCGTCCACAAAGCTCTGGGGTGCGTAATAATCAAAACCGCTGTCCAGCTCGTGGAATTCGCTCAGGGTGCAGTCCCCGCGCCAGTCACCGTAGATGGCAAACCAGCCGCAGCCGTAGACGTTCTGGCACTGGATGCCCTGGGGGGACACCGCCAGATACCACTGCCCGTCCAGACAGAACAGGTCCGGGCACTCCCACATGTAGCCGAAGGGCTCCGGGGTGGTCAGGGTGTTGATGTGGGTCCAGCGGAGCTTATCGGTGCTTTCCAGCACCAGCACTTCGCCCTTGTCCTCCAGCGTGCGGGCACCCAGCACCATGTAGTACCGGCCTTCGTAGGCGAACACCTTGGGGTCCCGCACATGGCAGGTGAGCCCGGCGGGATAGTCGTGGTTAGTCAGCAGGCACTGCTTGCTGTCGAGGGTCACGCCGTCCTTGCTGACGGCCAGGCAGACGTTGTGCCCGCGGCCCTCTTTGATGTAATCAAAATTGCCGGGGTGCTTGACGTTGCCGGTGTAGTAGAGGTACATGGTGCCATCCTCCACCAGGGCGGAGCCGGAGTAGGCACCGTGGCAGTCAAAAGGCTCGTCCGGATAGAGCATCACCGGCAATTGCTCCCAGTGGAGCAGGTCGGTGCTCACGGCGTGGCCCCAGTGCTTGACCCCGCCGTTCACGTCGAAGGGGCCGTACTGGAAGAATGCGTGGTACTGCCCGCTGTAGACGCACAGACCGTTGGGGTCGTTCAGCCAGCCTACCGGGGGCTGCAGATGGAACCGCTGGCGGTGGGGGTCGGCGGCAACGGTTTCCTTGCCCAGCGACTCCACCAGAGGCACCAGCTTTTTCAGGTCGCGCTGGAGTGCGTTCATGCCTTGACCTCCTCAGGGCTCCAGATGAGCCAGGTCACGGCGAAGGACACGCCGAAGGAGATGGCCATCATGATGATGTACTGCAGCGGCATGTGCAGGTGCAGCAGGATGCCGAAGATGCCGGTGACGCCGGTGCCGGTGGCACCCAGCCCCACGATGCTGGCGTACCATGCGCCGCAGGCACCGCCCAGCAGGCCGCCGAGGAAGGGCTTGAAGTAGCGCAGGTTCACGCCGAAGATGGCAGGCTCGGTGATGCCCATGCAGGCGGACAGGGCAGAGGGCAGGGCCATGGACTTGACCTTGGTGTCCTTGCTCTTGAGGGCCACGGCCAGAGCGGCACCGCCCTGTGCCACGTTGGCGGCGCTGGCCAGCGGCAGCCAGTAGGTATAGCCGTAGCGGGCCAGCTGGCCCAGGTCGATCAGGGTGTACATGTGGTGGATGCCGGCCACGACGGTGACCGCGTACAGGCCGCCCATGATGAAGGAGCCGATGCCGTAGGGCAGGGTGATGAGGGTCTGCACGCCGGTGATGATGCCGTTTTCCAGCTTGGTGAACACGGGACCGATGGCGGCCAGGGTCAGGTAACCGGTGACGAACACGGACACCAGCGGGGTGACGAACAGGTCAAACATGGCGGGCACCACCTTGTGCAGCCGCTTTTCGATCTGGCACATGAGCCACACGGCGATGATGACCGGGATGACGTGGCCCTGATAGCCCACCAGCGGCACCGAGTACAGGCCGCCGAACACCGGCTGCATCACGTTGACGCCGTTGGAAACGGTCCAGGCGTTCTGCAGGTCGGGGTGGATCATGATCATGCCGATGACTGCACCCAGATAGGGGTTGCCGCCGAACACCTTGGCGGCAGAGTAGGCGATGAGGATGGGCAGGAAGGTGTAGGCCGTATTAGAGAACAGCTTGGCGAACACATACACCGAGCCGGTGGTGTCGATGTTCAGGAAACCGTTGTTCACCATGAAGTTCAGCGCTTCCATGATGCCCATCAGGAAGCCGGAAGCCACGATGGCGGGGATGATGGGCACAAAGATGTCGCCCAGGGTCTTGATGGCTCGCTGATACCAGGGTGCTTTGGCGGCGGCCGCCTGCTTCACGTCCTCCTTGCTGCCGCCCTCGATGCCGACCAGCTGGATGAACTCGTCGTATACCTTGTTCACCGTGCCGGTGCCAAAGATGATCTGCAGCTGGCCCTGTGCCTCAAAAACGCCCTTGGCGCCCTCGGCGTTTTCCAGCTCCTGCTTGTTGACCTTTGCGTTGTCTGCGATGACCAGACGCAGGCGGGTGGCGCAGTGTGCGGCCGACAGGATGTTGTCCTTTCCGCCGATGCAGTCCAGAACCTGTTGTGCTGCGTGTTTGTAATCCATAGTGCACTTCTCCTTTGCTTGATGCTTCCTCTTCCAAAGACCGACCACTGTGTTGTAATCGGTTTCACTGGCATGATTATACGATAATCAGCGCAATATTTCCATTCGCAGAGGGCATAAAGTTGGGATGCATTCTGTTATTGATTTCACATGGTTTCATATCGCTCAGTCCCCCGTGCTCTCCCGGCAGACCAGCTCATACCCCAGCATCTGGCTGCGGGGCACGGTGTGGGGGTCGTTGAGCAGGTCCATCAGCAGGGCGGCGGCGTCCCGGCCGGAGGTCTTGTAGTGCAGGTGGGCGCTGGTCAGAGGCACAAAGGTATTGCGCCCCACACTGCTGTCGCCTACGGCGGCGATCATCACATCCTCCGGGATGCGGATGCCTGCCTCCCGGCAGTACTGCATGGCACCCAGAGCAATGGCGTCGGTGGCGCAGAACAGGCAGTCGATGCGGGGGTCGCTGCCCAGCAGGCGGGCGGCCTGCTCGTAGCCGGACGCGGTGCTGAACTTTGCCACCGCCATGCGCTGGGGCCGCACCGGCAGCCCGGCGTCCTTCACGGCGGCTTCAAAACCTGCCCGGCGCTGCTGCCCGGCGGCCTTGTCCAGCAGGGGGACCCCGATGTAGCCCGGGGCCTGTCTCTTAAACACATCTGACGCTGCCGACG
>ENA-OZLH01001257-OZLH01001257.1-human-gut-metagenome-genome-assembly--contig:-NODE-1257-length-12439-cov-4.545139_pt1 | contig 12439 bp, 10 predicted proteins | sample MGYA00244832_ERZ653776 | MGnify/ENA primary metagenome ERZ653776 (study PRJEB26926, sample SAMN06165218) | human gut metagenome | biome: ENVO:00009003; feature: ENVO:2100002; material: ENVO:00002003...
TCGTCGGCAGCGTCAGATGTGTATAAGAGACAGGCTTGCGTAAAGAGGCGTTTTTGGAAAAAATAAGCGTTTATATTTATTTCAGATACAGAGAGCGAAATGGAAAATATCGAAAACATAAGGAATTTCTGCATAATAGCGCACGTTGACCACGGCAAAACGACCCTGTCCGACCGCCTGTTGGAGGCAACCGGCACAATCCAAAAGCGCGAAATGCAGGACCAGCTGCTCGACTCGATGGATTTGGAGCGCGAAAGAGGCATAACAATAAAATGCCACCCCGTGACGATGGAGTATGTCCACGACGGGAAAAAATACCTTTTGAATTTGATAGACACTCCCGGGCACGTCGATTTTTCTTACGAAGTGTCGAGGTCGCTCGCCGCCTGCGAGGGGGCGCTGCTTTTAATCGACGCCGCGCAGGGAGTTGAAGCCCAGACCGTTGCAAATGCGCATTTGGCAATAGCGCAAGGCTTGGAGGTCATACCGGTAATAAATAAAATCGACCTTCCGAGCGCCCAGCCAGAGCAGTGCAAAAAACAGGTTGAAGACGTGCTCGCAATCCCCGCCGACGACGCAATTCTCGCAAGCGGCAAAAGCGGCATAGGCATAAATGAAATACTCGACGCCGTTGTAAAGCGCGTCCCCCCGCCCCGCAACGCCGACTACCCCGCAACCCGCGCGCTGATTTTTGACTGCATGTTCGACGCCTACAAAGGCGTTATCTGCTACGTCAGGGTATTTTCGGGATCGATAAAGGCCGGCGACGAAATTCTGCTAATGGGCGGCGGGCGAAAAACTACCGTAAAGGAAGTTGGCCGGTTTACGCCGTCAATGACCCCCGAAGAATCCCTCGACGGCGGCTGCACTGGATACATTGTCACCAACATCAAGGAAGTTGCGAACGTAAGAATCGGAGACACAATAACCCACGCGGCGAATCCCGCCGCCGAAATGCTCGAGGGCTATAAAGAGGTAAAGCCGATGGTGTTTTCAGGGATATACCCGATAGACACATCTGAATACGAGAAGTTAAAAGTCTCGATAGGCAAGCTGCAACTAAATGACGCCGCCCTCGTCTATATGCCAGAGACGTCTGTCGCGCTTGGATTCGGCTTTCGCTGCGGGTTTCTCGGGCTTTTGCACATGGAAATAGTGCAGGAGCGCCTGCGCCGCGAATACGATCTTGACATAATCTCAACCTACCCGAGCGTTGTGTACAGGCTCGACTTGACCGACGGCACGCAAATAGAGATAGACAATCCTTCGCGGCTGCCCGATCCAAGCGACATCGCGGCAATATACGAGCCGATAATAAAGGCGAATATTTTAATACCGACAGAATCGATAGGCGATATGCTTGCGCTTGTGTCGGAAAAGCGCGGTTTCTGCGAGCGCACTGACACGATAGACGACACGCGCGTAATGCTTTTCTGCACCCTGCCCCTCAATGAAATTTTGATAGATTTTAACGACAGGCTAAAGAGCATAACGCGCGGATACGGAAGCCTCGACTACGAGATGGCCGGATACCAGCAATCTAAGCTTGTAAAGCTCGATATTTTAATAAACGGCGAACAGATAGACGCCTTCGCATCGATAGTCCACGCCGACAAAGCCGAAAGCAAAGGTAGAATGTTGTGCGCCAAATTGAAGGACATACTGCCCCGCCAAATGTTTAAAGTTGCAATACAGGCGGCAATAGGCGGCAAGATAATAGCGCGCGAAACAATCGGCTCTTACAGAAAAGACGTCACCGCAAAATGTTATGGAGGCGATATAACCCGAAAGAAGAAGCTGCTTGAAAAGCAAAAGGAAGGCAAAAAGCGAATGAAGCAAATCGGCAAAGTGTCCATTCCGCAAGAAGCCTTTGTAAAAGTATTGAAATCAAACGCATAAGGGATATAGGATTTTTACCGATTTTAACTAAAAGATGCCGTACGGATTCGCAAAAAGTTTTTTTATGGGAATTCGCATTTCTAAAAGAATATGCGCATTGCGAAGCAATCGCGCCATAGGAACGGAATTCGGATTGAGGCAAAGCGCGTTGCGAAGCAATCGCGCTAGGGCAACGGAATTCGGATTGGAGCAAAGCGCATTGCGAAGCAATCGCGCCATAGTAACGGAACAACTAACCACAAAATAAAATGTTCGGGATTTTTAGGGATAGGAAAACGAAGAATGCGCGCCAGCTGTTCGAGATGGCATGCAAGGTGTATAATTACCGCAAGGACGTCATAGCGGAGCAGGACGCGAAAGACTTGGCGGAAATGATAAAGCAGCTTGACGAATTGATACTTGACGGCAAAGTTGGCACACAGGAATACGAGGGGCTCGCGCAGAAGCTTGAAGTTTTGATGAAAAAATGCGGCGGGCGCATATACCCGACATCGTCATGGAGCGACAATGTTGATACGATAATAGTGGTGGGGATAGTTGCCCTAGGGATAAGAAGTTTCTTTTTGCAGCCTTTTAAGATTCCGACAAATTCGATGTATCCGTCGTTTTATGGAATGACGGCGGAGGCGTACGCGCCAGGCGAAGACGCGCCGGGGATAGGCGAGAAGATAGCGAGATTCGCACTGAAGGGCGCGAGCAACTACTCTTTGGAAGCTCCCGCAGACGGAGACTTGCTGTTGGAAATAAACGCGCCGCAGGCAGCTAGGTTCCGCGGGGGGTTCATTAATTTTGAGGAAAAGAATGTCCGCAAATATTTTGGGATATGGCCTACGAGGGAGAGGCAGTATATTTTTGAGGTTGGGGGAAAGAAACTGGAATTGAACTTGCCCGCGGATTTTTCCCTCGACACGGTAATAGCGAAGGCGCTGCCGATTGGGGACGCAAAAAATATAATAGAGTATTTGAATGCGGCGCACGACAAGAAAATGATAACGTCAAAGGACGGGAAGATTTATATAAATTACGGGCCTGTAAAGAGGGGCGACAGAGTGATAAACTTTGATATTCTAAGCGGAGACATGCTGTTTGTTGACAGGTTTACTTATAATTTCAAAAAGCCGAAAGTAGGGGATTCGATAGTGTTTTTGACAAAGTACTGCGACGGAATGACAGCGATGAACAACGGGGTTCCGGACGACAAGTATTATATAAAGAGGCTTGTTGGAGTAGGCGGCGACGAATTGAAAGTCGAAGGGGATACCTTGATGAGAAACGGGAAGCCCATAACGGGTTCGCCAGCGTTCGCAAAAAACGCGAAAAAGGAGGGATTGTACGGGGGGTATCTCGCCGATGGCGCGCTGTCGGGAGGCAGAACGGTAAAAGTCGAGGACGGCCATTATTACGCAATGGGCGACAATTCGTACAATTCGCTCGACAGCCGCTATTGGGGGCAAGTTCCCGCGCGCGCGCTAGTCGGGAAGTCGCTTATAATATTTTATCCATTCACTTCCCGGTGGGGGGCGACAAAGTGAGTTTGGAAAGAATTTAGACGAATAAAAAACTTGGCAAGAGAGCTTGGGAATATATTTTTTTACGGGATATGGGAAAAATCGCACACAGGGTATCGATAGCGCTCGGGTTCGCCGTGGCGTGTCTGCATGCACTGTGCGGAGCGGGTAAAGCCGAAGACAAGGCTTATGCCGCAAGCGAAGACGCCTTCTTGCCGGGAGTCAGCCGAAGCGCCGATATTTCCGCGAGGGTTGAGACGACCCGAAAGACTGGCGCGAAAAAGCGGCTTGAACGCGAAAGCGACTATCCGTCAAAAGAGTTTATTTTGTATTGCGCGCCCGACGTCGATTTTTGGACGGATATAAGTTTTTTGCGCGGGCACGGTAACGATTTTAACGCCGGCTCAAAAATAGTCGGCGCCGTATGCGTAAAAATTCGCCCGGAAGTTTGCGGGCGTTCAAACCCCATAAGGGGGCCGACAGCCTCGTAAGGCTTCGGAGCCGCTTTCTCCGGCGTAGCGCGCCTATAATCCGCACGGCGCGCTGCGCGTTCATTTGCGGAAATTTATAATAAGCAAAGACCGTACAAAAACGGATAAAATATTCATGATAGCAAAAATTCTAAAACTTTTCGCGGGCAGCCATTACAAACGCTTTTACAAGAAGACGCGCCCGATAGTAGCAAAGATAAATAAGATTGAGGAACAATACCAGTCGCTGACCGACGAGCAGCTAAGGGCTAAAACCGACGAGTTTAAAGCCAGATACGCAAAGGGTGAATCGCTGGATTCGCTTCTACCGGAGGCGTTTGCCGCCGTGAAGAACGCCGCCCGCAGGCTCTGCGGCAAGACGATTACCGTCTGCGGCCACGAAATAAAGTGGGAAATGGTGCACTACGACGTGCAGCTAATAGGCGGCATAGCCCTCCACCAGAATATGATTGCCGAAATGGCGACCGGCGAAGGCAAAACCCTCGTATCAACCCTTCCCCTCTATCTAAATTCGCTGACCGGCAAAGGCTGCCACCTCGTCACGGTAAACGAATACCTCGCCAAGCGCGACTCCGAATGGATGGGATATTTGTACAACTTTCTCGGAGTGTCCGTCTCTTGGATATACAATATGCAGGACATGGCCGAGAAGGCTGAAGCGTACAAGGCGGACATAACTTACGGGACTGCGAGCGAATTTGGTTTCGACTATTTGCGCGACAACGGCATGGCAACTTCCGCCGCCGCCCAAGTGCAGCGCGGGCACTACTATTGCATAGTCGACGAAGTTGACTCGATTCTAATAGACGAAGCGCGCACGCCGCTTATAATATCGGGCCCCGTTGACGAAGACCGCGAGCCGCCGTTTATGGCGCTGAAGCCGCATATAGAGAGGGTCGTAAAGCTGCAAACGCAGCTGTGCAACAAGCTCGCCAACGACGTGCTCGCGCTCGTAAAAGACGGCAAGGAGCTTTCCGAGGAAGATATAATAAAGCTCTGGCAGGTTAAGTTGGGCGCCCCCAAGAACAGGATTTTGAGGCAGCTGATGGAGCACGGCGACGTGCGCAAGAAGCTCGACAAAATCGACATGGAAATGGCGGCCGACTTCCGCAAAGAGGAGCGTTTCCGCCGCAAGGAAGAACTATACTATGTCATAGACGAGAAGCAGCTCACGAGCGATTTGACCGAGAAGGGGCGCAACGCCGTCCACCCAGAAAATCCCGACGCGTTCGTGCTGCCCGACCTTCCGACGATATTTGTCGAGATAGACTCGGACCAGACGATGACCCCGCAACAAAAGCAGGAAGCAAAGCTAAGGGCAGAAGACAAATTTATAGCGCTTTCGGAAGACATACACTGCGTAAGCCAGCTGTTGCGCGCGTACTCGATATATGAGAAAGACGTCGAATACGTCGTGCAGGGCGGCAAAGTGCATATTGTCGACCCGAACACCGGCCGCATCATGTACGGCAGGAGATGGAGCGAAGGCCTACACCAGGCGATTGAGGCAAAAGAAAATGTCGCGATAGAAAAGGAAACGAAAACATACGCGACAATAACCATACAAAACTATTTCCGCCTCTACGAAAAGCTCGCCGGCATGACCGGAACGGCCGAGACCGAAGCCCAGGAATTCCACGACATCTACGGGCTCAACGTAATGGCAATACCCACAAACAAACCTTGCCGCCGAATCGACAAAAACGACGTAATCTACAAGACGCGCCGCGAAAAGTACAAGGCGGCAATAGAAGAAATAAAGGCGGCGCACGATAGGGGGCAGCCTGTTTTGGTCGGCACTGCGTCGGTTGAGGCGAGCGAAGTTCTAAGCCGAATGCTCGACCGCTATAAGATCCCGCATACGGTTCTAAACGCCAAACTGCACGAGCAGGAGGCCGACATTATAGCGCACGCCGGCGAAAAGGGGGTAGTAACGATTGCCACAAACATGGCGGGGCGCGGAACCGACATCAAGCTCGGCGAGGGAGTCGAGGAGCTTGGCGGGCTGTACGTTCTCGGAACGGAGCGGCACGAATCGCGCAGAATCGACAGGCAGTTGCGCGGGCGCTGCGCGCGCCAAGGCGACAGGGGCGTGTCGAAATTCATGATATCGCTCGAGGACGACCTCATGCGCATATTCGGCAACAGCCCGATGGCAAAGATTCTGAATAAGACTTTCCAAGAGGGAGTCCCGCTCGACCACCCGCTGCTCAACCGCTCGATAGAACGCGCGCAAAAGACGATAGAAAACCAGCACTATTCAAGCCGCAAGAGAATGCTGCAATTTGACGACGTCCTAAACAAGCAGCGCGATATAATCTATGGATTGAGGAACGAGGCCCTGTCCGACGCCGACGTGCGCCCGATGCTCTTCGACTTTATAAAAGACGAGCTTGACGAGCGCATAGCCTCTGCAATTCCCGCCACGGAATCAGCGCAGGATGCCGACTACCAGGCGCTTTGCAGTTGGGTGACAAGCCGCTTCCCGATAGCGATAATCCCTGAACAATTAAAGGGAAAATCCGCCGACGAAATGCGCGAAGTCATAGTAAATGAAATCGAGGCAGTTTACAAGATACGCGAGGAAGTCGAAGATCCGGAGGCGTTGAAGGCGATAGAAAGGTTCGTTCTGCTGAGAGCCCTCGACAAAAACTGGCAAGACCACCTCACAGAAATGGAGGACTTGCGCCGAAGCATAGGGCTTAGAGGATACGGGCAAAAAGATCCGCTCAACGAATACAAGAGCGAAGCCTACAAATACTTTGAGTCGCTAATGTCGAAGATTAGAAACGACATATGCCTCGGGTTGTTCCGCAGCGCATCAAGCCTTGAAGTGCTCCAAGCCATGATAGAAAAAATGCAGCGCAAATTCAGCGACAGAGCCGCCTTGGCCGGCGCCGAACAAGCGCGCGAAAGCAGCCATAAGCCGGCGGACGGAGAGCCTAAAAAGGAGATAAAACTTCCGGATATAAAACCGCGGACCGAGCTGCCTAAAATAGGGAGAAACGAAAACGTCGTCATTGAGAAAAACGGAGAGCGTGTCGAGATGAAATTCAAAAAGGCCGAGCCGCTAATTCTCAACGAAGGTTGGCGCCTTGTAAAATGGTAGGAGATTCAAGAATAAAAAACGCCGCCCGCATATTTGCGGTGGCGTTTTCTTTTTTTCTATACGCGGCGGCTTTTGAGCCGTGGGGGGTGGCGGAGTTTGCGTACGTATTCGCAATTCCTACTATTCTTGCCGCGCGCTCAATGTTCTCCGGCATTCCCGCCCCGCGCTCCCCGGAAAGGATAATTCTGCGCCGCAGGCGCCCAGGCGCCGCACTTAACGGCGAAGAAATACATGATACGGCAGATAATGCGGAAGGCGCAGGCTATTGCAGAGAAGGAAATTGCGGCGCAAGCAACTTAAAAAATGCAAAAAAATATGCCAAAGTATGGTTAATGTCCACTTTTGCGTTTTCCTATATTGCGTGGATTGCAATGCTGATATGGCTCAGGCACGTATATCCGCCGGCAGGCTGGATTATAGTTGCAGTTTTGCCGCTAATAGTGTCGGGACTTTTTATATGGCCGTGGTTTGCACTTTTGCCAAAACTCCTGCCCGACCTTTGCGACGACCCCGCAAAAAGGCTTTTTAGATACTGCGGGATAGCGGGCGGCTGGGTATGTTTGGAATGGCTAAGGGCGCATCTGTTCTCCGGATTTCCGTGGCTATTGCTTGCGCATTCGCAATGGATGAGGCCTGCGGCTATGCAGACTGCGGAATTTGGCGGAGTTTGGATAGTGTCGTTCGGGGTGATATTTTTTAATCTCGCAGCCGCAGAGTACATTTGGCGCATTTACGCGCGTCAAAGATTCAAAATATTGGACAAATTTTCCACTCCCCCGCCCTTCGGCCGATTTTGTCCGGAAATATATCTTGCAATAGCGTTCGTAATGTCGGGCCTATTCATATATGCGGGCAACCTTCCGGTCCGCGCGAATGAAATCGCGGCGTTTCGCGCGGGAATGGTTCAGACGGACTTCGCCGGGATACTAAAATGGGACGATTCGCTCGCCGAGCAAAATATGAAAGTCATATCAACGCTCACAAAGGGGCTTGAAGACGCGCGCGCCGACGTAGCACTGTGGCCCGAGGCCGCAACGCCGCCGCGCTGGCCGGTAATCGGGTGCGATCCTATGAAAAAATGGGTCGAGAACCTTTCAAAAAGCTTAAATATGCCGATTCTCATGGGAAATATGGCGTATTTTCACGATTCAAAGACGGCTCAAAACGGCGCGTTTTTCGTGTCGCCGAAAACGGGTCTTTCCGATAACTTTTACGGAAAGAGAAAGCTCGTTCCTTTCGGAGAATACACGCCTAAATGGGCTTCGTTTATCGGGAAAGTAGTGCCCGCAGGCGACATGGAGCGCGGCAAGTCCGATAAGCCGATTGAAGCTGAGATAGCCGGCAAAACCTACAAAATAGGCCCAATGATATGCTACGAAGACATTTTCCCGCAACTTGGGCGCGAAATGGCGCTAAACGGGGCCGACCTGCTTTTCGTATGCACAAACGACTCTTGGTATGGGCGCGAAGCCGGCGCATGGCAGCATGCCGCACATTCAGCATTGCAGGCCGTATCGACCCGCCGCCCGCTACTGCGTTCGTCAAACAACGGGCTAAGCGCCGTATTCGACCAATACGGAAGAATGCGCCCGTCCTTCGCCCTGCGCGACGGCAGCGGCAAAATTTGGGACGCCTCAACCCCCCGCCCTGCCCCGGTACTCGACGTTTCAGATTCCGCGGGGCGCGCAGTTGACTCCCGAACGCTCGCCCCCAAGCGCCCATCGCCGCTAATCGACGATGAAGGTTCAATATACTTTCGCGGAGCCGGATATTCGGACGTTGTTTTTTATAAAAATTTTGAGGGTAAAACCACTTTTTACGTAAAATATGGAGACTGGTTTGCGGCGCTCAGCGCGGGATTTTTCTGTCTGTTCTGTGCGCCTTTGCTACTAAAACTCCCCCAAAAAAATGCAAATGCCTTAAAAAAAGCTTGAAGTAGAATAATAAACTGAAATATTCCCCAGCCTAAATATATGTCAAAAAATTCCCCTAAATTGAGTTGGTGCAAAGTGCGCCTCGGCAAAGACCTAAACTGGTGGGTCAGCGAAACGAGCGACAAAGTAAACTGGGACATTGACGGATTGAGCGTCATAGATCCCCGCCAAGCGGCCCACATGCTTGAAATCCTCGACGGGCTTAAAGAATACGGCCTCGACGAGACAATAGTCGAAAAAGCGTTCATACCGTTTTCAATAGACAAAAAAACCTCCAAAAACGAAGTGAAACTTTTGCGCTCCGACGACTCCGTCTACGACGCCGACGAGCAGCAGCTGTTCCTCCTGCCCGACACCCTCGACGACGAACGTTCGCCTTACGCCGAATTTCTCGACCACATAACCTGCATACAGGTAAAAATGTTAAACGACACCTTCCACTTTGAGAAGGATGTCGCGATAGACGACCTTGAAGAAGAGATACGCGAGAACTACTCGAACGACTACATGGAAGGCCGCGCCATCCACGTTTTCCATGAAATAATGGATATTCTCGAATACGTCCCCGAGGGATATTCGCTTGAAGACGACGATGACGACGACGAGGATAAATCCGACGAGGAGGAAACGTACGACGAGATAGAAGACCTCCCCGACGAGGACGACGAAGACCTTGAAGAGGACGATACAATGAAGTGGGACGACGACGAGGACGACGACGAAGACGAATACGAAAGTTATCGCACCCGCGACGACGACTTGGGCTCGCTCGACGACGACGACAGATACTAAATTCTTTCAGAAAATACCTGCTATATAGCGCTTCAAAATTCTATAAAAGCGGCAAAGCGGTATTTTAAAGAAAGATTTTTCTTTCCCGACGCCCCAAAAGTTATCTTCCGCATATGTTTTTAGCGGAGGCGCAAAAAGTCCGATACTCGGACTTTTTTTGTGTTGGAATAAATAGATTATTTCTTGCGCGCCGCACAAATTTGCCGCTCCGCAAGCCCCTTATTAAAGAACTCCGAACAACCGCTTGTGCGCCGCATAAATTTTACAACAATATTCGGCTCTCCGGGACGCCGGGCGATTTTTATCTCCCCAAGATTATAATGCGAAAAGCATAAAATCTTACAGCTATCATAAAGTTTCCAAGCTAAGGCGCCAAAAAATTAACTGTAAAATCACCAGAAAGCGACGGCGGCACTCGCGTTAAAAAAATAAGAAAAATTTTTTAACGCAAGCCAAGCGCCGAAAACCGCCAGCATCCATTATAGATTTTTACCCGCAAGGTACGCTTTCTTCAAGGCATCAGAGCCTTTTATTTCTCCGGCATGCCATACGCCGAGCCCCATTACTACACCTTTCAGCTCGGCTCCGTCGAGGCAGTAAAGAAAGGCGTTTAACGATGATACTACCATTTCAACATTTTTCTCGTCGGTGTCGGCGGCGGTTATTATAAAATAAAACTGCTTGCCTGAAATTTTTTCGTAATCCCCGCAACACCTGTCTATGAGAGTTTTCAACTGCGCGCTCATGGTGTAAAAATACGCGGGAGTCGCCAAAACTATGACGTCGCTGCAAATCATTTTTTCTATGATTTCCGCTGCGTCGTCTTTTTGTGGGCAAGGTTTACCGAGGCTGCTGCACGTCTCGCACCCCCGGCAATACCCAACCTTCTTATCCGCCAAAAACAATTTTTCAACGGCATTTCCCGATTCTTCCGCGCCTTTTTTAAACTCGTCGCACAATGTGTCTGAATTCCCGTGGCGGCGCGGACTTGAAGATATTATAAGAACCTTTTTCATTTTTCGTTAATATAACTTGAAAGCTAAATTAGATTGCGGTCTTTTTAGCCCATTCTGAGATTTTTGCGGTGGCGGATTTCTCCTTCGGGGAATCGCTCCACAATTCCATGCCCTGGGCGAGCTTTGCGCGCGGAGCCATTTTTTTTAGGTCAGTCAGATAGTTTCCCCATCGGCTGCCTTTGTGGGTAATAAAAGGCGCGATTACTTTGCCCGACAAGTCCGCCTCGGAAACAAAAGTGCGCACTGGCGACGACATAGTTCCCCACCAGTTGGGCGTCCCTAAAAACAATATGCCGCAGTCCGATATATCGGGCAATTTTTTTAGCGGTGGCTTGTACATTGCGTTAAGCTCGCGCTTTGCCTGCTCAACGACCGCTCCGTAATTTCTTGTGTACGGAGTCTTCGGTTCAAGCTCGAACGCCTCCACTCCCAGTGCCGCAGCGATTTTCCGCGCAAACTCGCGCGTATTGCCGCTCCACGAATAATACACGACGGCAGCTTTTTTCCCGGTGGCTTGCTCTGCAAACGCAGTCATTGCCGCAAAGGGCAAAAATGCCTTTAAAAAGTCTTTTCTTTTCATGCGATTTCCTTCGGATTAAGAGCATTCCCGCCGAGGTCCACAAGCGCATACTTGCGCGTGCCCACCCCGAGCTTTTCGGCAGATTCAAGTATGTGGACCGCATTTAGGGATTCCATTCTTTTTATCAGAGACGCCTTTCCCTTGTCTTTCGAGGCATAAACCAAGTCCACGCAGGCGGAGTCGAGCGCGACAGGATCGAGAGAGGCGAGGATTCCAATATCTGCCATTTCCGGAGCCGCCGGGTGGTTGTTGCAGTCGCAGTCGATAGACAGATTTTTCATAACGTTCACATAGGCGATGGCGCCTTTTCTATATTCGACAATCGACTTGCACGCGTCGGCCATCGATTCGAGAAATTTATTTTGTTCGCAGTCCCAAAGCCTGCTGGGATCCCCCGCGCCGTGTATATATGCCTTTCCGTGGGAGGAGGCTATGCCTATCGAAATATTTTTAAGCGCCCCGCCGAAACCTCCCATCTGGTGGCCCTTAAAGTGCGACAACACAACGAGCGAGTCGTAATTTTTCAGATGAGAACCTACAAAATTCTTTTTTATTTGAAGTCCGCCCGGTATTTCCAATACGAGCTCGCCCTCGCTGTCCATTATGTCGACAGGGGCGATTTTTGTAAAGCCGTGCTCCTTTATGGCCTTTAAATGTTTTTCAGTAGTATTTCTGCGCCCCTCGTAGGCCGTGTTGCATTCGACGAGCGTCCCGTGGACATAGTCCACAACGGGTTTTATAAAATCTGGTTGGAGAAAATTGTGCCCACCGGGCTCGCCTGAATGTATTTTTACGCCAACTTTGCCCTTGGCGCTGAATCCTAGCGCCCTGTATGCGGCTAGCAAACCTTCGGGAGATATGTCGCCCGTAAAATATACCTTTGGATTTCCATTCCCGGCGCTTTCTCCAAACCCCCTAAGCGGCGCGGAAACCGCAGCGGCGGCGGCGATTTTTATGAATTCTTTTCTATTCATCGCAAACCTTTCTTTTTGTACATGCATTTTACTACCGCACCGCTCGCAAGTAAATACATATTACTTTCAAAAATCTGCCTATTCCCGCCGCTTATCATGTAAATGTTTGAGCAGAATTTGCCAGGCGGAAATAATC
>ENA-OZLH01001258-OZLH01001258.1-human-gut-metagenome-genome-assembly--contig:-NODE-1258-length-12435-cov-9.003312_pt1 | contig 12435 bp, 6 predicted proteins | sample MGYA00244832_ERZ653776 | MGnify/ENA primary metagenome ERZ653776 (study PRJEB26926, sample SAMN06165218) | human gut metagenome | biome: ENVO:00009003; feature: ENVO:2100002; material: ENVO:00002003...
TGATGATATTGTTCGTATTTGCATTAAAAAAGATGTCATAGATGAAGTAACTCGTGCAAATAACGGTGATAAAAATGCTAATATTTATATTACCATTGTTGATGGACAACATCGAATTAGGGGTATAGAAATTGCAATCCAACGCCTAACTGATGAAATAGCTTCTTCTACAGAAAGCTCTATAAGACATCAATTAGAAAGACAACTACAAAAATTATTAAACATGGAAATTGCCATTTCATGTTTTATCGATAAAAGTTTGGAATATCATGCCATGATTTTTTCTACTATTAATCGAACACAGAAAAGAGTTTCTCAGGATTTGGTTTATAGCCTATTTGGACTTTCATCTGAAGATACACCGTATAAGACTGCGTTAGAAATAACACTTGCCTTAAATGCTCATCCCAAATCTCCATTTTACCATAGAATTAAGTTATATGGAGGGGATTACGGTTCTCTTATGAGTCCACCATTATCCCAAGCAACAATGATTAAAAGTATTGTTGCTCTTATTAGTGAATCACTCCGAGAATCAGAGAATGATAAATATAGAAAACGTAGAGACTTAAAAAAACAGAATAAAAATAAGTTTTTGCCGTTTAGACAATTTTATGCAAATAATCAAGACGACATGATTTCTGATTGTTTATTCTATTTTTTTGATGCTGTTAATAATACGCTATCCCAGTATTGGAAATATAATGGCACAGGTAAACCGCAAAATATTTTACAATCAACAGTAGGGTATGAAGCACTACTTTCTCTCCTTGTAGAGATTTTAAATCGAGAGTCGCTCCAGTCTTTTGACCAAAACACATTTAGCTGTTATATAAATAAATTAGTGAACATAGACTTTGGGGATACGTCTAAATTCCCCATGACAACAAAAGGGAAAAAGATTGCATACCTTACAATGAGTCTTGCAGTCTTCCCCCCATCTGAGACACCGGATAGTAGAGAAACAGAACTTTCTAATGTTATAAATGACATTTAATTTTCAACGGAATTTATATGACTGAGCAAGAATTATTTCAAATACGCGATTTGGCTGAGGCTGGGCAGATTCAATTTAAAGAGCGTGCCAATGATCGCTACGATATTGGATGTGAGATGGTGGCATTCAGCAACTCACGTGGCGGGAAACTTGTCATCGGAATCAACGACAAGTCTGGAGCAATTAATGCTCTTTCATATAAGGAGCTACAGGAAACCACTAATTTATTGACAAGTATCGCATCTGAGAATGTGATCCCCAATGTACTGATAGATGTGGATAATGTGCCTACTACTGGAGGTGCAGTTGTTGTTGCCACAATTCCCGAAGGGAAAAACAAACCTTATCATGATAATAAAGGAATTATATGGGTAAAAAATGGCGCAGACAAACGTAAAGTGTTTGATAACTCAGAACTTGCCGAAATGATGAGTGAATGTGGTAGTTTTGCCCCTGATGAGGTTGCTGTACCTAATGCTACAATTGACGACCTTGATGCAGATACTATCAAACTTTATCTAATGAGCCGTTTTGCACCAGTATTCAAAGGAAAGAATATTGATGAGCTAAATATGAAAGATTATTCACTTGATGCAATGGCTGAGATTGTTATAAAAGGAACTACAATCGAAAAATTGCTCAGAAATCTACGTTTCATTCGTCCAAATGGTAAAATAACAGTTGCAGCAATGTTGTTATTCGGCAAATATACTCAGCGTTGGCTACCTGTTATGACAGCAAAATGTATCAGCTATATAGGAAATTCAATAGGTGGTACGCAGTTTCGTGATAAAATGCACGATATGGAAATTGAAGGCAATCTTCTCCATCAATTTCGCGCAATTATGAATTTTTTTACTCGTAATTTACGTAAAGTACAGATTAAAAAGGAATTCAATTCTATCGGTGAGTTGGAAATACCTTATGAAAGCCTTACAGAGTATGTTGTCAATGCGCTTGTACATCGATCACTGAATATTAAATCTCCTATTCGAATTTTCATATTTGATAATCGTGTAGAAATTCATAGTCCAGGAGGCCTACCCAATGGATTGACTATTGAGGATATAAAAAACGGAACATCAATACCCCGCAATATGTTCTTATTCACAAATGCCAACTATTTGTTGCCCTATACCGGAGCCGGAAGTGGTATACGTCGTGCGCTTGAATGCGATCCAAATGCTGTTTTCTTCAATGGCATAGAAGACAAAGAAATCAATCATACTGCTAACGAGTTCGTCATTACTATACCCCGAAATAATATACAAGTCCAATCCGGAAGTAACTTAGTTACTGATAAAAGTAACCAAGCTATAGTTATTAACGAACCAAAAAGTAACCAAGTTAATAATAAAACTAACCAACCTTACACGAACTCAGTTACTCGTAAGCTAACAAAAAAAGAAGAGGATATTAGAAACTTTTGTTCTGTACCAAGGACAGCTCAAGAAATTATGGATAGGCTGAAAATTACCAATCAATCCAAAAATCGTCAAAAGTATATTACATCCTTAATAGAAATCGGAGTTCTTGAACGTACTATTCCAGAAAAGCCAAATGATCCCAATCAAAAATATCGTAGGAAATGGTGACATAACAAAATTTTATTGAAAATATAGTACAATACTTAGACATATTAAGGATAAAGAATATAGATGTTAAAAATTTGACTCCTTTAGAAGTATTGTGTATAATTTATTTTTTACTCCTAAACAGTTTCAATACACAAATCACTGTTAGGGTATAATTTAACTTGATGGTAACTTGCTGTAGGAGCATAGCAAAATTGTAAAATGCATATTCCGGCGGATACCCGTTCAGCATTTCCGGTGATATCCGTTCAGTCCCCAGTTAGTATTCAGTGTTGTTGGCAAAGTTAATACTTCTTTCTTAGGCTCTCTCCTTTAAGGTCAAATTTTATTGCCTTATGCACGATTCTGTCCAGACAGGCTTCCGCAATGAGCTCGCTTTGGAACACATCATACCAGTCTGCAACGGGAAGCTGGCTGGCCAGGATGAGTGCCTTCCGGTTGTACCGGTCATCTATGATCTGTTCAAAGTCATGCTGTATCTGGCCGTCCAGCTTGACCATCCCAAAGTCATCGATAATCAGCAGGTCATGTGCGTTCAGCTTCCGGAAGAAGTTTGTTTCCCGTCCTTCCAGATGTGCAAGCTTCAGGTTCTCGATGAGCATGTTCATCGTGAAGTACAGTACCTTCCGGCCGTTCCTGCATGCCCTGTCACCCAGGGCACAGGCAAAGTAGGACTTCCCGGTTCCTGCCGGTCCGGTAATGATGACCGTCATTCCGCCCGTGATGTAATTTCCGGTTGCAAGGTCGGCTGCAGAGCAGGTCTGTATGCCCCTTGCCGTGTCCGTTTCAAGTTCTTCCATCGAGGCTCTCAGACGGAAGCCGGCATTCTTTATAAGACGCTGGATGCGGTTGTTCCCTCTCGTGTCACGTTCGTACTGGAGCATGATCTGCATGCCTTCACGCAGGGTAAGCTTGTCCAACTGATGTGTTTCTTCCAGAGAGCTCCAGCAGCTTGCCATTCCCGGAAGCTTCAGCTCGTGCAGTGTTCTTTCTGTTTCGTTGCTCATAATCATTTATTGTTGTTGGTTTATGTCATTTCCTGTAAAATAGTCTTTTCCGCGCATGTTCCCGTGGTTTGACGGTGTAGGCGCATGGAAGATTACCGTCTCGTCTGCGGATGCATTCATGCCGTTACGTCTGAGTATGGCTTCAAACTTGCTGTAGGAGTAAATACCGTACTCCATGCACTGACGGCAGGTAAGGTCAAACGTGGCAAGGTCATACTTCCTTCTGAGGCTGACTATGGAGTTGCACAGCTTGTAATACACCTCTTCAGGCTGTGCGGTACGTTTGGGGTCAAAGATTCTTTTTACATATTCATGGCAGTCAGGTGATATATCTTTTGCTTTCTCCACATAATAGGCTGCCGAACGCTCCATAATCACCCTGCAGCTGGATGCGAGATGTTCCCTGACTGTGGTATAGCCGTATGTATGGCTGCGGATATGTGAGGCCACCAGTTTCTGCTCCACATAGACCTTGACCCATGAACGCGTAAAGACTACTCTTGCCTGTTTTCCTACATGGATATAGGGGACGGAGTAAAAATGGGTCACCTTGTCCTGTCTCAGCTCCACATGGCAGTTTGCCTGTACTTTCAGATCGGCATACAGGCGCATCTCATAGGGTTCCGGTTTCAAGGGTTTCAGCAGCTCCTTCTCCATGGCATGAAAACGCTCCTCACGGCTGTAGGGACGCTTCTGCATACGGGTCTGGTTGTGCCTTTCCATCAGCTCCCATACGGCACGGTTCAGTTCCAGGAGTGAATGGAAGGTACGGTTACGCAATCTGGCATAGACACGGTTATATGTAATCCTTACGGAGTCCTCTACCAGAGCCTTCTGTGTCGGCGATGCCGGGTCGCATGGCAGTACCACGAAATGGTAGTAGTTGCCCATGTCCTCAAGAGCCTTGTTCAGCTTCGGCTCATGCCGGTCATTGCTGATTACAGCCGATTTGAGGTTGTCAGGAGTCAGTATGGAAGGTACACCGCCCAGATGTTCCAGACACATCCTTATGGCATACAGAAAGTCCTCCGTCTTCTGCGAAGGTACACATACCACATAGGTATAGTCGCTGTAAGGCATGCAGGCGACAAACACCTCCACCTTGACAATTTCTCCGGTTTCGGCATCCACATAGCTGAGCTTGTCACCGGCAAAGTCCACCATGAGCTTTTCACCCGGTTTGTAGGTGTTGGCCAGTACGGCCGTAACATCCTTCTTCGCAACGAGATTCTGCTTCAGATGGTAATAGAACTGTGACTTGCCGTAACCATCGGGATGAGTCGCACGGTATTCATCGAACAGGACCTGACGGCTTACATGGGATTTGGGGTCCGCCAGCAGTTCCCTGTATCTGGGTAGCAGGATCAGAAACTCTTCCATTCTCCTGTCCGTATATGCCGGAGAACCAGCATGGAACATCCGTTCCAACTCGGGATCGTCAATCTCAAGGAGGTCGCTGATGTTCCATCCGTTGGCTTTTACTGTATTCACATAACCGTTGACGGTTTCCTTGTCAATCGGTAACTTGCGGCTTACACCGCGGTTGGATTCTCCGGCCTGCTTGAGCTGGAGTACTTGTTTTATCAGACTCATATCCTTTGTTGTTCCTGCCATGACTGTGCTGTTTCTTGTTAGCTTACCAGCACAAAGGAAACTGAAACCGGGGAAAGAATGAACGGATATGCTCCGGAAACGAAGATATACGCTCACAATTCCATGCACGGCTGAACGGATATACTCCGGAAAATCTGAAAGCATACGTCTAAAGTGAACGGGTATGCTCCGGAAAAAGGGTGCTACAACCTGCAATTCTCGGAGGTGAACGGATATGCTCCGGAAAAATTGAGATTTTAATGTCTGGTTATCCATTTTTTCATCCTTTTAGGGGATGAACGGATAAAAATTACGCTTTTAAGGTATGGTTTTATACCCTAATAAGCTGCCGGAAAGTGAACGGGTATGCTCCGGAATATGTAGACGGCCAAAACAGGGGAAATCCTCCAACAAAGATATGGCTAAGATACAAAATATTTCGGATATTCACCCTACCTTGGGTTTTACAGAATTTGATATTCTGGAAAAATATCGCAAGAGTTTTAATGAGAGTGAACCGGGCAGGCTTCATTCAGTGTTTCCTTTTGAAGTTATGGTAAAAAACATGGGGCTGTCTGAAAATCGTCTTGGCCGCAGGAACATATTCAGTCCTTCCGCAAAGATTGCCATTATGGTCCTAAAAGCCTATACCGGACTCTCTGACAGACATCTTGTGGAACATCTTAACGACAACCTACATTACCAGATGTTCTGCGGAATCATGATAGATCCGTCTTCCCCCATAACCAACTACAAGATAGTCAGCGCCATCCGTAATGAGATAGCAGCCCGTCTTGACATTGAATCCCTTCAGGAGGTACTGGCCACACACTGGAAGCCATATCTTGAGAACCTTCACGTGTGCATGACAGATGCCACTTGTTATGAGAGTCATATGCGTTTCCCTACAGACATGAAGCTCCTTTGGGAATGTCTCGAATGGCTTTACAGACATATCTGCCGGCATTGCAAGAAGCTTGACATAAGACGCCCACGCAACAAATATGCTGATGTTGCAGATACCTATCTGTCCTACTGTAAGAAAAGAAAAAGAAAAGCATCCAGAACAAGGATGCTCAAGCGTCGTATGATCAGGCTTCTTGAGAAACTTCTCATACAGATGGATGAGATTCATAGAGATTACGGAGCCGTACTACAATATACACAGGATTACCAGAAGCGTCTTTCCATCATCAGAAAAGTTCTTGTACAGGAAAAAGAAATGTTTGAAGGCCGTAAGGTCAGTGACCGTATCGTCAGCGTTGACCGTCATTATGTGCGTCCCATCGTAAGAGGTAAAGAAACGAAATCCGTCGAATTCGGTGCGAAGGTCAATAATATACAGATAAACGGCATATCGTTCATTGAACACATCTCGTTCAAGGCTTTCAATGAGGGTATACGCCTGAAGAACTGTATCCGTATGCAGCAGAAGCTCATGAAAGTGAGAGTAACATGTGCGGCTGGCGACTCCATATATGCCAATAATGCCAACAGAAAATATTGTACTAAATATGGTATATCAACTTCCTTCGTACGCAAAGGAAGGGCTGCAAAGGATGAACACATGAGAAAGGTTCTCAGAGGTGAGCTGTCAAGGGAGAGAGCCATCAGACTTGAAGGAAGCTTCGGAACTCAAAAGCAACATTATTCACTTTCAAGGATAAAGGCACGGAACATGAAAACGGAAATACTGTGGATTTTTTTCGGAATACATACGGCAAATGCCGTACTGATGATAGACAAAATCAGGACCAGAACAGCTAAAACGGCATGACATGATTTTCATAACCAGAATCTGAAGAGGGCATCAGACTTCTTCCGGAGAGTCATGTCTTAACGGTTAGAATCAAGAGAGAAAATACAGAAAAACTACAAGAAAAATGGCATATGGAGGATTATGTTATATCATCTTCATATGCCATCATATATTTTAAGGACATTTACTGAATATCCCTACACAAAATTCTGGACAGTGTTATCGTTTGATAACGATATTATGCCAAACTATACTTGTTATAGCTGTTTAATTATTGATTATTCCAAAATGGTGCTTGGACTAAAGTCGGATCTTTATCAATTTCATCCTGATAGATAGGATACCAGTAGAATTTACGTTCATATTTTCTTACAATATACTGTGCTCGTTTGTAGAATGAGCTTGCATCGTTTTCGTCATCAGAAAGTTTAGTTCCTGAGAAGTTCATACCATACATTGGTTGGTCAAGCACTTCCTCTGCTTTTTTCCAACGGCGTAAGTCAAAGTAACGAAGTCCGTTTTCACAGCATAATTCAACGCGGCGTTCATGGTAGATTGCTTCTCTTACTTCGTCTTGTCCGTTTAAAGGAATCCGGTCAAATCCGTTGCTGTCTTTGCCGTCGGAAATACCATTGCCGGAATATTGAGGAACCCCTGCACGTTCACGGATTAAATTCAGATATTTCAAAATATCTGGATTACTGGGATCCGATTCATTCAGAGCTTCTGCATAGTTTAAATAAGCTTCTCCTAAGCGATATAAGATACCCGGACGATAGGGGTGCTGTCCGTCTCGTTGGTTGGTTTCCAAGGATACTCGTTTCCTATTTAAATAACCGGCTTGTGGAGCATCATGAGTTGGACCTCCATCCATTTCGTTAGACATAAATTGAGTTTCGCGAGAGGCTTGATGGTACCATTGACGGTTCCACATTACGGTGAGGTAAAATCGAGGTTCGCGATTTACATACATATTATATGTGCCGGAAGCTGCGACTTGATTATAGACTGCTCCATCACTGCCAATGGAATCAACAGTAGCTCCGGGACATCCGCGGTATAAGTTATATTTTGTTTTACGAATATCTTTTTCTGCCGAGAACCCTTTTTCTGTATAGCCAGATTCTTGGTTGATAATAGGAGTACCATAATTGCCATTGTATCCGGTAATAGGAAGTTTACCATTTTGCATAGAAAATGCGTCCACTAAGGTTTGGTAAATACCTACTCCACCATTTCCGGAAGCTCCTCGTGGAACACAGTGTTTTTCAAATTCTCCAAAGTTACTGTCCGGACGAACAAATAAAGCTTCTTTATTAACATCGCCACGTTTGAAAAATACATTGTAACAAGACATAAAAGGATCAAGGCTACCGTCATCATTATAATCACGGTTTAAATCATGTCCTGCTGCATGTGCTGCGTCAATCAATTCTTTACAAGCAGTAGCTGCTTTTTCCCATTTCTTTAGGTCGTATGTTGAATTGAAACGCTCTTGTCCGTCATAATTCTTGAAGCCTTTATACCATTCATTCCCATTAACTAGGGGACTTGCAGCGAATAGCAACATTCGGGCGCGAACAGCTAAACACATAATAGAGGTTGCTCTGCCATAATATTGTGCGGATTTATTAAGCCAAGTTTCCGGCAATACTTTTGAAAGCTCCACCAATTGGTTGTCTATCCATGTGACCATTTCGTCAAAACTTTTTTGTCCTCGCATAAGATTGGGAGATTCTACGTCAGCCAGTCCGTCAAAGAAAGGAATACCACCATAGGCTTCCAGCATCATCCAATAATAGTAGGCAATCAGGAAACGACATTCATTTTTCATAGTTTCCACATCCTGTTCAGTGACATGCTGCCCCGGTATCGGATGGGCATTTTCGATGAAAAGATAAGCAGAACGTATTCTTTGTGGGCATCCGTTCCACAGACCGGCATCCCATGTTGAATTGGTAAACCATTGTCCGATGACAAAGTTCAGTGTGTTTCCCCACCATTGATACCAGCGTTGTGAGGGGTCTAGGTCATCGCCCATAGAATCATAGCCATAATCTCTCAACATTCCCCAATATGGGTCTGGTATTTTATTGTATACTCCGGAAAGCCAGTCTTCCATTCGTACTTTATCATCAAAGACCATCTCAAGTGTCAGGGTATCATCAGGGGCATTGTCAATGAAGTCTACACAGCTGTTTAGGCAAAGTCCTAAGCAAGATAAGCCAATATTGTTTATTAGTTTTTTCATATTCTATTAGTTAAATGATTAAAAGTTTATATCGAATCCCACAGATATAGATTTCATAATAGGGTATTTTGCACCGGTTTGTGTATCCAGTTCAGGATCCCATAAATCAAATCCTGAGAATGTGAGTAGGTTAGATCCTTTTACATAAAGGCGGATGTTACTTAGTCCGGCTTTATTTACCCAAGTTTGAGGGAAAGTATATCCGATTTCGACATCCTTCATACGCAACATACTCATATTGCGATACCACCATGTTGAGTTTTGGCTGTTGTTAGTGTTTGGACCATACGACAAACGTGGGTAAAATGCATCTTGGGTCGGATTTTCCGGCGTCCATCTATCGTTGTAGTTAGTAAGGATATTTCCAATAGTACCCTGTGAAGCTCCCGGTAGGAAATTTCCGGCAACTCCTCCAATGAATCGATACGTACGTCCATTTCCTTGGAAAAAGATATTGAAATCAAAATTCTTATAGCGGGCATTGACTCCAAATCCATAGACAATTTCAGGATTTACGGTTCCCCCCATTGCTACTTCATCTTTTGTAGTAATGGCTCCGTCTCCATCTACGTCTTTGTAGCGGATATCACCTGGTCTTACATTGTTGAATGTATGTGCAGGTATGTCTTCTTTCAGGACTAATTCTCCTTGTTCATTGGTGATGAAGTCATCTTCTGTAAATAGTCCTTCTGCTACAAGTCCAAACAGTTCGTCTACGGAATGACCGGTACGCTGTCTGTTGGTACCTAGAACTCCGGGAGTTTCATCTTGTTCGATAATTTCATTATGTGCATAGGTAAAGGTGCCTCTTACTCCTATATATAAATCTTTGCCAAAGTTTTTATTATAGTTTAATGAAACGTCTACTCCACCGTTATTGACTTTTCCGAAGTTTGCCCATGGGGCCTTTCTGAATCCGGCAGCGCTAGGGATATTTCTTCGCTGCATAAAGATGTTTCTTCGCTGTTCCTTAAACCAATCGATTTGTAATTCCAACGCATTCCATAATCCGAGTTCCAATCCTACATTGAGCTTTTCTACTGTTTCCCAAGTTAGGTTTTCTACTCCATATTCTCCCTCAAACCGTGAAGCGCGGTTGTAGTCGTTATTGATTCCCCATTTATAAGAACCGTCTGTGTCAATGGTTGGAAGGAAGGCAAATCGACGTCCGGAGAGTTGGTCATTTCCAGTCAACCCCCATGAAGCACGAAATTTGATTTTGGAAAATGTATTTTTTAATTGTTCCATAAACTTTTCTTCCGATAACAGGTAACCGACAGCGACAGAAGGGAAGAAACCAAAGCGATGTCCTTTCGTGAAGTTTTCGGAACCGTTATATCCAAAGTTTACTTCTGCGATATAACGGTTGTCATAAGTATATGAGCCACGTCCGGCAATCCCCATTCTACGGTAGGGTACTACGTCTCCATCACTATAATCACGCTGGTTATACAAGAACATGGCTCCAATGGCATGTTTCCCAAAAGTACGTTCGTAGTTAAGATTGGCCTCAAAATAGGTTGCTTTATTTCCCCATTCAGATTCTTTTGAAGTGTCAAGAAAATCTTGTCCGTCCGTACCTACGGAAAGAATTAAATCTCCGTTTTCATCTCGGCCGGTAGCTGGGTTGTAGTAGGTCGGAGTTCGAGTACGTTTCACCCATGAGTTGGCATAACGGTCAAAAGAAAACAGTGCTTTGATTTTAAGTCCTTTTGCCAGGAAGGATAGATCCTGTTCTACAGAAAAGAGAGATTCAATCTTTGAGGCGGTTCCTTTACTGTATCCGTGTTGGGTTAATTCTGTCCATGGATTATGACGTTCTGTTACTCGTACGTTTCTATTATCAGAATATTGAATAGGGTGTTGGAAAGGAGGAGTTTCAAATGCCCAATTCCAAATGTCACTGATGGAGGTAGAGGGATTGTTGGTTTCTTGTAAATAACCACCTATACTCACTCCTACAATTGTAGATTTGGTGATGTTGATGTCTACATTTGAGCGTACATTGTATTTGTTTAACTTCATGCCACCCCAATTTTGATTAGGGTCGGATTCCATAATTCCCCGTTCGCCATAATAGGATGCAACCAAAGCATATCTTAAAATATCACTACCTCCGGTAATGGTTAAATCTCCTCTAGTGTTAGAGGCTACGTTCTTGGATACAGCATCCAGCCAGTTTACGTTAGGGTATAATTCCGGATCAGCGTTGTTGCGGTATTTGTCAATTGTTTCTGCCGTGTAAAGAGGGTTGGGGTTTCCGGCATCTAGATATAACTCATTCATCAAGTCCAAATATTCGGCCGAACCTATATACTCCGGTAGTTGCACAGGCTGGGTAAATCCTTGTTCTAGATGGAAGTTTACTTGAGGTTTTCCCATTTGTCCTCGTTTGGTTTTTACAATGATTACTCCATTGGCTCCTCTCACACCATATACAGCACTGGCAGCGGCATCTTTGAGAACGGAGAAGGATTCGATTTCTGCTGCGGATAAGTCATCAAGTGTACGTTCTATACCGTCCACCAGTACCAATGGATCACGACCGGCTCCTTGGAAAGAAGATATACCGCGAATCCAAAAGTTGGAACCATCTGCTCCCGGTTCACCGGAACGCTGTACGGCAATGACACCGGCTAATTGTCCTGCTAAGTTATTGGATACGGCACGTGTCGTTCCTTGTTGTAAGGCTTCGGGGCGTACAGATGTAATAGAACCTACAACCGACACCTTTTTTTGGTTACCATAACCAACTACGACAACTTCATCCAAACTGTTAGATTCTTCTTTTAAATTTACGTTGATGTTAATCTGATTTCCAACAACTATTTCTTGGGTTTCATATCCGACATAACTGAACTCTAATATGGCTTGTTTGTTAGGAACTTCCAAAAAGTATTGACCATTTAAGTCACTTATAGTTCCATCTCCAGTTCCTTTAATACGAATATTCACCCCAATTAATGGTTCTTGTTGAGCATCTCTTACTATACCATTGATTATAATTTTCTTTTGAGAAGGATTTTGGTCTAGAAAAGAGTTTGCTTTTGATGTAATGTGAATTTTACTTCCTTTTACATTAGAGTTTGCTATTGTGTTTGCATAAGGAATACAAGTGGATATTGTTATTCCTATAACGAAGTATGATTTAAGTTTAAGCATGTTTTTAATATATTAGATCAATACTTCGGTAAATTTTTACCGAAAGATTAAAAGTTAAACAACAGAACCGG
>ENA-OZLH01001259-OZLH01001259.1-human-gut-metagenome-genome-assembly--contig:-NODE-1259-length-12423-cov-7.016171_pt1 | contig 12423 bp, 10 predicted proteins | sample MGYA00244832_ERZ653776 | MGnify/ENA primary metagenome ERZ653776 (study PRJEB26926, sample SAMN06165218) | human gut metagenome | biome: ENVO:00009003; feature: ENVO:2100002; material: ENVO:00002003...
GTCAGATGTGTATAAGAGACAGGGGTGTGTCCCAGCAGTTCCACACTGCCACCGGTGGGGTGTACAAGCCCCAGCAGCATCTTCATGGTGGTGGATTTGCCCGCACCGTTGGGGCCTAAAAAGCCGTAAACACAGCCCTCCGGGACAGTCAGGTTCAAATGATCCACCACCGGACGGCCATGGTAGCTTTTGCAAAGGGCATGGGTCTCGATCACAGGTTTCATAAATGGTCTCCTTTCGCATTCATGGATTTCGGAACGATGCCAGAATACACCCGCTGCCTTAAACTGACCGGAAGCGCAGCTTAAATTCCCCTTAAATTTGCAGGCGTTTTCCGCTGCGGCGCAAAAAGTGTGGTATAGTAAAGGCGGGAAAGGAGAACTGCCCTTATGGATACCATTTATGATGCAAAGTTTCTCGTTGTGGATGACAACGCCGAGCTGCTGGCACTGCTATGTGAGCAGCTGCTGGGCGCAGGATATGGCCATATCAGAACCGCCCAAAGCTGCGCCGCTGCCCGCGCCTGCTTTGCGGCAGAACAGCCGGAGCTGATGATCCTGGATATCAACCTGCCGGATGGGGATGGATTTTCGCTGTTCCGGGCGCTGCGGGCAAAAGCGGATGTCCCGGCGCTGTTCCTCTCCGCACGGGACGCGGATGCCGACCGTCTGTTCGGGCTGGGTCTTGGCGCAGATGACTACCTGACCAAGCCTTTTCTGATGCAGGAACTGCTGCTGCGGGTGCAGCATATTTTGCAGCGGGCGTACCGGGCAGAGCTGTCCCGTACAAAACCGGCACCTTTGCAGTTGGGGGAGCGGTGCGTAGACCTGAATGATGCCATTGTTACCCTGCCAGAGGGCAAAACACTGACGCTGACCGCTACCGAGCTGGCGCTGCTGCGGAAATTGGCAGAGAACCGGGGACACATCGTTACCTACGATGCCCTTTGTGCGGCGGTCTGGGGCGCAGATTACTATGGCTACGAGAACAGTCTGGGTGTACATATCCGGCATCTGCGGGAGAAGCTGGAAGCCGAACCCGGTGCGCCGCAGTTTCTGCGGACGGTGCGGGGCATTGGCTATAAGCTGACAAAGGGGGAAGAAACATGAAAACCTTTGTGCGCCTGATCCGGCGGTATGTGCTGGCGGCGGTGGGCATCGTTCTGCTGCTGTTGTTTTCCGGTGTTGCAGTGCTGGGCTGGCTGGGTTGGCAGGAGGGCTGCCGCCTGCCGCAGCGGGAGTATTCATCCAGCGAGATCGCGGATTCCATGGTGGAGACCGCCGAAGGGCTTGCCTTTGGGGCAGAACGCACCCCGCAGGAGTGGATGAATGGCTACGAGTGGGCGATGGTGCTGGACGATGTGGGAAACATCCGCTGGAGCTACGGCCTGCCGCAGGAGCTGAACCATGCCTACACTCCCGGCGATATCGCCAAATTTGCCCGCTGGTATCTGGCGGATTACCCGGTGTTCTGCTGGACAGAACCCTACGGACTGTTCGTCATCGGGCTGCCAAAGGGGAGCCTGTGGAAGTACAGCATTTACAGCTCACCGGACTTTGCCCTGAGCATGGTGCGGGTGCTCCCGGCGGCAGCGCTGGGATTGCTGCTGCTGGGTCTGGTGCTCTGCTTCTGGCTGAGCTGGCGGGGGGCAAAGCGGCTGGAGACCGTGGCAAACGGTCTGGATGCTCTGGCGCAGGGGCAGACCGTCCGGCTGCCTACCGACGGTTTTGCCGGGGAACTGGCAGAAAAGCTGAACCAGACCGGGGCGCAGCTGCAAGCCAAAAATGAGATGCTTTCCCGGCGGGACAACGCCCGCACCCAGTGGATCGCAGGGGTCAGCCATGACGTGCGCACCCCGCTGGCGCTGATCTTAGGCTGGGCGGAGCAGCTGGAACAGGATGCACTTTTGCCGGACAGCTCCCGGCAGAAAGCGGTCGGCATCCGCACCCAGTGCGAAAAGCTCCGCACCCTCATTGATGACCTGAACCTGACCAGTAAGCTGGAATACGGTGCCCAACCCCTGCGCCGGAAAGACCTCCGGGCAGGGCCGCTGTTCCGGCAGCTGGTGGCGCAGTTTTGCGAAAGCCCGCTGGCAGAGCGCTGCGAGATCACACTGGAACAGGAAGAACCAGCAGAGCAGACAGTGCTTTCGGTGGATGAGGCGCTGCTGGCACGGCTGCTGGAAAACCTGATGAACAACAGCGTCCGGCATAACCCAAAGCCGGTGAACATTACGGTGCACACCCGGCAGGTAGGGGAACGCTTCTGCCTGACCGTGGCAGATGACGGTATTGGCTATCCGGCTGCCGTTCTGGCGGCACTGAACGCTGCGGAGCCTGCCGAAAATGCGCCTCATATCCTTGGCCTGTATGTAGTGCAGCAGATCGCCGCCGCCCATGGCGGCACGGCAGTGTTTGGGCAGAACACCCCCTGCGGGGCAAAAACAACGGTCTGGCTGCCGGTAAAATAAAAATGTGAACCTTTTAGGTGTTTCCACTTAGAAAAGTCCACATAGAAAGAGCTGCTTTGGATTTATAAGAGATCGCAGTTGTCCAAATCCCTGCCATGAATCGTAGTTGTGGATGTACATTTGATGCTCGGTCTGAACAGGCTAGATTGCAGCTGTCATTTTGGGCTCGAACCCGGCCATTTTCCCGGCTTTGTATAAAAACCCAATGCCTGTTTTAAGGGGTTGATTTTGGCTCTGCACATTTTTGCACACTTTTTGCACACCGGAACGGCTGGATAACGGATGCAAGAGGGAACAACAGGTGCAAAGGATGCAGCAGATGCAAAACCTAAATTCACGATAAATCGATAAAAACAACGGATTAACGCGATTTCGAAAATTGACGATTATTGCACGTTGGTTTCTCTTAATCAGTGGGCCCAGGGTTCGAGTCCCTGGAGGTGCACCACAACAACAAAATCCGAACTTTTTTCCGATAGGAGAAGGGTTCGGATTTTTTGTATTCTTTGGAAAACAGAACGAATCCCTTGCTTCCATCGAAAAACGTCCTAGACCTTATCATAAGAAAGCACGACAGACCACGGTAAGAGTGCCGTAAGGCGGAAAGGACACGAATATGAAGTACGATGAAAGAACCTGCAAATTCAACATGGGCACAGGATGCGTGGAACTGCTGCTCCGGGATGGGAGAAAAATTTCCATTGACTGTACCGGGGTTGAGGATGCACTGGATATGACCATGGCGCAGCAGACGGAACTGGACTACCTTATCTACAATGACCCACTGGGCTATGCGGATTTGATTCTGAACGGTGACCCAGAGGGATACTTGAAAAACGTAACCGGGAACCATGGGCTAGAAGATTGATCTTCCCATAAAATCGTATTGAAAAAACACCGCCTATCTGCGTAATCAAACGCAGATGGGCGGTGTTTTGCTCTATTGGCTTAGGACTTGCATCGGATACAGTTCAGGCAAGGCTTTCAATAACCTTGGCGCTTTTTTCAATGCCGATGACTCCGCTGTCCAGTGCAATATGATAGTTGGCGGCATTGCCCCAGTTCATATCGGTGTAGAAGCGGTAGTAGGCGGTGCGGCGCTTGTCCTTCTCCTTCAGCCGAGCTTCGGGAGATTTCTCCCGCTCCCCATAGACACGCACGATGCGGTCTGCTCGGAACTTCATGTCCGCGTGGATGAACACCTTCAGGCAGTCGGTTCGGTCCTGCAAGATAAAGTCGGCGCAGCGTCCCACGATGACGCAGGGCTCTTTTTCTGCCAGTTCCCGGATGATCCGGTATTGCAGCTTCCAAAGCAGGTCCTCGTTGGTGGGGCCGAAGCTGCGGTTGGTGAAGGCGGAGGCGAGGAAGCCGCCGGGGGTATACTCTCCGGCCTCCTTGATGTAGTTTTCGTCAAAGCCGCTTTCGGCAGCCAGTTTCTGGATCAGTTCGGCGTCGTAGCACCGGATGCCCAGATGCTCTGCCACCAGTTTGCCGATGGTTCTGCCGCCGCTGCCAAACTCGCGGCTGATGGTGATGATGCGTTTTTCCATTAGACTTCTCCTTTCTGGTTCAGTTCACGGTAGGTCTTGCAGATCAGATAGCCTGCAATCAGGAAGGTGAGGATATCCGACATGGGCATGGAGTACAGCACGCCGTCCAGCCCGAAGAACCGGGGCAGCAGCAGGGCAAAGCCCACGCCGAACACCACCTCACGCACCATGGACAGGGCGGTGGATTCCGCCGCCTTGCCCATGGCCTGCAAAAAGATGAAGCAGGCCTTGTTGACACAGGCCAGAATGATCATGCACAGGTAGATGCGGAAGGACTTCACGGCAAAGTCTGTGTAGTAGACGCTCTCGTTGGCGGCACCGAACAGGGCAATCAGCTGACGTGGGAAGCCCTCCACCAGCACCAGTGCAACGGCACCTACGGTGGCTTCTGCCAGCAGCAGTTTCGTGAACAGCTCCTTCACACGGGTGGGCTTTTTGGCGCCCATGTTGAAGCCCACCACGGGGATGCAGCCAGCCGCCATGCCCACCACGATGGAGATGACGATCTGGAAGAACTTCATCACGATGCCCACCACCGCCATGGGGATCTGGGCGTACTGCTCCTGCCCGAACACGGCATCCAGTGCGCCGTATTTGCGGATCATGTTGTTGATGGCTGCCATTGCCGCCACAAGGCTGATCTGGGACAGAAAGCTGGTCATGCCAAGGGTCAGGGTACGGCCGCAGATGGAGCCCTTCAGCCGGTAGTCACCCTTTTCAGGGCGAATGATCTTCATGTGCAGCAGATACCACACTGCCAGCGCTGCCGTGACCAGCTGACCGATGACGGTAGCCACCGCTGCGCCCATCATGCCCCAGCGGAAGCCGAAAATGAAGATGGGGTCCAGAATGATGTTCAGCGCCGCACCCGCAAGGGTGGAGATCATGGCAAACCGGGGGCTGCCATCCGCGCGGATGATAGGGTTCATGGCCTGCCCGAACATATAAAAGGGCACGCCCAGCGTGATATAGAAGAAATATTCCTGCGAGTGGTGATAGGTCTCGGCGTTCACCGTTCCGCCGAACATGGCGAGAATGTTGTCCGCAAAGATCAGATAGAGAGCCGCCAGCACAATGCTGCTGACCAGACACATGACCACTGCATTGCCGACGCTCCGCTTTGCCTTGGGAACTTCGTTCTGGCCAAGGCTGCTGCTGACAAAGGCGCAGCAGCCGTCACCGATCATCACCGCAATGGCCAGCGCCACCACCGTAAGCGGGAACACGACGGTGTTGGCGGCGTTGCCGTAGGAGCCCAGATAGCTGGCGTTGGCAATAAAGATCTGGTCCACGATGTTGTACAGCGCACCCACCAGCAGCGAAATAATGCACGGGATCGCATACTTTTGCATCAGCTTGCCGATGCGTTCCGTGCCGAGAAATTGATTGGAACTTTCCATGGGATTCACCTTACCTTTCCATTTTGGGGCAAACAAAAACAACGGGCAGCCCTCATGCAACCGGTTTTACGCATGAGTGCTACTCGTTGTACGAAATCATTATAGCCTGCCTGTCTGGAATTTGCAAAGGCAGTTTTGCACAAGATTTGTACTGGGCATTCTGCGCAGATTGCACGAGGCAAACTTTGTGGAAGATGCCCTTTGAAGCCCGCCAACCTACCGTGGTACAATAAAGTAAAGAGTAAAATTACGCTGGAAAGTCTGTTTTTGCAGCCTTTTCATACAAGGGAAAGAGGCAATACCATGTCACGGTTTCAAGCGGGGGCGCTGGTGGTTTACGGAAATCTGGGAGTGCACGAGGTGGAAGGGGTCGGGCTGCGGCGCTTTTGCGATGAGTCCGCCAGAGAGTATTACACCCTCCGGCCTTATTTTTCGGATTCCCACGACCGCAGCTATATCCCCACGGAAAAGGAAGCGGCGCTGCGCCCGGTGACCCCGGCACAGCAGGCGGAAGCCGACCTTGCACGCATCAAAGCGGAGAAGCTGCCCATCCCGGCGGGGGTACAGACAGCGCTGGCAGAACACTATCAGGCGCTGCTGCACACCAATGATTTTTACCAGTACCTGACCCTGTTCAAGGAGCTGGGGCAAAAGCAGACCCAGCAGCAAAGCCGCGGCCGAAAGATCAACGCCATGGATACCTACTTCTACCAGATGGTAGAGCGTGTCCTGCGGGAGGAGCTGGCGGTGGCGTTTGGGGAATCGCAGCAGGAAGCCGGCAGGCGTCTGCTGGAGGTTTTGCGCTAAAGCCGCATGGTGATTTTTACCAATAAATGCAAGGGTGCTTTTTGTGAAGAATCGCCTTTGCATTTGTTTTTTGCGTTTTTTATAATAAAAACAGGACGCTGCAATGCTGTAATTCGCAGCGATAAGACTTCTTTTGGATTGGAGAGAAGAACATGAAACGAGTAAAATCTGCCTGCATCTGCCAGACCCTGCACTTTATGCTGAAGGACGGTCTGGATCACCTTTATGCCGTCAAACAGGTCAAGGAAGAGGTAGAGACCTACAAGAAAAACATGGAGCGCAACCACACAAAGTATAAGATCGTGGAGCAGACCGAGCAGCCGGACGGCTCTATCATCGTAAAGATCATCAAGCAGTACAACGCTGCACCTGTGGGCGATTATCTCAACTGATTTCCGCAACGAAAAGACCGCTTCCGTTTAAAAACGGAGGCGGTCTTTTGCGTCCGGCAGATCTATCACTGGTCAAAAGGATCGGGAAACGTTTAAATTATTCTATCATCGTATATTTTAAAATTCAATCCTATACTTTTGGGTGCGTATATAAATCGGAGCAGCTTTGTAGGAATCAACAAAGCATGACGGTTTGTCATGAAAAACCTTCGTGAGAGTTTGCCACTTGAAACCCATCGATGCCTTATGATATAATCCCTTCAGCAGAACGCGCTGTGTGTGAACACGTAAGACCAGTTTCTTCACACGCAGGCGTTCTCTTTTTATTTTCAAAAAGTTAGTTTGCACTAATCTTGAGGAGGGCTTTTCATTCGTAATCATCGTTCCACTGTTTTTCTCGGCGTTCTGCTGATGATTCTTTCGGTTTATTCTTTGTTTGTCGGGGTGCTGGATATCCGGCCTTCCGACCTGCTTACAGGCAGCGTGGAAACATGGGAGATCTTTCTGATCTCCCGCCTGCCGCGTCTGCTTGCCATCCTCTGCACAGGCATCGGCATGAGCGTGGCGGGGCTTATCATGCAGCAGCTCTGCATGAACAAGTTTGTTTCGCCCACCACAGGCGCAACGATCTCTTCTGCGCAGTTTGGCATTCTGCTGGCTTTGCTGTTTGCACCGGGTTCTACCCTGTGGGGACGTGCTGCCTTTTCCTTCGTTTGTGCCGTTCTCGGTACATGGGTCTTTGTTTGGTTCATCCAGCGTATCCAGTTCAAGGATGTTGTCATGGTCCCGCTGGTCGGCATCATGTTCTCCAACATCGTAATGGGCGTTACCAATTATCTTGCCTACAAATATGAAATGACACAGGCTCTTTCCAGCTGGCTGGTCGGTCATTTTTCCACCGTCATTCGTGGGCGGTATGAGCTTGTCTGGCTGACGGTACCGCTGGTGGTTCTGGCATTTGTATTTGCCAACCACTTCAATATCGTGGGCATGGGAAAAGATTTTTCTCAGAACCTCGGCGTTCCGTATGATCTGGTGCTGTTTATGGGGTTGACCATTGCTGCCATGATCACGGCATCCGTTGTTGTCGTGGTCGGCTCGATCTCCTACATCGGCCTCATCGTGCCCAATATCGTAGCAATGTTCAAGGGGGACCAGATCCGCGGAACGCTGGTGGATACCGCTCTGTTTGGCGCATTGTTCGTGCTGGTCTGCGATATGATCGGGCGGGTTGTGATCTATCCCTACGAGCTGCCCATCGAGCTGATCGTTGGCGTTATCGGCAGTATCCTGTTTGTCGGGCTGCTGCTGTATCGGCTTCGGCATGGACGCAAGGCAGTCCGGCTGGGCAAAGCTGCCAAGAAAACCGGAGGTGTAGCATGAAAACGCACAAAAACCATCTGCGCCTGCTGATCCTTCTGCTTCTTGTTCTGCTGGCCTGCGCGGGCTATATGACAGTGGGAGTCCACTTTGAAAACCAAAAATTATTTGCCTACGCCATGCGCATCCGCACGCCCAAGCTGATCGCCATGCTCATCACGGCATTTGCCATTGGAAGTGCTTCCATCGTGTTTCAGTCCATCATCAACAACACCATCGTCACGCCCTGCCTGCTGGGTATGGATCAGCTTTATTCGCTGATCCACACAGCGGTGTTCTTTGTGGCGGGTTCGGGCAGCTTTCTGGCGGTCAATGCCAACGCAGCCTTTGCGGTAGACCTCGCCATCATGGGGGCTGTTGCCACCGTAATTTACAGCTATCTGTTCCGGAAAACGAACCACAATGTTCTGTACGTCCTGCTCATCGGCACGGTGCTGACCTCGTTCTTTTCCAGCATCCAGACGACCTTGACCCGTGTGATGGACCCCAACGAGTACGACACGCTGCTGACGGATCTGGTCGCCAGCTTTTCCAATGTCAATTCGGCGATTCTGGTACTGTCCGTTGCGGTTCTGGCGCTGGTCGCCTTTGCCTTCCGGAAAGGGCTCGCGCTGCTGGACGTTCTGACACTGGGCAAAGATCAGGCCATCAATCTGGGTGTAGATTATGACCGCTGTATCCGCCGCCTGCTGCTGGGGGTCACGCTGTACATTGCAACAGCCACCGCTATGGTCGGGCCGCTGGCATTTCTGGGGCTTATCATTGCCAACCTTTCCCGGCAGTTCCTGCGTACCTACCGGCACAGCCAGCTCATCACCGGCTCTGTTTTGTTCGGTATGGTCGTTCTGATCGGCGGACAGCTTCTGGTGGAGCGGGTGTTCGTTTACTCGGTTCCGGTCAGCGTGTTCATCACCGTGGGCGGCGGCGTGTATTTCCTGTATCTGCTGCTCACCCAGAGAAAGGCATAACACCATGTTTGTAAAAGAGATCACCAAACGCTACGATGGCAAAGCCGTTGTCGATGGCGTGAGTTTTGAGATTCCGAAAGGCAAAGTCCTTTCCCTCATCGGTCCGAACGGCGCCGGAAAATCCACCGTGATGGGAATGCTGTCCCGCCTGATCGCACGGGACAGCGGTCTTGTGGATTTTGAGGGGACAGAGATCACGCGCTGGAAAAGCCGGGAGCTGAGCAAGCGGCTCGCCATCCTGACCCAAGCCAACAATGTCCAGATGAAGCTGACCGTCCGGGAACTGGTTGCGTTTGGCCGCTTTCCGTACTCCGGCGGACGGCTGACCCAAGAGGACAACGAGATCATTGACCGCGCTATCGCCTACATGGAACTGGGCGATTTTGAGGAGCAGTTCATCGATGAACTGTCCGGCGGTCAGCGGCAGCGCGCCTATATTGCCATGGTCATTGCGCAGGACACCGAGTATATCCTGCTGGATGAACCGACCAACAATCTGGATATTTACCATGCAACCAACCTTATGCGCATCGTCCGCCGCCTGTGCGATGAGCTGGGCAAAACGGTGATCCTTGTTCTGCACGAGATCAACTATGCTGCGTTTTATTCCGACTACATCTGTGCCTTTGTGGATGGAAAAATCGCAAAGTTTGGCACCGTGCAGGAAGTGATCACCAAAGAAAACCTGTCCGATATCTACAAGGTAGACTTTGAGATCATGCAGATCGAAGGCAAGCCTTTGTCGATATATTATTGATTTCAGTACTTTTTAAAAAGGAGCATTCTTATGAAGAAAATTTCTCGTCGTTCGTTTTTGACCGCTATGGCCGCTGTGAGTGCAGCGGGTGTTCTCGCCGCCTGCGGCGCTTCCTCCTCCACGGCAAGCTCCGTGGCATCCTCTGTGGCAGCATCCAGCGAAGCTACCACTTCCTCGGAAGCGGTGCCGGAGTCGGTGACTATCAAGGCGTTCAACGGTGCAAAGGAATTAGTGGACGTGGAAGTGCCCTTTGACCCGCAGCGCATTGCGATCCTCGACCTTGCTTCTCTGGACATTCTGGATGAACTGGGCGTTGGCGACCGTGTGGTCGGCACGGCATCCACCTCTCTGGACTATCTTCAGAGCTATGTCACCAATGACAGCATTGCGAACCTTGGCAACATCAAGGAAGCCGATATGGAAGCAGTCATGGCTTGCGAGCCGGACATTATTTTTATCGGCGGACGCCTGTCCAAATCCTATGATGCTCTGTGCGAGATCGCACCCGTTGTTTTCCTTTCGACCGACGCCGAAAAGGGTGTTGTGGAAAGCACCCGTGAAAACGCCATGACCATCGCTTCCATCTTTGGTCTGGAAGACCATGTGGAAGCTTTGATGGCGGATTTTGACAGCCGCATCGACGCCCTGAAAGCCTTTGCAGAGGGCAAGACTGCCATCGTTGGTATGACCACCAGCGGCAGCTTCAATGTTCTGGGCAACGATGGCCGCTGCTCCATCATCGGCAAGGAGATCGGCTTTGAGAACATCGGCGTAGATGCCAATATCGACACCTCGACCCACGGCAACGAGGCTTCCTTCGAGTTCATTGTGGACAAGAACCCCGACTACATCTTCGCCATGGACCGCGATGCAGCCATTGGCACCGATGGCGCACAGCTGGCACAGGAGATCCTGGAAAACGAGCTGGTCAAGAGCACGGATGCTTACAAGAACGGCCACGTCGTTTATCTGGCACACCCGAATGTCTGGTACACCGCAGAGGGCGGCATTCAGGCACTGAGCGAAATGCTGAGCGATCTGGAAAACGCACTGCTGTGATTTTTTCAAAATTCTTCTTGCAATTTTGAAAAAACTCCGGTATAATACCTTCCGTTAAGAATACAAAAAGCCGGCTTACAAAGCGTGAAATCCTGAGGGAAAGCTACCCCTCAACGATTTCACGCTTTTTTGTTTGCCCGAAAAGGAGGACCTATGAACCCAAAAAACAAACTGGCGGAAATGCCCGTCCGCCCCCTGCTGTACACCATGGCGGTACCGCTGATGCTGTCGCTGCTCATCCAATCGCTGTACAACATCGTGGATAGCATTTTTGTGGCGCGTCTGTCGGAAACGGCCTTGACTGCCGCCTCTCTTGTATATGCCATCCAGTTTTTGATGATCGCCATTGGCGTGGGCACTGCCGTTGGTCTGAACGCCCTGCTCTCTCGCAAACTGGGGCAGAAAAAGCCGGAGGAAGCCTGCCGTGCCGCCACCACCGGGCTGTTTCTGATGCTGGGCACTTCGCTGGTGTTTACGCTGGTGGGGCTGCTGTTCTCGAACCAGATCGCCGTTGCCCTGACGGGCGACCCGGAACTGCAGCAGCTCTGTCGGGAATACCTCTCGGTGAATCTCGTGTTCTGCTGGGGCATCTTTTTACAGACCTACGGGCAGCGGCTTTTGCAGGCCGTGGGGGACACGGTGCTGTCTATGGTCTCCCTCATCATCGGCGCAGTGGTCAACATTATTCTCGACCCCATTATGATTTTCGGTCTGCTGGGCTGCCCGGCCATGGGAATCCGGGGCGCAGCCATTGCCACCGTCATCGGGCAGCTCATCGGTGCAGCGGCGGCGCTGTGGTTCAACCGGGTCAAAAACCCGGTCATCCACGTCCGGCTAAAGGGCTACCGTTTCCTCTGGCAGGATGTGGCCGACATCTACCGGGTGGGGCTGCCTACCATCGTGATGCAGGCCATTGGCAGCGTGATGACCTTTGCAGTCAACGGCATTCTGCTGGGGGTGTCCTCTACGGCAGTGGCGTTCTTCGGCATCTACTATAAGCTGCAAAACTTCCTGATGATGCCGGTGAATGGTCTGGGACAGGCGGCCATCCCGGTGGTGGGCTTTAACTATGGCAGTGGGCAGTCCGACCGGGTAAAGCAGGCATGGAAGGTGCTGCTGCCCACCGGCGTGGTGTTTGCCCTCTGCGGCACGGCGGTGTTCCTGCTGTTCCCGGCGCAGCTGCTGGGGCTGTTCTCTGCCAGCGACGAGATGCTGGCTTTCGGTGTGCCTGCCCTGCGCATCATTTCGGTAACTTTCCTGTTTGCGGTCATCACCATATTGTGCGGCTACTTTGCCTCCGGCCTTGGCAACGGCGTGGTCAATATGATCGGCGCTGCCTTGCGGCAACTGGTGGTGCTGGTGCCCTGCCTGTGGCTCCTTATCCGCACCATGGGCATCGAAAAAGCGTGGTTTGCGTTCTGGGTGTCGGAAGTAGTGGCCTGCGCTTACAGTCTGTGGGCAACGAAAAAAGAACTGCGGAACAAGGGAAAATAAGGCAAAACAAAAACAGGGTGCGCCTCTGAATAGGACGCACCCTGCCAAAGACCACAGACAATAGCAATATGTACAACAGGGCGTTCCCCGTAGCAGAGTTCCCATAAAACAGTATTTGCAAAAGTTCCCTAAATGGGGAAGATTTG
>ENA-OZLH01001271-OZLH01001271.1-human-gut-metagenome-genome-assembly--contig:-NODE-1271-length-12359-cov-4.301772_pt1 | contig 12359 bp, 7 predicted proteins | sample MGYA00244832_ERZ653776 | MGnify/ENA primary metagenome ERZ653776 (study PRJEB26926, sample SAMN06165218) | human gut metagenome | biome: ENVO:00009003; feature: ENVO:2100002; material: ENVO:00002003...
CTACGGCACCGTCGATGTGACCTTCACCTTCGATGGGTCGCTCCTGAAAGACAACACGCCGGTGGTCGCTTTCGAGTCCCTGTCCTACAAGGACAAGGAGATTGCTTCCCATAGCGATATCGAGGATGAAGACCAGACGGTCACCATGCACACTTCCGAGATTGGTACCACAGCCACGGACAAGCTCGATGGTGACAAGACCGTTATCGCCGATGCCGAGTCCACCGTCACCGACAAGGTGGAGTACGACCATGTGCTCACCGGCAAGGCCTACACCATGGCCGGTATCCTGATGGATGCAAAGACCGGTCTTCCCGTGCTGACTGGCGAAGGTGCGAAGAAGTATACCGAGGATGACCTCACCAAGTTCACCTCCGGCCTGATGAACGTGCTCGGCTTCCAGTCGAACACCTACTCCATCAAGGTTAAGGACAAGGACTGGGGCAACGGTGCCGCCATCGTCAAGAACGCGGACGGTTCCTACACCTATGATGCTTCCGAGCGCACCGAGAACGAGGTGCACTACCGCGACAACCGTCTGGTGGATGCCGGCAACGGCCAGATCAGCGTCAGCGACGCAACCGCGCACGCTGCCTGCCTGACCGCCAAGGACGTCAACGCTTCCGCCATCGTCACGGTGTCCGAGTCCGGCAACACCGCCCGCCTGCTGAGCAAGTACCGCCCCGCACAGCCCATCATTGCCTGCGTCATGAACGAGCAGGTGCAGCGTCAGCTGGCCATCTCCTGGGGCATCACCCCGCTGATGATGGCTCTGGCCCACAGCACCGATGAGCTGATCGAGATGTCCACCAGCCTGGCCAAGGAGAACGGCTATCTGCACGACGGCGAGCTGGCTGTTGTCACCGCCGGCGTCCCCGTGGGCGTGTCCGGCACCACCAACATGATCAAGATCCACATGATCGGCAACTGCCTGGCTACCGGCGTGGGCATCGGCCCTGAGGGCTCTGCCCTGGCCAACGCCACCGGCAAGGCCTGTGTCTGCCACAACCTGGACGAGCTGCGGGCCAAGTTCAAGCCCGGCATGGTCCTGGTGGTGCCCTCCACCTCCAACGAGATGCTGAGCTACGTCCGTGACGCCGCCGCCCTCGTGGTCGAGGAGCCGGGCCTGAACAGCCACGCTGCCATTGCCGGCAAGGCTCTGCTCAAGCCCACCATCGTGGGTGCCGCCGGTGCTACCAGCCACATCCGTGATGGCCTGATGGTGGCCGTGGACTGCGCGCACGGCAACGTGCAGCGCCTGCAGGCCTGATTTTACCCGAAAGATTGGGAGGAAGTAGCAATGGAACGGATTGCAAGCTTTTGCGTGGACCACACCAAACTGGACCGCGGCATGTACCTGAGCCGCCAGGACGGCGATGTGCTGACCTGGGACATCCGGATGAAAAAGCCCAATCAGGGCGATTACCTGACCACCGGCGCGGCCCACACGCTGGAGCACCTGTTTGCCACCTACGCGCGGAACAGCGCCTACAAGGACGGCGTCATCTATGTCGGCCCCATGGGCTGCCGCACCGGCTTTTACCTGCTCACCCGGGGCCTGACCCCCGCCGAGGCGCTGGCCCTGACCGTGGACTCGTTCCGCTTCATGGCCGCTTTTGAGGGTGCCGTCCCCGGTGCCAGTGAGGTGGAGTGCGGCAACTACCGCGATATGGACCTGCCCAAGGCCAAGGCGGAAGCAGCCGCCATGCTGCCCGTGTTGGAAGCTCTGACCGCTGACCAGCTGCACTACTGATCTCCCCGGAACCTAACATAAGATGCGGAAAAGGCACGTTCTCCAAAAGAGAGCGTGCCTTTTTGTAATATCTGTATAAATTATTCCAATTTGGAATTCTCAGGAAGCCGTCTCCACCCGGGTACAGCGCACCGCGCAGCGAGCACTGCCGCCGGTGGTACAGGTGAAGAGGGTCAGATCCCAGTCATCGCCGTCCGCCTTGCCCACCATCTCTTCGATCTGGGTGGGCTGCAAGGTCTCCACTTTGGAGACGGTGTAGTCCCACTCCCGGCCGTCCATATCCACAAACTGCACCGTGGTGCCTACCGCCAGCCGCTTGACGGGACTGAAATGCCGGGCATAGTTGTGGCCGCAGATGACCAGATTGTCCGTGAAGACCGAGCCCGCGTACCGCCCCGGGGCAATTTTGAGGCCCGGATAACTCCACTCGCTCATCACGGGCAGGGCCAGCCCGATGGACGGGATGGAGAGATACCCGATGTAATCCCAGCCATCAATGGCGGTAACGGTCATCTCCCGGGCGGTGTCGTCCACCTGGGTGGGCACCAGAAGCTGCAAATGGTTCTCCTGCTCGTCCAGCGTCGTTTCCAGCTGATCCAGCACCTGTGCCGCCGCTTTCTGGGCGCGGCCATTGTCCCACTGGTTGTAGCCCAGCAGGCCCAGCGCCCCGGCCAGCAGCAGCGCTCCCAGCAGGATGAGGATGGTTCCAAGTCGTCTTTTCTGCATGGCTCAGTGTTTTTTGCGGAGCAGGATGCCCGCTGCAATGAGGCAGGTGCCTGCCGCCGTCAGCACCGGGATGGGCCAGTTCAGCTGGCCGGTCTGGGGCAGGGTCGGGCGGCCATTCAGCACCCAGTCGTCCGGGTTGCCCGGATTTGGAGCCTTGTTCTTATCCGGGCGGCCGTTCAGCACCCAGTCATCGGGGTTGTCGGCACCCGGAGGGGTGTTCTTGCCCGGTTCCTCGGGGAGATCCGGAGTCTCCGGTTTGTCCGGGTTTTCCGGCTCGGTGGGCTTCTCGGGTTCCGTGGGTTTGTCCGGTTCCTCCGGCTTGTCGGGTTCTTCCGGCACGTCCGGCGGGGTGGTGGGCGTCAGCGTGCCCACCTTGGGCAGGGCGTCCACATCGTAGAGGTACGTGTCCTCCTCCACCAGCGGCACCGACACCAGGAACGGGTTGATCTTCTCATACCCGGTGGAAGCGGTGCTCTGGACGACGAGATACAGGCCCAGCGGCAGCCGTGAGAAGACGGCCTTGCCATCGGTGTCCACGGTGAGCGTCTCCCCTTTGCTGTCGGCCGGGCGCTTGTCGTCCAGGGTCCGGGCCAGGTCGCTCTCCGAGAGATCGCCGAGGGAAACGCCGCAATTTTCAAAACCATTTGTATAATCGTAGCTTAAATTTCCATTTTGGCGGCTGATGGAGGCCACCTGATACAGGGTCAGCTTGCCGCCCGAGACAGCGCTCCCGCTCTCGGAATCCCGGAGGGTCACGGTGATGCTGCCTTTCCGGGTGAGCTCAATGCTGGCGGCCGTGGCGGCGGCAAACGCCGGGGCCGCGCACGCTGCTACCAATGCGACAGCCAGCAACAGCGCCGCCAGCTGTTTACGAATTTGTTTCATGGGGGTCACCTCTCGTCGTTTTCTCATGTTTGCCTGCTTTCGGACGCTTCCGTGTGGTCACCAGCAGCCAGATCAGCAGCACTGCCAGCATGGGCAGGGCAATGACAGGCGCCGTGATGATGGGGTCGATCCGTGTTGCGTCCGCCGTGACACGGACATGTTTCTGGCTCTCCCGCGTGTTGACACGGTGGCCGCGCACCAGCAGGCGGTGGGTATTGATGCCGTAGGGCGTGCAGGTCATCAGGGTAACGTAGTCCTGCCCCTCTACGGGCTGTAATAGATCCGTCTCGGTGGGGAGGACAATGGAGATCCGGTCCACCTCATAGGTCAGCACCCGGTCCAGCACCGTGATGGTGAACGTGTCGCCCGCTTCCAGCTCGTCCAGATTGGTGAACAGCTTGGCGCTGGGCAGGCCGCGGTGGGCCGAGATGACCGCATGGGTGCCCGCCCCGCCCACGGGGAGGCTGCTGCCCTCCAGATGGCCTGCCGCCACCTGCAAAACACCATCGCTGGTGCCGTGGTAGACGGGCAGCTCCACGCCGATCCTGGGGATGGTGATATACCCCATAATGCCCGTGCCGGAGACGTCCAGCGTCTCGTCATAGCCGGAGACCTGCTCCGGCGTGAAGAACGAATTGGGCGTGGCCGCCAGCCGTTGGTTGTAGGCGTCCGCCGCCTCAAAATAGGCGGTATAGTCCGCATCCGACATCTCGTTGACCGTCTCGTCATAGCTGGCCAGCGCGCGGGACTGGTGGCGCTGGTTGACATAATCGCTGACGGTGGGATATAACATCACGGATAGACCCACGAGAAAGATCAGGATTAAAATTATGGTACTGCGGTTCTTTTTCATGGGCTACTCCCTAATGTTATCAGGATATTTTTTGCTTTGGGGTTTGGTTTAGCGCTTGTTCTCCATCCGCTTCTTGGTCACCAGCAGGACCACCGCCACAGCCATCAGGCCGCCGCCAACGACGTAGAAGACCGTGGTGCCCATGCCGCCGGTGGAGGGCAGGGTGGTGCCGGACTTATCCACAATCGCATTTCCCATATTCTGGCTTCCGGTCAAATCAACCTGACCCACTTTCGCAGCATCCTCTTTATGAGACGCATTGATATTGATGACGATGGTGTCGCATGTATTGTAACCGTCCGGAGCTTTCGTCTCTTTCAGATAGTAAGTTCCTGCATCCAGGCCCTTTATATTAAACTTACCATCATCGCCAGAAACCATTGTTACGCCATTTTCGGACGCCGATGCAGGATAATATGTACCATTTTTCAGAACCAACTTAACTTCGTCAGTGCACTCTTTATTCTTGTAAAGTTTAAATTCTGCACCTTTCAGGACATTTTCATCCTTTACTCCGTCCTTATACTTGGTATTGGTAATCTGGTAAGTGAAGACATACACCGTCTCATCCGGAGTTTTACCCGTGGAACCACTGCCATCAGCATTCGGATTATTGGAATACTCCAGATAAACAGTATTCTTATTAGAAGTAGTACCACTTGCCGTGGTAACCTCTGCATTTTCATTCAGATGAGCATTGTAAATAACTTCAATCTCAGTGCCCTTTGTCAAGTCAACGCTAGGCGCAGCCGTTTTAATGTCTGCAATGGTCACAGTCCAAACCTGCGAACCATCTGCGCCTGCCGTAATGTCGCTGACAGTTGCATACGACTTTACATCAGTGCCTCCAATTTTAACACTTGCCAGGCTCTCAAAAGTGATACCCTTGGACATTGTATCATGGAACACAACCTTATAGCTCTTATATGCTCCAAAATTCGTGTTGGCCGGAAGAGTTGCTTTCAGCTTAAATTGGAAGCTTTCATTGATTGCATGGTCAGCTGTCTGGTTAAAGCCATTGTTATTGCCCTCGCCTGCATGGCTGCCATCATCATTATCATAGACCTCTTTCGTCACAGTAGGCGTCACAGCCTTTACTTCCGGCTTAACAGTTGTGCCGCCCTTGGCAACATTCAAAAGTGCCAGACCAAAAACAGTATCCGTGTCGTTTACACCAAAGGAAGTTGTATCAACAAACAGATAATAACCTGCATTGGAAATACTAACACTTTCACAGCCGGTAATCTTATTAGTATCGCTCTTATTTGCATATGCAATACGTGCAAATGCATTTGCTTCCGCAGATTTATTTCCAAATGCCACCATTGCATTTGCAACATCTTTTGCAGTTGTTGCACTGGTAAAATGGGAGCCAATCGTTGCATCTGCTTTCAAAGCTGCTAAAAACTGTACCGGATTTGCAATGCCAGTACCCCATTCCACATCGCCAAGGGCATTCTCTTTGCCCTTTTCCTCACTCATTGTACCGCTGAAAATCTGATAAGCGTCAAAAGTATGCGCTGCATCTTTTGCGCTTACCGCAAACGCCGGGACGGCCATAGCCAGCACCAACGCAAGCGCTGCAAGCAGCGCCAACACGCGTTTTACTCTTTTCATATTTCTTTACTACCTTTCTTACGTCCCCTCTCTGAGACGCCAGAGAGGGGATTTATTTTCCTACGTTCGGTTTGTTGCCGGGGTCAGAGCTGCAGGAGTCACTCTTCCCCCCGTTTCCGCTTGCGCCTGGAGTTATATCCACACAGCACCGCGGCCAGCGCAATGGCCGCGCCGCCTGCCGTGTAAGGAACCGTGCCGCCCGGGGAGCCGGTGGAGGGGAGCTCGTAGGTGGGGGCCTCGGTGTTGGTGATGGTCACCGTACCACCGGGAGCCACATTGCTACTGCCCTCCGGGTAACTATACGAAACCGTGTAGCCGCTTACGCTGGCTTCCTCCACGACATAATGGGCCGTGGGATCGAGGTTTGTAAAGGTGTATTTCCAACCGCTCGTTTTGGTCATCATAACAGTATCTTTGCCGTCCACTTGAACCAGAGTCTTTCCTCCCGTACTCTCCACCTTAAAGAGTTTTAACTGGATGCTATCCGGCTCTTTGTCACTTGGCAATACACTGCCGTCCTGACCGTTCCACTTTTTGACTACAGACAATTCCGTTGGCTTAAGCTGGTTTACAACAACAATGGTATCACCGCTTTGGTAAGCATCATTCGCAGAATGTTCTACTCCAAAACCATCCATATAACTGATGATATAACTATTATTACCCTGCTCTTTTGCTTCAAACTTTGTGTTGCTCTTAAGGTCCTTACATTTTGCCAGGTTTACCTGAGCTGTCCATCCGTTGCCGCTGTTCAAAGTCACCGTATCAAATGCTATGTTGTCACCTTTTTTGAAGACATCCACCTTGATTTCGCTTTGCTTGTTTTTCTGGTCCTCAGACATAATCGTCCCGTCTGCATTTTTCCATACCTTACGGACTGTCAGCTCCAGCTTGCTGTTTTCCACTTGCAGAACCGTTGTCTTTCCATAAGTTGCAAATGTCACATCCTCCTGCTTCGGAGGTATAACACTCCCAGCATTTTGTGTTGCAGCCTGATATGCAGTTAACTCTGTTTGACCCGGTTGCAGCATTATGAAATAAGAGGTATTTTCTTTCAGCAGATAGCCATTAGGTGCTTTTATTTCCACCAGCTTATAAAGCGTATCGTATTCCACCCGAGCCGAGTTTGCGTTCTCCATTGCAGCCTTTGCAAAATGAATCTCGCCTGTCTGGTCTGTTACAAGACTGTTCTTGCAGATTGTCCACCCATTGCTGTCCAGTTTGGACAATGTAAACTCCGCACCCGCAACATCCTGAGATTCAAGATTTTTCTGAACCTTATGCAGCAAAAGCTGTCCGTTTGAGTATGCTCCTGCGCTGATATCTTGTGCATGGTACTGGATTTCACCGCTCTTCGTCTCTTTGCCAAACAGTTTTGCTTTATTGTTCAGCTTTACATTTTTCTTCTGCTGCGGTGTAAGATTAGACGTGTCAATCTTATACTTATAGGAGAAAACATAAGCCTGATCATCTGGGACCGTCAGTTCAATGGTATACTTACACTCACTCCCACTTTCATCGGTCTTGGTCGTGAGCCCTCGGATATCTTCGTCCGCCAGTGTCGTCCCATCTTCTTTGTAGAGGTGAACATCCTGCAGGACTGCTGTAGCCCCCTGCGAAGTTGTGAACGTATCTTTTAGCGTGATCTGGTCTGCCGTACTGATCAGATCTTTGCCATCCGGATTGATCTTTACCTGATAGAATACTTCTTCCAGATATTGATTCTCACTATTTATTAGTTGCTTACCCGTTTTTTCCAGATACGATTTGTTTCGTTCGACTGTAACATCTACATCGTCTTTGTGGCCGTTCCATACAACCGTATTTTTGTAAGTATTTTCATTCATACTTGCATCTGCGTTCCACTTTTCCTGGTCAACCAGTTTAACACGGAACATGATTGCAACCGCTGAATAGTCCTTATTGTCTTTTACAATAGAAGTGAGGTTGCTCAATGTAAATGTCAGTTTATTATTTGTATACTGTATCTGTACATGGTTTGGATTTGGTTTATTCCACTTCCAATCTTTATGATATGCTGCAATCTGTTGTCCATCACCCACACCAGCTGTTCTATCATCGGAAAATGTAATCACATATTCTCCAGTGTATTCAATTCCCTCCTGGAGTTCATCTGTGATCACTGTTCCATCGAACACAGACAGATCTTTCGGCGAAATCCAGAGTTTATACCAGAATGTAGTGTCTCCGCTTTCATTGTATCCGATTTTTCCACTGCCAAGACTATCCTGGAAATAATGCAAATTTGATTCCACCGCTACCATCTTATCAAAGGATTCTTCTTTTTCAACTGGCTTTTCCTTTGTAATGGTGTAAGAAGCATTTGTCTCGCTGTTCTCAACAACCAGATTGTTCTTAATTGTCCAAGTTTCACCTCCCGACATCACATCATAACAATCCACGTGTGTGCGATAGTTATTTACATTGATCTGACGCAACTTGTTGCCAGAATAATCCTCCCCCTCTTTTACAATAATTTTAAAGCTTCTAATTTTGACATTCTTATTCTCAGTGGTATTGCCTACTTCGTTGGCTTCTGTCTGATCAACAGAATTATAATAAATAATTTCCGTTTCAATTCCGCAATTTTGGGCTTGGTACATAGTCAATCCCTGGGTATAGGTATCTCCCACTCTGAAAACACGAATGCCATTTTTCAAATCCTGATCCAGTTCTGCAAGAAGTGCATAATGTGTATCTTCTGCTCCACTGGGGGTCTGCCCGCTACTGTTTACAGGGTCAAAGAACCGATCACAAAGTGTAATACTACTTGCACTTTCCGGCGACTTTGCGGTTGCATTCCAGCGAGCGATTTTCTGGTTGTCTGCAGCACCATCTTGCAGGTCACTTTTCGCCTTACCCTTTACGGCTTCCCATCCCTGACGTACTACTTTACCGCTGCCAGTTGTGCCGTCCTGCTTTTTATCATCTTTGTCGATCTCAGCATCGTTTTTCAATAATTCGTTATCCTGTATGCCTTCAGGAACTGTGGTGTAATACTCAATCAGATAATACTTTTCCGTTGAACCTGCCGGGAATGTATATGTAAATCCGGTTTCCTGCTTTGCCTCATTTTGGGTGATCGTTACTGTGCCTTTCGACGAAACCGTTTTGTTGATGCTGTCCCAGTTATCGCCAGAGCTACCGTATTTCACCTTGATTCCATCTGTGCCGCCTACGATCGTTGCCCCTGTATACCGCAGAGTATCCTTGACCGTATACCCATTTAAATCGCTTGGCCCTACATTGTTAATTTTGATTCTCCAGCGCATCTTACGGTTCACAGTATCATAGTTTCCGCTCTTTTCAATAAGAGAACCGCTATACCGCTTACTCCACGATGCCGGAACGGGATCCTTTTTCCCCTCATAAATCGCAGAGGCTGTATTACCGATTGCACCTGTGGGCCATGTATCCGCATCTTTCAATTTATAGTGGTAGGTCAACGTATAGCTTTCGCCTGCCTCCAGCGCGCCAAGATCACTGATTTCAAAGCATGGTTTCCCTGTTGTACTATCCGTATCAAATTTCAGGTTTGTTCCCTTTGTCAGCTCAACAGAGGCGTCTCCTTTCTTCAAAGAAAAACTATTCTCATCATAATTTCCTGCAATTGTCGTGCTTTTTCCAATAATATCTGAAATTTTTACTTTCTTTCCATCCGTTCCCAGTGTAGAGCTTACAGTCACCGTAAATTCCACATACTTATTCCCGTTTGCATCCAGTTTAATTTCACTACCGCTTTTTTTCGTCTGAATGTCCGTCGGGTTTTGCAGCTTGATCGTGGTTTCTGTTCCTGGGAAACTTACTTCTCCGGAAGCCTGATTTGCTTTTTTGCTGGCAACCGAATCGACCCTGAAGTATGCATTGAAAGGCTCGTTTTTCATATTAGGTGCATTTGTAAAATCAAATACCAGCTTCACCAAGCCGTTTTCATCCACTGTAACCGCACCAATATCAATTTCCGAACCAGGATCATCAGGGTTTTGCGCCATAATTCGGCCGGATTTTGATTTCTCCATGCCATATGGAAGCTGATAGGTCAGCGTCTTTCCATTTTTGAAAGTATCTGGATTCGTAACAAAATCCACTTGTGTCCGGATATTATCTCCAAATGTAATTACATGTTCTTCATCAATAGGGGTCCATGCTCCATTCTTGTACTCTGAAACAGTAACAGAGGTAATCTTCGTTACGTCGTTAAGTTTCTGTTCCGTTTCAGATGCAGTCGCAGCATCCGGGTCCTCATCCATCAAATCGCTGATACCATACCCCTCCGCGGCATTGACGGACACAAAGCTGGTGACCTCGTTCAGGGCAACTTCCACCTCGGCCACCTGGTCGATGGTGGTCTCGCCGTCGGGCTCGTAGCCGGTGGCGACATCGCCGGAAATGACGGTGAGGGCCGTGGTCAGATCGGTCTCCTCGTCCACCGCCGCGTCGGACACCACGCCAATGGTCTCGCGGCCCTCGGCATTTTTGTACATGACGATATCACCCGGCAGGATGGAGGCAAACTCCTGCGGGTCATCGGTATAATATTCAGAGTTCATGCGGGCAAGCTCGCCACGCAGGGCGCTGATGCTGGCGTACTGGGGGATGATATCCTGCGGCACGCCCGCGTGGTACAGGCAGTAGGCCACAAAGGTGCTGTCCCAGTCGGCATACACCATGGGCTTGTCCTTATAATACTGGTCGGCATACATGGTGTAGCCGTTGCCGTCCTCGTCCACGTCGGCCTTGCTCTCGGTATAGCCGAGCTGGCTCCGGGCCACGAGCACCATGTCCTGGGCCCAATCCACGCTGGTGCGGTCTGGGGTCTTGGCGTCGTACTCCGCGTCGATCTCGGCGTTGGGGTTGACGAGGCAGGCGGCAGTATGCTCGTGCTCTTCCTTGCCGCAGATCAGCACCTTGCCATAGCACTCGGCGGTGTGGTGGTGGACGGTATAGCCCGTGTCGATCTCGTCGTCCGTTTCGGGTTTGGTGGCTTCTTTTTCGGGTTCCGGGTCGGCTACGGTCTCCGGTTCCTCGGCAGAATCGCTCTCCTCCGCGCTGTTTTCGTCCATGTCATACAGAGCGGCGCCGTCATCCGTTTCCTCCGGCTCGCCCTCTTCCTGGCCGCAGACCAGAACCTCTTCGAGAGTATAGCAGTCGTCGGTGTGCTCATGCTCGGTGCAGAGCAGTTCGCCGGTCTCCTGGTCGTAACAATAATCCTGATGGACGTGGTCGCTCTCGATGCCGCAGGTCAGCACCTCTTCTTCCTCGTAGCAATCCGAGGTGTGGTGGTGCAGCACAACTTCCGGCTCCGGCTCTTCCTGCGTGGCGGGCTCACTTTCCGGCTCGCTCCCGGCTTCGTTCCAGTCCGCAGCGCTGGAGTCACCGTCCCCTGCGTCATCAGCCAAATCCATCGTTTCTTCGACGATTTCGCCCTCTTCATAGCCGCAGATAGGCTCGGTGCCCTCGATGTAGCAATCGTCGGTATGCTTGTGTTCTTCTTTCCCGCAGTAATAGCGCGTGTCATCGGCGGCAAGTGCGATGCCATCCTGATGCAGCCGCCAGCTGACGCTCATGGCGGTCAGCATCGCCAGCACCAGAACCATTGCCACCGAACGCCGGGCCAAATGGCGCTGCCGCTGGACGTTCTGAATGGCTTCCTGGAAGCGATTCTTCATTCCCATAATGGATTCCTTTCCTCAGTGAATCAACGAAAAACCGGACAAGGGCCAGACGCGTAAAAAGACCTTGCCCACGATTTGACTTTTTTCGACACAGCCGATCACCGTACTCCGGCTGTCGATGGAGGTGACGCGGTGGTCGCCCATCACAAAATAGCGGCTCTCCGGCACCTGATAGGGGAACTCGATGTCACACTCGCCCAGCGCCAGCTCATCCACATAGGGCTCGTCGAGCACCTCTCCATTGACGCTCACGACACCTTTGGTGTCGATGGAGATGACATCGCCCGGCCCGCCGATGATGCGCTTGAGCAGCAGCTTGTTCTGCCAGTAAAAGCCACACAAGTCGCCCGTCTTCCAATCGTCCGTTTTTACCAGCAGGATCACGTCCCGGTCCTGCAAGGTGGGGTTCATGCTGTCGCCCGACACCTGCAGCACAGGCAGCAGCGTGGCCAGCAGCACTGCAATGGCCGCCACCACGATCAGGGTGCTCACCGTACCCCGCAGCACCCGCCAGAAACGCCGCCGTTCGGTCAGGCGCTCCCGTTCCGCATCCACCCGCCGCAAAGCCTCGGTGTCCTGCGGCGTTTCATCCTGCCGGAGCGTGTCGATGACGTCGATCAGCTCCGTGCGGCTCATCCGCCGCAATTTCCGCTCTGACATAATTCCTCCGCAAAGTCTTCTGCAAGGCTTTGTCTTTCATTCCATTTCCAATTTATCTCAATCGCCGTCCTCTGCAAAGCGCGGCGCAATCCACGAAAACATTTTCGTTCTTTTTCCACGAAAAAACGTTATAAAGATAAGTAGTATCAGCAACAGTATAGCACCCTGT